>Ga0255768_10006375_pt1 | contig 11190 bp, 7 predicted proteins | sample 071ome_33_FD_179983 | JGI IMG/M metagenome (GOLD analysis project Ga0255768, IMG submission 179983) | Coastal salt marsh microbial communities from the Groves Creek Marsh, Skidaway Island, Georgia - 071412AT metaG (version 2) | ecosystem: Environmental > Aquatic > Marine > Intertidal zone > Salt...
TTATGCAAAACCGGATGGAACGCACATCTATGATCAGACCCATCTCGGACCGGGCAATGAGCAACTGATTGAATCAGTCGATCAGAGAGTGATGCAGGTTAAGGATGGGCGTCATGATATTGGGCAATTTTCGTTGGATGCTAATGGCTTTGCTTTCAGCAAGGTACGGTTCAACTTCTCGGACTATAAAGACAACGGAAAGATTGGACGTGTTTTATATCCTCAGGTTGTTGCTTGGATGAAGTCGGTATTGGGCGCATCGGATGTGCAAATTTTTGACCATACGTATCGTTCAAAAATCAGATCAGAAATGAGCACGCATAATCGGGCGCCAGTTAAGACCGTGCACAATGATTACACTGCTAAGTCAGCGGAACATCGGTTAACTGAAGAGACTCGATCAAACCCGGAATTAAGAAGGAAGCGTTTTCAGTTTATTAATCTCTGGATGCCTGTTGATCACAAGGTTGAGGAGTCTCCTTTGGCCATGGTGGATATGAAAACGGTCTCTGCCTCTGATTATCATCCCTTGAAATTGATTTACCCGGATCGAATCGGTGAGCTTGCCGCCATTTCTCATAATCCTAAGCATCAATGGATCTATTTTTCCGAGATGGCCCCAGGCGAAGCGTTATTGTTGAAGGTTTTTGATAGTCAGATGCCTGCTGATTTGAATGGTGTTCCTCATTCGGCAATTGAACCCGTTGAGCATAAGCCATTTCGTCATGCTCGTAGCAGTATTGAAATTCGTACCATTGTTTTTTTTGAGGATCACTAACAATGTCGGTTTTGGAATCTAGAAATCCATTGGATCAAAGTTTGGTTGGGCAAGTTGAATATGCTTCTGAGGCCAAGGTTGAGGAGGCTGTGCAACTCAGTCAGCTTGCTCAGCAAAAGTGGGCGAAACTGAGTCTTCAAGACAGGTCGGCACAGGTAGTCAATGCGTATCAGCAATTAAGTGCTGTTGCAGAAGAGCTTGCGCTTCTCATCAGTCTTGAGATGGGAAAAGATCGTCGACGAGCAGGCTATGAAGCACAAGGTACGATTCACAGTGCGGGATATTTAGTAGAAGAAGCTGCTGAAGCATTTCGAACGGAAACTTTAGGCAGTCGAACGCAAATACAGTATCGGCCTTTGGGTGTGGTCGCTGTGATTTCACCCTGGAATTATCCTTTGGCGATGGCAAACAATCTGATCATTCCTGCATTGGTGGCAGGCAACAGCGTCATTTTAAAGCCGTCAGAGCATACTCCCTTAGTGGCTGATTTGTTTGTCAAAACATTACAGAAACATTTGCCTGAGAACGTGATTCAAGTAATTCATGGTGAAGGGGATGTGGGTCGGAGTTTGGTTAAATCCAACATTAATATGGTGGCCTTCACAGGATCCGTCAGAGCTGGTCGAAACATTATGGCCACTGCTGCACCCGAGCTGAAGCGTTTGGTTATGGAGCTGGGCGGTAACGACCCTATGATCGTGATGGATAACGCTGACATTAAAGCCGCTGCCAGATTTGCAGTGGCCAGTTCGTTCGAGAATGCTGGTCAAATGTGTACGTCGACTGAACGGGTTTACGTGGATCGTAACATTGCTGGTGCATTTTACCGGGAAGTAGTGGCTACTGCCCGGGTGTATCAGACGGGAGCCTGGGATTCACCCGGCGTGAATATCGGCCCATTAGCTAATTCCTCTCAGCATCAAAAGGTGGTCAATCAACTGGTGGATGCTGAACAGAAAGGAGCAAACTTCTTATTGGGTGAATCTCACTATGAGGCTCCGTTTATTCAGCCTACGGTTGTGACCGGAATGACGCCTGATATGAGCCTGGAGTCTGAAGAAACTTTCGGGCCTGTAGTCGCTATTGCCGAGTATGAGAATCTTAAAGAGGCTGTGGCTCGGGCGAATAACTCCATTTATGGTTTAGGTGCTGTTGTCTTTGGTGGTCAAGGTGCGCATGAGGTCGCTGAGCAATTAGAGGCAGGAATGGTTGCCGTAAATCAGGGAGTTGGAGGTATGGGCGATAGCCCCTGGGTTGGTGCGAAACAGAGTGGTTTTGGCTTCCATGGTTCAAAGGCCGGGCATCGTCAATTTACTCAAGTACGCGTGATGAATTATTAGGACGTTAAATATGAACACTGATTTAAATACTGACTTTTATGTGGTCGCGCGGGAGCCTGGTGCAGAGAACCCTTCGTTACCTACATGGGCAAATCACTCATCAAACCCAATTGGTTTGGCAGAGGATTATTCACTTGCACACATTGAACGAAAAGAAGTTACCAATGTGCCAGGGGCATTCCAGCTCTTGAATGTGTTTTCTGAAGTCGAATGTAAGCGCTTGATCGAGATTAGCGAGGGCTTGGGGTATCTAAAAGATGCAGCCGTTTCCTTGCCAAGAGAAGTTAGGCATAACGACAACGTCACCTGGGTGACCGATGAAAAAACCGATCAACTGATTTGGCAGCGTGTAGCGCATCTGTCGAATAGCACGCCTGAACTGTTTAATCATCAACGTGCTGTAGGGATTAATGCACGCTTTCGTTTCTATCGATACAGCGAAGGCGATTTCTTTAAGAACCATATTGATGGTGCATGGCCAGGCTCAAGAGTGATTAATAATGAACTCATTGGCAACGCCTACGATGATCGCTATAGCCAAATGACGTTTCTGATTTTATTGAATGATGATTTTCAGGGCGGTGCGACTAGGTTTCTAGTGAATGCAGATGATCCGACGCGACCTGCCAGAGGAAATTCTTCAGTCAGAGAAATTGATGTTCGTACCCCCGCCGGTGGTGTTTTGTGTTTTCCTCATGGCCATCATTCACTGCATTGTTTGCACAGTTCGGAGCCGATCACCGAAGGAACCAAATACATTATCCGGACGGATATGTTGTTTGAGCTATAGAGAACATTGAGTTCTTAGTTGGGTTAGATTTAGAGCGGCTTTCTTTCGAACGTCTCTGTGTTGGTAAGCTTGGACGGTAGGCTTACCTCAAAGCAACATCCGCCATATTCTGAATCTTTACAAGCAATGGTGCCGTTTAATGCTTGTGTCACTATGTTGTAGATAATGTTTAACCCAAGGCCTAAACCGCCTTCGTTCCTTTTTGTTGTATAGAAGGGTTCAAAGATTCGAGCCTGCTCAGCCTGATCTATGCCAACACCATCGTCCTCAATAGAAAAAATGATTCTATCGTCACTTGATAGTTTGGCTTTCAAGAATATATTACCTGCTTGATCATCCTTGAAGGCATGTAAGGAGGCATTTTCCATTAATGACTGAATAACTTTAAAGATAGATCCTTTAAAGGTTTCTATAGATATACCAGCAGGGCATTGACAGTGAATGGTCAGACCTCCACGTAAGTTAGCACCGGCCCAATCGTTACAGTATCTATATAGTTCTTCGATATTGATGGTCTCAACCGAATCAATCACGTCTTCCTTGACAGACAATTCTTTAAACGTGCTGATCATAGCACTGATTCGATCAATGCTGTCTTCACTCATTTTGGCGAGTGTGTTGATACTGCTAAGTTGGTTGATAAAGCTTTCTTTAGTTAAACGTCCGGATTCGATGGCTTGGTGTATTTGCTGAACGAAATCAGAAATGGCGCTCACAGAGGTCTTACACACGCCAAGCGGTGTATTCAATTCATGGGCCAAACCAACCACCATGCCGCCTGTCGCGAGCATCTTTTCTTTAACGATCAGTTCTTTCTGAGTGTTTTGTAGTTGCAACACCATGGAGTTTACATTCGTCAACGCAATAGACAGTTCGTCATTGGATTTTTTTAGATCGGTGGTGCGTTCTTCTACTTTATCTTCCAGGTCGGAATTTAAAGTAGCCAGTTGTTCACGCTCGGAAAGTAACTCCTTCTCAATTTTCGAACGTTGTTCCAGTTCTTCGTAAAGCTCGGACTTCATTTCATTAAGCGCGTCCGTCACTGCTTGGAGTTCATCTTTAACGTAATCCCGCTCTAACTCGAAGATGGTTTTATCGTTCGAATCGAAGGAGAGGTTATGGGTCAGATTGGCCAAGGTATGAAGGTGTCTGGTAATAAGGCGGTGCACCAGAATCATGATCAGAATAGAGACAAGGAAGGTATTGAAAAACTGGGTCAGTAGGATGCTTATTCCTTTTTCCAATACTCGGTCATAGACATAACCATAGTTAATTTGAATGTAGAGTATACCGAGTTCTTTTTGCTTATAGAGTAGGGAGTAATCAACGACTTCTGAATAGATGTGTCGTTTGGGATCGCCTTTGGCTACTCGTTCTCCGCCATTTAGGACAACGTAAGCGTAATCAATTTCCGGATAGTTCAGAATGCCCTGGAGTTTGAGCTCAACTTTAGGCCAATCAAACTCCCATAAATCGAGGGTGAGTTCTTTTAGATCGACTTCTTTGATTCGTTTCTGGTTTTCTTCAATGACTTTGAGGTCTTTCAGGTAATCGCTGTAGAGTAGAACGCTGGACGTAAGAAACGTAATGCCGGTACTAATTACCAGTACGATCAGAAGGAGTCTGATACTTAACTTTGACGGTAAAACATTAGTAAGGGACTGCAAGCGTTTCAACTCCGTAGAAGTACATCCAGTTTTGCCGACTATCCTTGCTCATGCAATTTAATAGATCTGAATTCCGAGCTTTCAAGTCTATTTTCAGTGTCTAGGTCAGCTATTGTTGTTAGCTATTAAAAGTAGTTGATCTTACAAGGTTTTTCAATGCGCTGAAGGATACGCTTTACAGGGAGTTTCGACAGCATATTTAAGCATGGGACATGGGTATGTTAATTGCGGTTTTGATTGCTGGGTGCACTCAATCTCAGACAGAGATTGGTGATGGTACGAGTTCATTTAAAGTACAGCTCCAGTACCAGTAATACCTGTAGTTCTTTCATCAACAGGTATTTAAAACAAGGCCATTTGATTATCGATTAAGCGATCAAAGTCCATCCCGATAAAGGGCAGAATGCCTTCCGCGATGGGCTTTAGCTGTTTCTCAATGTAGTGTTGGTAATCAATGTCTGACTCCAGATAGTCCAAAGGCTCAGGCCCGTTCAGGGTGATGATATAGTTGATCCAACCTTTGTGTTGATACTGTAATGGCTTGCCAAGCGCTTTGTTCTTTTCATCGGCTATTTTGGCGGATCGAGCATGGGGTGGAACGTTTTTAACGTACTCTCGAAGCGGCCTTCTAAGGCGTTTTCGATAAACCAGCTGATTATCCCGTTCTCCATTCAGCGTGGCTGCCACGGTGTCTTTGATGAATTGGCTTGGGTCGCGATCATCAAAGACGATTTGGTAAAGATTCTTTTGAAAGTCTCTCGCCAAATCTGTCCAATCAGTGCGAACCGTCTCCAACCCTTTAAAGACCATTTCCGGTTGTTGATTTCTAACAACCATACCGGCATAGCGCTTTTTACTGCCCGCTTCAGAACCACGGATGGTCGGCATCAGAAAACGTTGATAGTGGGTTTCAAATTCCAGTTCCATATGGCAATCAAGTTGATGTTCTTGTTGGAGTTTTTCTCGCCATAATTTGTTAATTAGGTCAGCTAGCGACTCACCAATTTCATTGCATCGTTCCGCACTCAGGTGTTCATCCAGTAACACAAAGGTTGAATCTGTATCGCCATATATTACTTCGCAGGAGGTACCCGAGTAGGTTTGCTGCTCAATCCAGTGCGCCGTTTGCTGCATGATTTGATGGCCACGCATAGTAATCGAGCTGGCCAGACGGGTATCGTAAAACCGGCATCCGCCAGACCCCAGCACGCCATAGAAAGAATTCATGATGATTTTAATGGCTTGTGAGCGCGGGCCATCTTTATCTTTTTTGGCTTGATCCCGTTCTTTCCAAAGCTGGGTAATGATGTCTGGCAGGAAGTGTTTGTCTCTGGAAAAGAAAGCGCCTTTAAAACCCGGAATGCTGTGCTCCGGATTCTTTAGGCCTTCGATCAATCCCATAGGGTCGATCTTGAACGTTCGAATAATGGAGGGATACAGCGACTTAAAATCCAGCACCAGAACATTTTTATACAAACCCGGCTTGGAACTCATTACATAACCGCCGGGGGAAGCGAGGCCGCCATCCGGTGGCAGGTTCGGTGCGATATAACCTGAACGATGCAGCTTAGGTAAGTACAAGTTGGTGAAGGCGGCGACTGAACCGCCGACTCTGTCGAGTTCAAGTCCAGTGACTTCACTTCGAAGAATCAGAAAATCAATCAATTCAGTGTGCTCAAAGATGTCCCAAACCAATTTACAGTCTTCAAGGTTGTAGGCAGCCAGCTTGAGTTTGTTATGGTGGAAGTCATAGGTGATTTGTTCTGCTCGCTGATCGACCTTGTCCGTTTTTTTACCTCGCTCTAACAGAGCTTGAGCGACGTATTCAAGACTAAAGCTTTCAAAGTGGTAGGTGGCCGTTCTTAGACCATCAATACCGTCAATCACCACTCGGCCGGGTAGGGTAATAAACCCTTGGTTATTTTCGGTTCTTGAATCCCGCCAGTGTGCCAGGCTCAGCCCTCGGCCCAGACGTAAGCTAAGGTCCTGCTTTTTGGCTCGTTCCATCAGTAATCTAAAGTCAAAATTGATGACGTTCCAACCAATGATAATGTCGGGATCAAGGCGTTGTATGTGATGTTCTAGTGCAAGCAATAATTGGTATTCATCTTTCACCCAGACCAAAACAAGATCATTTTCTGGGGGGTGAGGATCGCCGATCATGATCACCAGCTTTTCCAGACCATCCTGGCCATGACCATAGAGACCGATAGAGTAGAGGTCGCCTTCCATCGAGCATTCAATGTCCAGTGAAATGATTTTGAAGCTTGGGTGTAGTTTGGCTGGTTTGAACTTAACTTCCTGGTATTCCACGTAACCCGGTTTCTGGTGCGGTATTCCGATGAATTCCGCAACCCCTTGGATCTTGCGCTCGATGAGGTATTTGTCCTGTAATCTAAGGTCGTGTTCAAAGGTTTCAATCTGAGCTTGTTTGAGCGTTTGCTGTGACCGAAATAAGCCATCGAGAGTATAGAAATAGAAAACAGTGACGTGGTTAAGACTGAAGGTTTGATGCGAAAGATCTTTGGATTGATAGGGGATCTTTAATGTATTGAGCAGTTGTTTCGCTTTACCTGAATGGTTTGTCGTAACAAATAAAAGAGGCGGTTCGTGTTTAATGACAAATCGAGCCGGACCATGTTCTGTCCAGCCCCAATAGGCGATTTCAGTTTTTGCCTGTGGTCTTGCTGAAGACGTTTGCTGAACATCTTGGCTTAATACTGATGCTGTAGCGCCTTTGTTGTCTTTCTGATGTCGAGTTAAAAGAAAGGTTTTTCCTGTGTGGTAGGAATTTGCTGGTGTTGAAGAACTCGACATAAATAGGCGTTATGAACTTGTTAAATTTCAAAAGCATAATATATTTTCCTCAATTAAATGTCTTTAATCGTGGGATATTAAGGCTGCCGGAATAGAGGTGAGATTGATATGGAAACAGATAAATCTGCAATGTCTTGGCCTAATGCCGTCATGGTGGCGGTTGATCAGTTAGGCAATGCCATCGCTGGTGGAAACCCGGACGCTACGGTCTCAGCCCGAGTAGGCTATTTCCTCGAAAACAGTAAGCCACCTTACAGTTTGTATTGGAAGTCGTTGGCGGCCATTATCGATTGTGCTTTCTACCCTGTGGATGGGCCGAATCATTGTTTGGAATCTTATCGTCATGATAAAGATGAGCTATTTCAGCAGGGCAGTGACTTCTTTAGAGCATTATTAGGAATAATCGTTATTGGTTTTTGTGTGCCAACCGCTGTTGTTCTGCGGCTGGCAGTTGTTGTTTATCCCAAGTGGCATTGGAAGAACAGACAGGCTAATAAAGAGGCGTCTTAGCTATTCATTTTTCTTAACTGTCCAGTTTGTTCTTCTCTTGCTCTAGTTGATCGTCCTGATCTGGTTGGCCTTTCAGAGACCCTTCCATTATCTGATCTACCAAACTCTTGGTGTCCGAGATAACGCTCTCTGCTTGTACCTTTGAGTGACAGAAGCGATCTCGGCCTGCTTCCTTCGCTTCATATAAAGCCATGTCTGCGGCTTTCAACAGCGGTTCTGCTTTGTCACCTTGTTGCGGATAGCTTGAAATACCGATCGAAGTAGTCAATTTACCCAAGGATTGTCCGTGGAAACTCAGGTGCATATTACGAATCACTTCGCACAGTTTTGCTGCCACCATTCCTGCATTCTCAGGACCAGTTTCTGGAAGGACAACGGCCAGTTCTTCACCACCTACTCGGCAGACCACATCTTCACCACGAACGCTTTCAGTCAGAATTGAACCTAACGATTTCAGAACAAAGTCGCCGGCATCGTGACCAAAGGTATCGTTGAAACGTTTAAAGTGATCGACGTCGAGCATAAGAATGGATAAGCACTGATTTCTGCGTCTTGCACGCATAATTTCATGATCGAGACTCTCTTCCAGGAATCGACGGTTATAGAGGCCGGTAAGAGGATCTCGAATCGCTTGTTCACGCAGTTTGTCTTGAAGATTCAGGTTGGCGAGCGCCAGACCTAAATGTTCACCGATGGTGAATGCAACGCGCATTTTTTCTTCGCACAGCTCTTGTTGACCCATGTACAAATGAAGGATACCAATGGTGTTACCGTGTGCGATCAGTGGAATACATAAGCATTGATCATTACCTACACTCGACATGTGTTTACAGGGTAGGGAGGTGTGCTCATCATTCGCGAGGTGAAACTTACCTTTTCGAAGTGCCCAACACTCATCGGGTGCATAGCTGGGTTCACCGGGCCATTTACCACCCCAATCCAGCTTGATTTCCAGTTGGTTGCGAGATGAGCGAATGAGCGAGATAGCGCCGTTTAGGTTGCCCAGCAGACGCGGCACGATATCTTCTACCACTTGTTGCGCTTCTGACATAGAGTTACAGGCAGCTAGCATATTTGCTAGTCGATGAAGCAGTTCAATTTCTTTGGTGCGTTCTGCTACATTTCCTTCAAGCTCTTCTTGGGATTTGGCAATGTATTGATTGATGTGACGATGGGATGCCATAACCAGCAGTAGTAGCAGTATTATGATGCCGATCAAAATGAACATCATCAGAATTCGAAGTCCCCAAAGGGCTTCCGTCATGTGGCTGGTATCTATGGACGTTCGGATAAAGCCTTCAAAATTGGCATCAGCAAAGGATTCTGCGTAGTAAATTAAGTCTTCCTGAAGGGTTTCGCTGTAGCGGGTTGATGATCCAACGCCATGGTTAGATGCTTGTTGGATTTCAGGTCGGTCGGCATGATTGTCTGCTTTCAAGACTTCAGCGGCAGAGAGTTTCGAATCTCCCATTACCTTACCGTCTTTTCTGATCAGGGTAATTCGAATGTTGGGTTTAAGCTGATGAGTGTCATCGGTAATGCGATCTAAACGGACGATTTGGTTGTCATGATAGGTTTTATCCAGCATGACCTTTACCGCTGAAGTAACTGAAGCTAACTCTTCATTGGTATGCTTGATAAACCAGGATTGGAAAGCCCTTTCCATTAATAGCCCAGATAAAACCATCAGTCCTAACAGACCAAGACAGGGCCAAAACATTAGATTTCTTTTCATTTAGATTTGTCCGAACGATACAGCCTAATCTAAGTCTAGTGAGGAATGAGATGATATCCAATGGAAAACTGTCAGGAAGGAGGTTATTTGTTTAATCTTGATAACTGGTTCAAAACGGATTTTGACCAGAACCAAAGACTGGTGCTTTAGCTCTGATCAAAGGGTTTACTGTCTTTGGATTAGCTGGCAGACAGTGAGGTAGGAAGGTCTGCCTTTTTTTGAGGTAATGAGTACTTCAAAATGCGTTTCACCACAGTTAAGTATTGGTGACCAAAGCTTCCTGTGTTGTAGGGAATACCATATTTCTTAGCAATGCGTTGTACCTCAGGTGCCATGTCCACATAACGATGAGCTGGGATGTCAGGGAATAAATGGTGCTCAATCTGGCAACTTAGGTGACCCGTCATGATATGAAACCATTTCTTGCCTTCCAGATTAGAAGAACCCAGCATTTGACGATAATACCACTGACCTTTGGTCTCGTTCTTACAATCTTCTTCTTTAAACGTATGGATGTCTTCAGTGAAGTGACCACAGAAAATAATGGTGGATGTCCAAACGTTACGAATTAAGTTGGCGATGAAATTACCAATAAGTACCGGGATAAACATAGGGCCTGAGATAAGCGGGAAGAAGACATAATCCTTGAACAATTGTTTACCTGCTTTCGAATAGAAATCTTTCTTCAGTTGCTCGGCTGGTAAGCGTGATTTACGGTCTTTCTTTTTCTTCTTGGTGAAAACACGGTCGCCTGCCAGTTCGTGATAGGCAATGCCGATTTCAAACAGGATACTCAAAGTCGCATAGGTGAAGATTTGCCATAAATTTTTAACTCGCCATGGGATGTCATTACTCAAACGTAATAAGCCATAGCCAAAGTCACGGTCCTTACCAATGATATTGGTGTAAGTGTGGTGCTCATAATTATGGTAGTGCTTCCAGGAATTAGTATCTCCCAGAATGTTCCAATCAAATTTCTTTGAGTTGATATAAGGATCATTCATCCAGTCGTATTGACCATGAAGTACGTTATGACCAACTTCCATGTTGTTCAAAATCTTTGAAAGCGCCAGTAATAGAACGCCCGCAATCCAGAACAATGGGTTAAAGAAGCCGAGCACCATAACGATACGGCCAGCGATACCACTCCAGCGCTCGATTCGTATTATTTTTCTGATGTAGTCGGCATCCACTTGACCTACTTTGGCCAGCGTTTTTTCTCTAAGTTCATTCAGTTCCTGCTCAAGGCCTTGGTAGCTTTCTTCAGAAAGCTTTGGCGCTGTCAGCGGCTCTGCTGATAGTGTGTTCGATGTTTTACTCATGATGTTTAATCATCCCTAGTATGTATGTTCTTTTTGGCTGTCTTGTCTTGAATGCGTGGTTACAGCTCAATTTCCAAATCGGATAGTGGTACAGATACACAAAGCTGGATTTCTTCTTCGGATGTGTCTGATACCTGACCGGTCAGCGTATTCATCACAACGCCTTTGGTTTTTGTACATTTACATTGATGGCATACACCCATTCGGCAACCGTATTCCGGAGACAGCCTT
>Ga0255768_10006381_pt1 | contig 11187 bp, 19 predicted proteins | sample 071ome_33_FD_179983 | JGI IMG/M metagenome (GOLD analysis project Ga0255768, IMG submission 179983) | Coastal salt marsh microbial communities from the Groves Creek Marsh, Skidaway Island, Georgia - 071412AT metaG (version 2) | ecosystem: Environmental > Aquatic > Marine > Intertidal zone >...
TCATGGATATCATCAATACAAAGACTCTACGTCTATGGTCTGTTATTGAAGCTATGGAATCAGATCCAGAGTATGAACCAAACTTTGAGTCACTCGAAGACTCATTCAAAGATCTTATCAACTATGCATCCTTTGGTGTTGCATACTGTCGTGGTAAAGTACCAGGTCAGCGTGAAGATCGTGACTTTCTAAACCGTGAGATTAAAGATGTATCTGAATAGTGTAAAAGATATCCGTGAGTTCTTTATCAATGAATTGAAAGATGAAGCATTCACTATTGACAAAACTGGTCAAAAGACTATTGAACTCATAGGAGCATCATTTATTGCAGATGATGATGCTATCTTTGGTGTTCCTAATAGTGAATATATTAATCAAGAATTACTTTGGTATGATTCTCAATCTACAAATATTAATGACATTTATGGCGATCTGCGTGAACCACCTGCAGCATGGAAGTATTCAGCCAATGAGCATGGTGAAATAAACTCTAACTATGGTCATTTAATATATGCTGAAAAGTATGGCCAACAGTATGAGCGTGTGATGGATGAACTACTTATGAATCCAGATGGCCGTAGAGCCACCATGATTTATAATCGTCCGTCAATATGGAATGAATTTAATGAAAATGGCAAGAATGACTTTATTTGTACAAATGCTGTCACTTATTATATTCGCGATGGTTTACTTCATTGTGTAGTGCAAATGCGATCTAATGATGTTGTATACGGATATAAGAATGATTATGCATGGCAGTCTCATCTCTTAGAGAAGATGGCATTTGACTATAACAATTTGGATAGATACGATCAAGGTCGAACAGTAGAACCAGGTATGATTATATGGCAAGTCCAAAATCTTCATGTATATGAAAGGCATTTTGATTTAGTACGATGAATTATATTTTTGATGTAGATGGAACATTGACACCTAGTCGTAGAGCAATGAATGTTGCTTTTACTTCTTGGTTTGAACATTTTGCAACTCATAATGCTGTATATTTAGTAACTGGTAGTGATAGAGAAAAAACTCTAGAACAAATACCTGAATCTATTTACAATTTATGTTGTAGATCTTACCAATGTTCAGGTAATGATGTATGGTTAGGTTCTCTACATATTCGTACTAACGATTTTAATATTCCAGATGAATTATATCAAGATCTTATAGATGAATTGGAAAACAGTAAATTTCATACACGTACTGGAAATCACATTGATGAAAGAACAGGACTTACTAACTTTAGTATTGTTGGAAGAAACTGCTCTTTAGAAGATAGATTTTTATATAAACAGTGGGATGAACATAAGTTTGAAAGAATCACGATAGCGAAAAAATTAGGAAAAAAATGGCCTGACATTAACTTCCAAATCGCTGGTGAAACTGGTATAGATATTACCGCGAAAGGGGCTACAAAAGCCCAGATATTAGATGACTTCAACGATGACGAACCTATATTCTTTTTTGGTGATAACTGTCAACCAGGTGGTAATGATTACGAAATAGCTGCAGCTGTACGTGAACGTGAATTAGGTCATGTTTATGAAGTGAATGATTGGGAACATACATGGAAAATTCTAAAAGAATTGTCGGAATAACTTTTAGTACATTTGATTTATTGCATGCTGGTCACGTATCTATGCTTCGTGAAGCTCGAGAGGTGTGTGACTATTTAATCTGTGGGATACAAGTAGATCCTAGTAAAGATAGACCTGAAAAGAATTCACCTGTGCAATCATTAGTAGAACGTTGGACTCAATTACAGGGTGTCAAATATGTAGATGAAATTATACCCTATGAATCTGAAAAAGATCTAGAGGATATACTCAAATTATTCAATATAGATGTACGTATTATTGGTGAAGAATATAAAGAAAGTACATTTACTGGTAGAGCTACGTGCGCCAATCGTGGGATAGAAATTTATTTTAATAAAAGAGATCATAGATTTTCTACAAGTGATTTGAGAAACCGTGTGTACATAAAAGAAACAATGAAGGATTTAAATGATGAGTAAGCTAAGGATCGGTATCATAGGTTATGGCTTTGTCGGTCAGGCTGTTGAATATTCATTCATGACACAGAATACAGAAACTTTCATCGTAGATCCTAAGTATAATGATAACACATTAGACGATCTAGTTGAGTGGAATCCAGGACTTATTTTTGTGTGTTTACCCACTCCATCTAATAATGATGGCTCCATTGATGCTTCACTTGTAAGTAATACAGTAAAGAATCTTAAATCGCGGCTCAATGCATTTATTATTATAAAATCAACTATCACGCCTAGAATAGTTAGCGAGATTACGTCACAAGAATTCAATATTGCATATGTACCAGAATTCTTATCAGAAGGTAACGCTAAGTTTGATATGGTAAATTCTGATTTCATGATCATCGGAACTAACTTTACCGCGGCTTACGAATCAGTAATGAACTATTATGAAAAGTACAGCATGTGTAAAAAAGGTATTAACTATATTAATGTTACACCTTCAGAGGCCTCATTTGTAAAATATACTATTAATACTTTCTTAGCTATGAAGACTGCGTATTTCAATGAGTTATATTCTCTTGCAGATGCTACAGGTGTTAACTATCAAAATATTTTAAAAGGTGTTTTAGCTGATAGTCGTATTGGTTCATCTCATACTAAGGTTCCTGGGCCAGATGGTAAGTTAGGTTTTGGCGGAGCATGCTTTCCTAAAGACCTAAATGCTTTTATTGATTATTCAGACAACAAATCTAAGTTAACTATATTAAAGAGTGTACGTACATCTAATAACAGGATAAGATCACATTATGAAACAGATGATCGTGAAAAAGCTAACAATATAAAGTTTAAACAGTGAATTGGGATAAAAGATATTTAGGACTGGCAAAGGAAGTTAGTAGCTGGTCTAAGGATCCATCATCTAAAATAGGTGCTGTAGCTATTGGATCTAAAGGTCAAGTATTAGCTCAAGGCTATAATGGATTTCCCCGGGGAATTTACGACGGTGAGGTTCGGTATAATAATAGAGAAATAAAATATCAATATATTGTTCATGCAGAACAGAATGTTATTTACAACGCCACTTATAATGGTGTTTCATTAGATGGAGCGACTCTGTACGTCTGGGGCCTTCCTGTTTGCTCTGAATGCGCAAAAGGTGTTGTACAAGTAGGTATAAAGCGTGTTATAATGCCTGCAGCAGACTATCCTAATAAATGGCTTGAATCGTTTGAGCGTACAAGTGATATGTTTGGCGAAGCTGGAGTTGAATATGAATTTATTGAATGTGATTACAAACCCAATTAATAACATCCCAAAGAATGAAAAGTCTCATGTTCTTGGTTGGTCACTTGTATGGAAAGAACTACTCGGAGCATCTATAGATCATAGATGCACACCACAAATTCTTAATGCGGATACGGTCTATGTCGACCATGGTGCAAACTTTGGTGGCACACTTAACCTTTTTGGTGGTGCAACAAAAGACATATTTGACCGTATCAATATTCTCCTCGCATGTAAAAATATTGTATCATTAGATTGGGATATGCCCGACTATGGCGTCATGCTAAAGAAACGCATCGGCGCCAATACTACATGCGAGGAGATAACCGAGAAGTGGTGTGATATGGTCTCTAAAAGGATAAGTAGTATTACTTCTTTAAAACACAAGGATCTTAAAACCAATGGTATTACATTCGGCGACTCTCACACTATTGCTTTTAGTGGCGTTGGTGATAGTGTTTACCGTACTGATGGTAAGACTCTTTTTGGTAGTTTACGGAAGGGACTTCGAGAAGAACTGGGTCGAAGGGAAGAAAGACTTACGTTATGCCTTGGTTCTATCGATATTAGGCATCATATACTGCGTCATAATGATTTCGATTTAAAAGAAACAATTAAAGAGTATGTCAAGCAGGGTAATGAATTGTCCGATGATGTATGGTATGCAGCTCCTGTTCCAGTAGAGTTTGAAGGAAGACGTATACCTAAATCTGGATTCTATAAAAAGACTCCGTTTTATGGTTCATGGAAATGTAGATGGAACTTGACAAATAAATTCATTAATATTCTACACGATGAATCAAAGGGCAAGGTAGTCTTGCCACCAAAAGAATGGTACACTATGGATCCTGAGAAGTACGCTAAGACTTATATGGAGCATGGTTCTTCTTTCCATATTGCTCCACCTTATTACAGACGAAATGATTGGGGAGTATCACCTTTTGGCACATAACAATCACGTAATAGATGGCATAAATAAGGACGTTGGTCCTTTATACACGTTAGAAGATGCCAAAGAATATTTTTTGAAATTAGCAGAGGGATGGGAGGATCCATATGGCATACCCAACATTACTACTCATAGCAATATCCGTGTCGTTCGTGACGACTATTTGGTTGGCAGTAAAGTTCGTGGTGGGGACTGCCTCATCTCTAGCCTCCCTGACCACATCGACACTATTGTGTATGTCCAACCTCGTACTGGTCTCGCTGGTGTTAGCATACTCGATGTGGCTAAAAGACACGGAAAGGAAGTCAAGCTGTTTATGCCTTCCTCAAAACGAATTAGTCATCACCAGGCATGTTGTATAGAACGAGGCGCTAAAGTAGAATTTCATCGTATTGCTGCAATGCCGAATCTAAATCTTATTGCCCAGAAATGGGCAGCAGAGAGATCTAATGCTTTTTTTGTTCCATTGGGTCTAAAACATGAGAAGGTAACTGCAGGTATTGTAAAGACTGCATCACAGATTGAAGAGCCTGAAGAGGTTTATGTTGCAACATCAACCGGTGTACTGACAAGAGCATTACAGATTGCATGGCCTAATGCTAAGTTCACATCAGTCTGTGTATCACGTAATATGAAGGCAGGTGAACTTGGTAGAGCTGAGGCAATATCAGATCCTCTTGCATTTACTGCTTCTGAAAAGAAAGAGAACCTACCACCATTCCCAACTATAGATACCTATGATGGTAAGGTATGGAAGTATATTCCTAAGAATACTGATCGCGATATTCTGTTTTGGAATGTGGGACAAGAACCAATATTACAAAATGAAAACCTATATGAAACTGTAGATTCATACAGAGATTGGGCAAAGAATGTGGCTTAATGAACCAGCAATCGATGTTCTAGTAAACTATTATTATCCAAAGGCAAAGTGGTTACAACTTAATTGTAATTGGGGTGCTATTCCATATACAGGGTCTGTAGCTACACAAGAAATTAATGATCCACTAATGCAAGAGATTGACATCTATGATTGTTATACTCGAAATGCTGCTGGATTTTCTAATGTGTTACAGGATTTAAAGTATCGAAGTAAAACGCCTAAAAGACATCATCAAATAAAAAATATTTCTCTTGGTCAAAAGCACTTAGATCTTGTAGATAGTTATGTAACTGAAAAATGGGATCTCAAGACTTGGCTTTTTGCTTATATGTCTCATCGAGCTACGGGTTCTGGCGCATCGTTTACAAGAGACCATGGTTATAGAAATAATTGTGTCCACAAATGGGGAGTTATGGAATCTATCGAAGAGATGATTGCTGATCTAAAGTATCGTAAGGCTAATAAGATTGCTACATTTACATCAATTGGTAACCAACCGCCATCACCTAGAAAGGGTGTTAGCGTAATTGATTATCTTACAGATGAATTACCAGGTTTACTTGATAAACTAATCGATTGGTTACATTCTGGTGAAAAGAAAACACACAAACAGGTTGTAGATTATTTAAACGAATATAACTTAAAACAAGGACACAAACGTTTTAACTTTGTTTATGCTGCATTTTCTTATGACTTGGGTGATTACCATAAAGATCTTGTAGATGATATGAGTCATGGATATTTTGGGAACAACGCCATTCGTTGTATGAAAATGTTATCAAAGGGATATACGACAGATCAATTTATGGATATATTATGCGAACGCATGGGCGGGGCACCCAGAGATAATGAGGATGTATTTTGTGACTTCGTGCGATTTGGACAAAACTATGTGCCTCGTAGTGATGATACTTTTGATCACGTACCATCAACTATTACTAATAATTCTGGTTGGGTTTCTGGATGGGAACAAAGACAAGGAAAACCCAATATTGCTAGTGTACAGCTCACAGAATTTATGGTATAATATAATTATTACTTATTTAGGAGACCCGCATGTCAATTATGGACAAGCTTAAAAAGAACTCTAAGCTTTCTAATACAGAAGTTCTTTCAGAGTCTAAATTTTTTAACGAAAAGGATATGACTCCAACAGATGTGCCAATGATCAATGTGGCACTATCAGGATCTGTCGATGGTGGTTTGGCTCCAGGCCTTACCGTTCTTGCAGGACCATCTAAACATTTTAAAACTTCATTTGCTTTAATTATGGCATCAGCATATCTCAGACAAAATCCGGATGCTGTTATGCTATTCTATGATTCAGAGTTTGGTTCCCCACAAGCTTATTTTGAACAATTTGAGGTTGATACATCCCGAGTACTTCATACACCTATTACAAATGTAGAAGAACTGAAGTTTGACTTAATGTCTCAGCTTGAAGCACTGGATCGTGATGATAAGGTCATTATTGTTATTGACTCTATTGGTAATCTTGCATCCAAGAAAGAGATGGAAGATGCATTGAACGAAAAGTCAGTTGCTGACATGTCACGTGCTAAAGCACTCAAAGGTTTATTCCGTATGGCAACACCTTATCTTGCTATGAAGAATATTCCTATGTTGGCTGTGAACCATACGTATATGGAGATCGGTCTATTCCCTAAAGCCGTTGTTGGTGGTGGTACAGGCATTTACTATTCAGCTGACAATATCTGGATTCTAGGTAGACAACAAGATAAAAAAGGTACTGAGATCCAAGGCTATCACTTTGTTATTAACGTTGAGAAGAGTAGATATGTTAAAGAAAAGTCTAAGATTCCTATTACTGTTTCCTGGGACGGTGGTGTTCGCAGTTATTCTGGCCTGCTTGACGTGGCTCTTGCTGGTGGGTACGTTACTAAGCCTTCGAATGGATGGTATGCAGCGGTTGATATGGAGACAGGTGAAATTGGTAGCAAAGTTAGGCATGATCAAACTTTAGAGCATGACTTTTGGGAACCTATTTTTACAAACACAGATTTTAAAGAGTTTATAAAGAAACAATATACTATTGGGCATAAAGATCAAGTATCAATGGATGAGATTGTGGAGGAAGATTATGGTTAAAATACCAGGCATGTTTCATGAAAATAAAGAGTTTGAGCTGACACCGGGTGATGATGATCATTGGCATATTCGAATCAAGGAAGGTGAATTTATTGAATCTATTATAAGCTTTGGTAATATTAAAATAGATGAAAAGGAAGATAGTCTTAAGTTTGATTTTACTCTACATTCATCACCCGATCCTGATCTAACTCCAGATAATACTGACCTACAATGGTTTGCTGGTAAAATATTAGAAAGCATCATGATTGATAATCTTAATAAAATGGAGAATGAATGAGTAACGTAGAACAAGTTATTCTTCGTAATGTACTTACAAACGAAACTTACATGCGCAAGGTTCTACCATTTATAAAGCCTGAATATTTTCAAGGTGTCTATAATCAACTATTCAAAGAGGCTGGTAAGTTTGTTGCTAAGTACAATAAGCTGCCTAACCTTGATGCATTTAAGATTGAGATTGATAATAGCGATAAGTTCAATGACGATCAGTACCAGGCAGCTATGGAGATTCTGCCTAATATCTTTGTACAAGAGACGTCTGATGAAAAGTGGTTAGAAGATACTACTGAAAAGTGGTGCCAAGACCGTGCAATTCATAACGCAATTATGGAGTCTATCTCTATCATTGATGGTAAGCATAAGTCACTTACAAAGAATGCTTTACCCGATCTATTATCAAAAGCACTTGCTGTCTCATTTGATACGAATATTGGTCACGACTATATTGAGAACGTCAATGAGCGTTATGAATTCTATCATGAAGATGAAGAACGTATTCCGTTTGACATTGATTTTTTCAATCAAATTACTAAAGGTGGTTTACCTAACAAAACCCTAAATATTGCACTAGCTGGCACTGGTGTTGGTAAGTCATTGTTTATGTGTCACTGTGCTGGTAATGTATTGGTACAAGGTAGAAACGTTTTGTACATTACAATGGAAATGGCAGAGGAACGTATTGCTGAACGCATTGATGCTAACCTATTAAATATCCCGTTAGATCAGTTACAAAACATTACTAAAGATATGCTGACATCAAAGGTAGACGAGATTGCTTCTCGCACTAATGGTAAGCTTATCATTAAAGAGTATCCTACTGGTTCAGCTCACACTGGTCACTTCCGTGCACTATTAAATGAACTAAAACTGAAAAAGAACTTTGTACCTGATATGATATTCATTGACTATCTGAATATCTGTGCATCAAGTAGAATGAAAGGTATGGGAGGTGCTATTAACTCTTACACTTATATTAAGGCGATTGCGGAAGAACTCAGAGGCCTTGCGGTCGAGTTCGATGTACCGATCGTATCAGCGACTCAGACGACGCGTAGTGGTTATAGTTCGTCGGATCCTGGGTTAGAGGATACATCAGAGTCGTTTGGTCTACCAGCCACAGCAGATCTTATGTTCGCGCTTGTTTCCAGTGAAGAGCTAGAAGCATTAGGTCAGATTATGGTTAAACAACTTAAAAACAGATATAATGATCCTAATCATAAAAAACGTTTTGCGGTAGGTATAGATAGATCTAGAATGAGACTGTTCGACATCGATAATCCACAAGACAACCTTATTGATGATACACCGGCATTTGATAAGTCTCAGGTTAATGAAAGATTTAAAGACTTTAAAATATAGGAGGCAACATGTGGTTACTCATATGGTTAAAATTAGTTGCTGGCGGTGGTGTAGAATACTATCACCTCGGAACGTTTTACAGAGAATTAGATTGTAATAAAGCAAGAAGCGAAGCTCAAGTTTTATTGACAGATGCTAATCAAGCTATGGATTGCATTTATATTCCAAGAGATGAACAATAATATGGAATATGATGAAGAAGAATTTGAAGCTGTTTATGAAGAATATATTTCGCTAACTAATGAGCTACTAGAAAACTTTGATGTTTTAATGGTAGCAGCTATTATGACAACAATAGGATTTAGTTTATATAAAACATCATTATCTGAAGAAGACTATAATAAAATAGTAGATGCTATGTACGATTTAAAAAATGATATTGCAACAATTGAAAAAGGATATTTACACTAATGGCAAAAGGCAATAAAAAAACATCTATTGGTAATGGAAACGTAAAAACGTCTTCCATGAATAAAAGCAAAAAAAGTTCTTTTAAAAAATATCGAGGTCAAGGTAAATAATGCATGCACGTCTCATCTCATACTCACAACCTTTTCCCCATGTACACTCAGGTGAACCGGGAATTATGGGACTCGACAACATCCAAGACCTCATCGCGTATGCAGCCCGTGTCTCCAATCCATCGAACCAGGCTAACACCAAAACAACAGCAAAGTTACTTGACTATCTCATCAAGCACAAACACTGGTCACCATTTGAAATGGCATCAGCCTGCATCGAAATCGAAACGACAAGAGACATCGCAAGGCAGCTTCTCCGCCACCGATCGTTTTCATTTCAAGAGTTTTCTCAGCGGTATGCTAATATTAATGATCTTGATAATGATTTTATTCTAAGAGAAGCACGTCTGCAGGACACTAAGAATCGTCAAAATAGTATTGATGTTGATGATTCAGAATTACGAGCTTGGTGGTACGCTCAACAAAATTTGATTATTGACCAAGTAAAAAGGATCTATAATGAAGCAATCGAACGAGGAATTGCAAAAGAACAAGCCCGAGCAATCTTGCCAGAAGGCAACACAGTTTCTCGGCTCTATGTTAATGGTACCATTCGCTCTTGGATACATTATATCGAGCTGCGTTCTGCAAATGGGACACAAAAAGAACATATGGGATTGGCCAGAGAAATAGCTAAAGCCATAGGAAGAATTTATCCAGCTATTACAAATTTTGTGGAGGAATAATGGGCAAGAAGATTTCTACTTACTGGTCAGATTATGATGAAGGTTACTGTGAAATTCATTTTGATTTTAAAGAAGAGTATGCTTATATTAAATACTTTGATAATAATGGTAAAATGTTTTTTACAGAAGATTTTCCTAACAAGTCTATGCGCTACGTAGAAGATGCTGCAGAAAATTGGGCACTGGGAATAAAAAAGCTAGAAGCAGTTAATTAACTGTTTACATTCCTTTTGATTTAGTATAGAATACTAACATATATTATGGAGGAATGAATATGAGTAATCAACGCGTTGGTAAGTGGAAACCTGCTGCATTAGATAATGGTACGACAGACATGCGTCTTCGTAACTTCTTTAAAACATGTGTTCGTGCTTTGGAAGATGAACCTGATTCTCAATTCTATTTTGAACAAATTGTAGATCATATCAATCAGGGTGGGTCTATCATGACGGACGACTTAGTTGCCGTCCGTCGTATTCTTGGTGTGTAGTTATTTTTTAGCTTCAGGCGCTTTACCTTTTGAGTAAGCTTGAGCTCCAAAGAATGCTGCAACCAAACCTGCGATAGCAACAAAATAAGTAGGAGCAATGTCACTCACCAGTTGTGCTGCAGTTTCTTGTCCTATTAAAGAAGTGACAATAATTGTAACTGGATATAGAAGCATGCCCCAGAGAGCAAACCAAGCCATAGCGCGTATTTGATCTTCTTTCTTATCTTCATTTTCCTGCATATTACGTTTGTGTTCAAACTCGGCAATCTCTTTTGCACGAGCCATCTCTTCATCAGTAATGATACCATCGCCATCAGTATCTAGATGTGCAAATATGGAATCAGGTTCTAGTGTCTTTGCAGCTGCCATTTATTCGCCTTTCCACAATGTCCAAGCACCATATACAATTGCTACACCTGCAGCAATCTTAGCGAGTGGTGCCATAAATAAGACTAGACCACCAAGCACCATGAGCGCGGCACCGTCTAGACTTGTTCTTTCCTTTAGTCTATTTTTTATCCAGTTCATCTAATCTCCTTTCGATCTCATCGATCTTCTTTGTGATTTTTGGATATTTTTTACGCCATGCATCTTCTGGTTGTTCTAACCATGTCCATCCAAA
>Ga0255768_10006382_pt1 | contig 11186 bp, 2 predicted proteins | sample 071ome_33_FD_179983 | JGI IMG/M metagenome (GOLD analysis project Ga0255768, IMG submission 179983) | Coastal salt marsh microbial communities from the Groves Creek Marsh, Skidaway Island, Georgia - 071412AT metaG (version 2) | ecosystem: Environmental > Aquatic > Marine > Intertidal zone > Salt...
ATTATTGATACCAATAATATAGATAATGGTAGTTATGACAATTGTCAAATAGTTAAAAAATCTATAAATAAAAGAGTATTTAATTGCTCGGATTTAGGTAATAATTTTGTTCAATATTCAATTTACGACAAAAGTGGAAATATGTCCTCTGCTTTAGTAAAGGTAGTGGTTTTAGATACCATATCACCTGAAGTAAAAACTAAAACTACTACACTATATCTGAATCAATATGGTTATACGGTGCTTTCTCCAAGTGACGTAGACAATAACAGTACAGATAACTGTTTAATTGCAAGTCGTATAATAAATCAAAGTGTATTCTCTTGCGCAGATGTTGGAAATAAATTAGTAGAACTTACTGTAATTGATCCATCCGGCAACAAATCTTCAGCTTACATTCAGGTAACTGTTAAGGATACTTTAAAACCTATCAATAAAACTAGAAATCCAACCATTTATTTAGATCAAAATGGGGTTGCTAGGCTATCTGTTTATGATGTCGATAATGGGACAAAAGATAACTGCGGTATATCTGTAAACAGCATTTCAAAAGATAAATTCTTTTGTGAAGATCGTGGAACACAAACCTTAACATTCAAGAGTGTAGACAATATAGGTAATGAAACAACAAGTACCTTCCAAGTGAAGGTTAGAGATACATTAAGGCCAATAATTCGTGCCATTCCGAGAGATGTATATCTCGATCAAAATGGTGTGGCAAATATTGATGCTTCGTACTTTGATAATGGAAGTTATGATAACTGTGGAATCAAAGATAAAATTTTAAGCAAGAGCAGCTTTAGTTGTTCTGATATTGGAAACGCAATTATTGTTTATGAAATAGTTGATTCATCGGGTAATAATCAATTAGAGGTTTTAAATTTCAAGGTATATGATACCATCTCCCCTACAATCAAGATACCCAACTTTGAAAGGTATTTAGACAATGACGGTTTAGCAAATATTTCATACAGTGATGTGATACCATTTATTTCTGACAATTGTTCAATTCTTAATGTGGAATTGACCGATTCTGTTTTTACTTGTAATGAAATAGGACTTAATCAAATATTTTGTACGGTAAAGGATAAGTCATTGAATCAATCAACTATACCATTTTTTGTTACAGTTTTTGATACTATAAAACCCGTATTAAACCTTAAAAATATTGATGCCTACATCGATACTGCAGGTTATGTGGATGTTTCTCCTTACTCTCTAGTTGATTCAATTACTGAGAATTGTTCAATCAAAGAAATTAACATTAGTAGTTCTAGATTCTTTACAAACGACGTTGGATATAACTTCGTTTATATTTCAGTAACCGATATTTCAGGAAATAAATCTGCTGATGTTATTGGTAGAGTTAATGTGATTCTCGGAGATGTAGACCAAGATAGTATCCCAGATTATATTGAAGGACCATATGATTTTGATGGTGATGGAATAGCTAATTATCTAGATAAGGATTCAGATAATGATGGTGTATTGGACGTGGATGAAAATGGTGGATTCAAAGAATTGCTGGATCAAGATGAAGATGGCTATTTCAATATTTATGATATCGATACAGATGGCGATGGAATATTTGACTTATTTGAAACAAACGGTTTTGATGTAGAACCCTATGACGGACGTGTTGGAATAGGTAAGGTAAATGTTGACCGCGACAATGGTATTCCGATATTATCTAATGGAGCTTTGGGTGCGACAATTATTGATACTGATGGTGATGGAATCGGTGACTTTAAAGATATTGACTCAGATAATGATGGCATTTTAGATCTTGTAGAAAAGGGTGGTAATTTATTGCCTGTAGATACCGATGAAGATCTAATTAAAGATTTCAGGGACTTAGATTCTGACAACGATGGAATTAACGATAGTCTAGAAAGAGATATTGATTCTGACGGTGATAATGTTTTAAACTATGTTGATTTGGATTCTGATAATGATTTAATTCCTGATTCTGTTGAATTGGCGGTTGATAGTGATAATGATGGTTACGGAAATTGGATAGACTTAGACAGTGATGCAGACGGTATTGATGATAAAATCGAAACTCAATGGGATTCAGATGGTGATGGTATTGGGAATTGGTTAGACACCGATGCAGATAACGATGGAATAACAGATTCAATTGAAACGTCTTTAGATTTTGATAATGATGGATATCCTAATTTCTTGGATTGGGATTCTGATAATGATTATATCCTAGATACGATTGAAGCAATTCCATTAAACGGAAATTTACCGTTTGATAATGATAATGATGGTGTCCCTGATTATATTGATTTTGACTCAGATAATGATGAAATCGATGATTATTATGAAGGAACCGCAGATACGGATCAAGATGGTATTATGAATTATCGTGATTTTGATTCTGATGGTGACGGTGTAAGTGATTTAATTGAAGGTAATGGTGATACAGATTCAGATGGGTTACCTGATGCAATTGATGACGATAGTGACAATGATGGTATTCCTGATGTAATTGAGACCAATACGGATATTGATGCTGATAATGTGCCAAATTACAAAGATTTGGATTCCGATAATGATGGAATTAATGATATAAGGGAATGCGGATATGCCGACACTTCTGGAACGGGTATGATAAAACCAGGTGATACGTTAACATTAGCACAAATTACCAAAGATATTGATGGTGATGGTTTGTATAATTTCATGGATAATGATTCTGATGGCGATGGAATTTCAGATTTATTTGAATCAGGTTATGGATATATCGATCTTGACTATAATGGCATGGTAGATGGTTCAGATGCCGATGGGGACGGGATTTTTGATTATGCCGATGGTTTAGAAGGACAATTTGGAGATTTGTATGATGTTGAGGTACTTGATAGTGATGCTGATACTACTCGAGATTTTGAAGACATTGATAGCGATAATGATCGAATTCCAGACATAGTGGAAACCTGGATTGACCATGATGGTGATGGTATTTCTAGTTATTTGGATTACGATAGTGATAATGATAAAATTTTCGATGTTATTGAAACTGCTGCTGATTTTGATAATGACGGCTTTGGTAATTTTATTGATCTCGACAGTGACGGAGATAATATTTTAGATGAAATTGAGGGTACGAAAGACTCAGATAGAGATGGTTCACCAAATTATTTGGACGTAGATAGTGATAATGACGGTCGTGACGATAATGAAGAAGGAATTATAGATTCTGATAATAACGGTAGGCCGGATTACATTGATCCAAAGATTTTTGTGCCTGAGGTATTTACACCAAACGGCGATGGAGTAAATGAGCTATTAGTACTTAGAGGATTAGGTAATTATCCAAACTCAACTATTTCAATTTATAATCAATGGGGTCAACTAGTGTTTAATTCAAATGGAATTTATAATAATGATTGGAATGGTACATTGTTGGAAAATGGAGTAGTTCTTCCTGAAGGTGTATATTTCTATATTTTACAGTATAATAGAGATGACGACGAATTTTATAGTAGACCAGTTGAAAAAGGTAATATTTATATTAAACCATAGATGAAAAGGGTAATTCAATATATTGTTTTAACGGTTACTGCTTTTGTTTATGCAGAAGCTGGCGCTCAACAAGTTGCGCTAACTTCACAATATGATTTGGTATCGAGTCTTCAAAACCCTGCGTATAATGGAATAAATAATACTATCCGAGTTGATGGTATCAGTAGAGTTCAATGGATGAATTTCCCAGGCAGTCCCAAGTATACCGGTTTGGCAGTTCAAACTCCCGTTTCTCAAAGTTTTGCATTAGGGGGAAGTTTTCAATCTTTAGGAGTTGGAGATTTTGAGTTTGCACCTCCATTATCGATGAGTTCATACTGTATTGACCTTGCTTATCATAAGAAAATTTTAAAAAATTTAAATATAGCTACGGGTATAAGAACAGGATTATTCAGTTTCGGAATGAATCTTGGTCAGCTTAAAAGCGAAGTTCCAAATGATATTGCTGTTGCTGGAAATAATTATTCCTTCAACTCTCCATTAATCGGTGGGGGAGTTTTAGCTTATGGAAAAAATTACTATGCCGGTATTTCTATCCCACAATTTGCAGTAATTTCTGATCGTATTATTGAAAATGTAAATTTAAATTACAATGCAAGAAGTTATTACCTATTTACAGCAGGATACGTTCAACACCTTTTAAGAAATAAATTTGCATTAAAACCTACGGTTCAGATTAGAAAATATGAAGGCTTAAAAGAGCAAATTGATGCTAATATTTATTTGTATTACAGAAGTGATTTTATGTTGGGTTATGGTTATAGATCATCAGGCTCGCATCAAATCAATGGTATGTTAAAAGTGAATTCGTATTTTAATATTTATTATTTGTATGAGTTTGGCAGATTTGTAAATGAGGGCATCTCTTTTAATAGTCAAGAATTTGGTTTGCGATATGAATTAAATTATCGCGAACAGAAAGTTAAAACTCCACCAAGATATTATTGATATGTTAAAGCCAGAGTATCTTTTTTTATGGATTTTATTTCACCTGGGAGCAGTTGAATTGCCTCAGCGACTTGCTGATCGAGGTAAGCCAAAAACTCCTGTTACTGAACTTGTTAAAGAATATAAGTACGTAAAAGCAAGTACTTATTATTCTTCTGAAAAGAAGATAAAAAATTTGCAGGAATTAAGGTCTTTGGCACTAGCTTTTCACAACTTAGGGTATACAGATACAGCCTTTAAATTATATCAAAAAGGAATTAAAAGATATCCAAAAAAAATTACGGATTTTGATCGATTGAACATAGCAATTTTTGCAAGAAAATTAGGAGATAATTATTTGGCAGATAGTCTGATAAAACAGATAAAATCAAACGGATTATATAGCAGCCAATCAATTTTCAATGAATGGTCGTCACCAGATTTTATAAACTTGCCAAATCAATCAAAAATGCTTGGTTCAAATCCACAATTGGTATTAGTAGATTCAATAGGATTAAATTGTTTTGGTCTCGTTAAAAACCCTATTACGCTTGAATATTTTGTCAACAGTAGGCAAAATAATTTTGATGGTTTTTGGGGAGAAAGTTCTATCCTCGATGGCAATCCCTATTCTTCAATTTTTACGTTAAAAAATTCAAAAAAGAAGAACACTAAAGAAGCCCCGATACCTTTCGAATACCAAACGGCTAACCGAAATATTGAAGTTACCGATATTGATTCTAATGGCGCTTTTTATATATCAGTTAATTCACGGTATGTGAATGATTCAGATGTATATTGTTTAAATATCAATCAGCTGAAATATGATACCTCGGTTTCAAAATATACAATGCGAGGGCTGGGATTGGAAAAGTTTGAATATAATGCTTCGGGTTTTGTTATAAGCCCTGATGCAAAACATGCCATGTTTGTAAGCGATATGTTAGGAACAATTGGTAAGTCTGATGTATTGTATTGTGATTTGCTATGGAAAGATGGGTTACCTAAAATTGAAAATTATACTCTAGTTAGTGGACCTGTAAACACAATATTATCTGATTTTGATCCCTGTTTTATTACAAACAATATAGTAGCTTTTGCTTCGGATGGTCACATCGGCAAAGGTGGTTCTGATATTTACTTTTATCATCTGTACAATGGTACATTAATTCATGCTGGTAGTTCAATAAATACAAGTATGAATGAGCATTCACCTAAGTATATTGATGGTACATTATATTTTTCACGTCAATTAAAAACTGGCAAATCAAGTCTACTTTCAATAAATTTAGATACATCAATATTAGAAGGGTTGCTAGAATATGTACCTGTTTTTAACAACGAGGATAATATTTACTATTCAGAAAATAATGAATCGGGTAGTGATAGTCTAAATAATGAAAATTTAACTGCTGAAGAACAAGTAGTAAAATATGTTAATGAAATTTTAAAATCTGACGATTACAGAAAGCAGGAATATATTCGGGGTATAAAATTTGTTTTACTACCAGATTCTGTGCGTAGGATTTATTTGAAAAATTTAGATTCCAGCGTAGATTATCGAGATATAAGATTTATGACTTTAAAACATCCACAAGGAGATTTTGAAATTGAAGGAGATTATAAGAGAGAGTTAGATTTACTTATAATTGCGCTTAAGAAAAGAGAAGATTGGAGTGTTGAAATTAGATCTTACACCGATTCAAGAGGTTCAAAATGGTTCAATAATCGCCTTTCCAAGAAAAGAGCAACAAATATTAAATTTTATTTAGAAAAAAATGGGATAGAAGCCAGTAGGGTAAATGCCCGTGGATTGGGTGAGGAATATTTAATTAATCATTGTTTTGATGGGGCTCCATGTACAGAAGATGAGCATAGAGCAAATCGTCGAACAGAATTACTATTACAAAAGGTTAATTAACTAAGAAAATCATACAGTTTACTAAATGGTTTTTTATTCAATTTTCTTAATCGTTTGATTATCAAACATCTCATTTTGTAGAGCCCTTGTTCACGTGTTGATAACATCTTGATAACTTGGGATTTTAGTGGTATTTGTATATTTTTGTAAGTTATGATAAAACTCCTCAAACGGTTTATGGGAAAGAGTTTTTTAAATAGATGTAGCGGCATTACATTATTGTTATTGATTTTATTCAATTTCACAATTGATAATAATCAATTGTATGCGCAGGGATTTATTGAGAACCAAGGACAATACCACAATCAAGATAACTTGCCTGTTCCGCATGTGAAATATGTGGGTAAGAATAATCAAGGATTACAAATACAGTTAAGAGAAAAAGGGTTTAGTTATGAGTTATTGGGGGTTAAAAAAGCGGAAGAGGGAGAGAAAAATAGTACTATTGATATTCATCGAATTGATTTAGATTTCATTAATATAAATAGTAATATTAAAATAACGGAATCTCAATTACGCCAATATCGCGTCAATTACTATTTGGGTGGGAAACGCTATGAAAATGTTCCTACCTTTAATGAAATTACTTATCGTAACGTTTGGGATAACATTGATATTAAATTTTATTCCGAGAGTGGGGAAACAGGATTCAAATATGAAATAGTTGTTCGACCTGGAGGTACGTTAACCGATATCAAATTCAATATTAAAGGAGCAAATGATTGGAAACTAAACCAAGACAGTCAATATGTTAACATTATTAAAACAAATTTTGGTGAAATTCGGGATAGAATTCCATACTCTTACACTATCAATAAAGATGGAATAGTTTCTCAAAAGAAAGTTAAATGGGGTGTTATTAATGGTTATCTTGGGGTTAAAAGTGATTTTAAAGATAGTTTAAATGAAGTATTAGTAATTGATCCTGATCCTGTGTTAATCTGGGGAACTTTTTACGGTGGAACTGGTGGTGATGAAGGTACTTGTGTTGCAACAGACATGGATGGAAATCCTGTTTTCGGAGGTAGGGTGGCATCTTCTTCATTAGCGTCTAGTGGATCTTACACTTCTCAACACCAAGGTCAAGATGACGGTTTGTTAGTAAAATTAAAAAAAGAAGGAGGTTCATCTTCAAGACTATGGGCTACTTATATTGGAGGTTCAAAAAATGACTACCTAAATGGAGTTGATATTGATTCGATTGGAGATATTTATATTACGGGTACCACCCGATCTGATTCTTTAGCTACAAGCTCCAGTCATCAAGGAAATCTAATTGGTGGCGAAGAAGCGTATGTTTCTCGATTCAATAAAAATGGAAATCTATTATGGTATACTTATCTAGGTGATACTTCTGACGATGGTGGAAATGATATAATTGTTTTAAATGGTAAAATTTATGTTGTAGGATATTCTACTTCTGTGGGTTCTTCTACATACAAACCCAGTAAAATAGTTTCGAATAGTATTAGTGGCTTTGGTGGCTTTAATACTTACCAAGGTAATGTTGATGCATTTTTAACAGTTTTTGATACATCTGGTAATAAGTTAAAGGGATTTTTGTTTGGAGGTAATCAATATGATGATTTTCAATCTATTAATGGGTCTGCAGAAAATTTAATTTCAATTTTAGGATCTACATTTTCAACGTCAGGAATTAGTACTCTTAGCAACAATTATAAATCTGGTGGAACTTCAAGTGGTTCTTCATCAGAATCTGACGCTTTTGTTGTTCTTTGCGATACAGCAGGAAAAGTAAATTGGTCACGCTATTTTGGAGGAAACGATAATGAAAATTATAGTAAAAGCAATAGTTCAAATACCACAACTATTCCGATACCTGGTGGTATTGTTATTGGCGATGATAATTCTGTATACATAACTGGAACAACATACTCTCAAAACGGGATTTCGTCAATGTCAAGTACATCTTATAGTCCTCCACCTACTTACCCAAAGCCAATTATTAATTTAGGTTCTTCAGGTTCTTCAGATGCATATATTACAAAATTTGATAGTTCTGGACAAATACTTTGGTCTACTTATTTCGGAGGTCCTTTAACAGAAACTGGAAATTCTATTGAGATAGATGATAGAGATTACATTTATGTGGTTGGAGGAACTGGAAGTGAGAATAATATATCCAATGGTTTTAATACAGCTAAAAATCTCGTAGCTACTGATAGTGGCTATCAATTAAACCTTGGTGGTGGTTTAGATGGTTATATTATTAAATTAGATAAAACGGGGAAAATGATTTGGGGTACCTACGTTGGTGGAAAATCTGATGAAGATATTAATGGCATATCAAAAGGGTTAAATGGCGATTTATTTATTTCAGGTTTCACGGAAACTTCAAATCAATCGCCTCCGAATGTACCCATTAAAAATCCATATCAATCCAATCAAGCTGGCGATAAAGATGCATATTTCGCGCGATTTAATTTTTGTAGAAAATTTGATACTGCTCGTTTTGATCCTGCCTGTACTGGTGATTCATTAGCTTTATACACTACAATTGATTCTGTTAAACAAGTAATTCCTCCACCTAGCAGTAATTATGCAATTGATTGGAGTTTTAAGTTTCCGTCAACGTATGAAATTTCATGGACAGGCCCAAATGGATGGACATCCAATTTACAGTATCCAAAAAGGAAAGTTACTAAAGCAGATACAGGAATGTACATGGTAGTTGTTACCAATGAATTTGGTTGTAGGGATACTGCAAAACTTAACATCAGAAAAATTAATGATTTACCCACTGTACAAATTTCAACTTCTAATAATTATTGTCAATGGGATACATTAAATTTTACCGGTTCTTCTTCAGGAACACAATCAACAAATTATTATTGGAGCGGACCAAATAATTGGCTTGATACAGGTATAAATATTTCAGGTCCAATAGCTGTAAAGGGTCAAACAGATGGTCAATATATACTTAGCACAACCGATACCAATGGTTGTAAAAATGCAGATACGGTTAATTTAACATTTGGGCCCGAAGTAACGGTCTCAACGAATTCACCAGTATGTCCAAATTCTACAATAAATCTAACAGCATCAGGTAATAATATATCTAAAGCAAATTGGACGGGCCCTAACTCTTTTAGCGATACTGGCTTAGTGGTAAATATATACAACGCAAGTCCAGTAAATGAGGGAGTTTATACTGCTTTCATTGAGGATGTAAATGGATGTAAAGATACGATCAACACCACAGTTGCATTGCGTTCATTAAACCAAATCGATTTATCTGCACCCACTAGGATTTGTGTTGGACAATCTCTGAAGATTACTTCGAATTTAACTGGTACACAAGGAAATACTAATGCTTCATTTTTATGGACCCTGCCCAATACCGGTAGAACAACAAAAAGAGACTCAAATATTTTAGAATTCTCCAATTCTATTTCTTCTGCAGATTCAGGACGTTATAATTTAAGAGTAACAGATGCAAATGGTTGTTTTATAGATACCTATGTAAATGTAGCAGTAGTAACTTTACCCTCATTGAATTTTAGCATAAGTTCAACATCGCAATGTTTAAAAAACAATTCCATTACAATTACTCAAACCATTTCAAACTCTCCGACCTATTATTATAAAATTAATGGAACGACCTATACCTCACAGAATCCAGGTACTATTTCATTCGCAAATGCGGGTACTTATCCAGTTAAGTTGATAGGTGTAAGTCAGTTTGGGTGTAAAGACTCTTTAACAAAAAATATTGTCATACATCCAATGCCCAACTCTCAGTTTTCTGTAAGTAACGACAGTCAATGTAAAAACAACAATAGTGTTATTTTCACAGATCAAACTACCTCTCAGAAGAGTTATTCGGTGAAGTGGATTTTTGGTGATGGTTCAACTTCCACCACTAAACAAACAAATACTCCTCATTCATATTCATTGGCCGGTAATTACACAGTAAAATTGGTAACTGTAACCACTGATCTTTGTAGAGATACATCTGAAAAACAAATTAATGTGAAATCAGTTCCAGAGGCTCAATTGACCGTTGATACTTCTGTATTATGTTACAACAATGGGAGTCATGTATTCAATTATGATGGTTCTTCGAGTCAAAAGGTATTAAATATAGATTCATTCTATTGGGATTTTGGGAATAATGCGACCCCTCGTTATGATAGTTCTTCCCAGCCTTCTGTTCGTTATTCTCAGGCAGGTAACTACACAGCCCAATTGATTATTGTAGATGCTAATGGTTGTAAGGATACGGCAAAAATTAATAACACAGTTAAGTCTGATCCGGAGGCAAAGATATTTACATCAAAAGTTCAATTGAGTCAGTGTTTATCAGCGAATCAATTTTCATTAGAAGCAGATACAACTACTGGAATCGATTCAATCTTGAGTTATAATTGGACTTTTTCTACTTCGTTGTACAGTGTAGTTAGTTCACGAACAACACCAGCCTTAAGTAGTTCAAAAATTACCGTTCGATTTAATAATATTGGGGTTTATAAAGCTACATTATTAATTAACGATTCAAACGGATGTAATGACACCTCATCTGTATTCCTAACAGTAAAGGGCAATCCAAATACGAGCATTAATTTAGCAACTGCAACATCCTCTTCGCAGTGTTTAAATACAAACAGTTTTGATTTTACGTCAAGCATCACCAATAATGGGTTATCAACTTCAGGTGCGTATAATTGGAGCTTTTCGGGTGGTAATGTTGGGAATTTTAGCGATTCCGCCAACCCTAAAGAAGTAACATATTCAAGTATTGGAACAAAAAAGGTAACTTTAATTTTTACTGACTCCGTTAATA
>Ga0255768_10006387_pt1 | contig 11183 bp, 18 predicted proteins | sample 071ome_33_FD_179983 | JGI IMG/M metagenome (GOLD analysis project Ga0255768, IMG submission 179983) | Coastal salt marsh microbial communities from the Groves Creek Marsh, Skidaway Island, Georgia - 071412AT metaG (version 2) | ecosystem: Environmental > Aquatic > Marine > Intertidal zone >...
TTACTAATGCCATTTGATTTACCGCTTCCTAGTTGGTCTTAAGCGTGGTCTAGGACTTGCTTTACGTTGTTGAACAAGGCTTGGGCGATCTTGCCTTGTTGAGTAATAGTCTACACCAGCTTGCAAAACATCACCAACAGCTCGAACAACAGATGCCTGTCGTTCTTCTACACCTCTACGTCTAGTTCCGTAAATTTCTTGCTTGTACTTAAGATCGTTTAGATAACTCATTGCTGCAATGTCATCTATATCACCGCCAGCAATATCTTGCTCTCTTTCGTAATATGCCTCAATGTCCATAGTTTCCTCCCTAGTTCTTAAGAAGAAACTTTCTGCAGCTTCCATTACGTCTTTTAATTCTTCACGGCGACGAATTGCATCTATATTAGCAGATGCCTTGGCTAAAGTGCGCTCAGTGCCAATATTAAAGGCTTCAAGTTGAGCCTCTCTCTCTTTATCAATTCCCTCTTGAAGACCAGCCCCAACTTTAAAAATTGTTGAAGCAATCGTAAATATTGTGGATGGTCCCATTAAACAATTAACTCCATAACAACACCATTAACTTGCATTGGCAGGGGATCATCCTGTTCAATAGTTACTTGGGGATTTCTATTATAACCACGCACTCGAACTTCTTTTTTACCAGTAAATTGTTCAAATAACGCAGTATGTGTATTTACCTTCATTGACGAAGTTTCCTTTACGTCAACTATTACATTAGCCAGACCACGAATATCACCAGTAGCAGGGCCGTAACCAATACTCGCATCAATAGGATTAGTAACAATCTTAGAAGTAAACTTTAATCCAGCATAAACATCACCAGTATAACCTGTCAGATCAATCTCATTAGATGAATCTACAGTATACGACCCAAGATACGATCCATCACTGTGTACTGCATCAACGACATCGCCATTAGAAAATGCAGCGCTTACATCTAGTTTGTTTGCAGCAATTGTACCCAAGACCCACTTATCAAGACCAATGTTTGTATCAAACTGACAAAGATGTAGTTGATTGTCATACCAAACATTAGCAAACAACTTGTCATGCACAGCTACAACAGAGCAAAAACTACCATCAGTCGTAAAGCGCGACCAAGAAGCTCGCTTTTCAGACCTGTTTGAGCTAAACAAGGCAAGCTCTCCGTTACCCGTGGTCAGTGCCGCATAAGAATCTGGCAGATCAAAGCCGCTATGTGAAACAGTTAAACATTTTGGCTCATTGATTAAGTGAGAAGCAAGTGTTGATACAGATGCAGCCGTGTAAGCATCTTCAGCATCAGTATAGATATATTCTCTAATAATCTTACCGTCATGTTGAGCAAAGATTGTAGCGCCATCAATAGAAACAGGCTGAACAAACTCACAACCATATGGGGTTTGCTTGCGAATCTGAGCATTTGTAGGTGTAATTGCTTGGTTTAGGTATGTTGGGACATACAACTCGCCATTTGCAGTAAAGACTTGCAAGTCTCTGTTAGAAACCAAGTACCGAATAGAGTTAATATCACCAGTTGCAGCAATTAAAATAATTGCTTCAGTATCTTCAGCTTCACCAACGTCAAAGTTAAAAAACGAGCCAACTTGCGACATCCAAATTGTATCTGGTTCTGCTATTGTGCCGCCAAAACACAATCTATTTTCATGAAATGTAACGGCTGCGGGATAACCTCGAGCCGCAGACCAAGACTGCTCACTCCAATCAGATGTAGGCGCATGGGTAACAATCTTAACGTAACCACCACCATCTTCAGAACTAGAAGCGCTACCGCCAGCAGTAAAGTTAAAGGTGTTTTCATCAATAATGTCACCAACCGTGCGAGTTCCGTTTAAGTTCCCACTGTTAATGCCACCAGTTGCAGAGGCTTCTTCAATTGTGATGCTTTCTCCACCAGCAAAGCCATGATTAATCATAGTAACTTCAACGGTAGAGCTTCCATCAATGGTTCTTAGTGGATTAAGAACTGTTAAACGGATACGCAGTTCATCAACTACATTGCCAGTTGCCTGTGTAGCAGATTGAACGCTAGTAATTTCTATTTCACTTTTGCCATAGCGAACTACAACGCCAACGTGTTTAGAATCAGGATAATTACCGCCAGACTGCGTACCAGTTATATCCCAGTAGTCTTCGCTAACTGTTAAAGTAATGCCATTGCCACTTGTTGCTGAAGGATCAAGCGTTACATTTTGACCATGAAACCGTGTGTAGGGTTGGTAGGTAACAATATTATCGGCGCGTTGATCGAATGTATAAACATCCATTTCAAATGTAGTAAGGCTAGTTCTAATTAAAGTTCTAGGCGCAAACAAAGGGTGGCAAATGAACATAACATCGCCATACTGAGCGTATGTATATTCTTGCAAATAGCTCTGATCGAACGGAAGGGAGTTACCATCAACGTCCTGAGTAATTGTAGAAACTAAAGTAACATCACCATCTGGCTCTATTTGAAAACAACGTACTTTTTGATGCTCAACAGAAATTACATACTGCTCATTATCATCAAAGATAAACTTAAAAAGATGCGACTGAGCTGGGTATGTAGAATTGTAAGTTATGCTGTAGTCATGGATATGCTTCAGACCAAAGCGCTTTTTAACCGCACCTTCAGCCATAACAACCATGTTTTCTAAACGCTGTGCAGATTGCGCATAGATGGACGTATCTGTTCTCATCAACAGAGAGTCACTAACTTCGCCATACTGAAAGCTATTAACTGGTACTTTAACTTTCTGCATTAGCTACGCCTTTGTGTAATAAACCTCGAGGTGTTTAGCTTGCGCGTTGTCTGTTGTTGAGAGTCAGCACGACGAGCTTGCGCCATAAAGAGCTGCGCTTTTTGATCCATTAACTGTGATAGTGTTGAATCTCTAGCAATAGATATTGCAAAAGTACCTGCAAGCATATGTTGAACAGCCAAAGTAAAGAAAGAAGGCCAGTTCTGTTCATCAGCGCGGTAAGTAAAGTCAGCAATAACAACATCTGTAGAAGATGAATTGGTGTAAGCCTTGTCGCCATAAATGTCATATTTAATGGGAACATCGTTTACTGTAAGCGCGTGAACTAAAAGTGTTTCAGATGGAAGTTGATATGCAGCTTCCCAACGACCAGTTGGCGCTGCCTCTAATCTGTTTAGTTGTTGTTGATTAGTAGCAAATCGCCAGCGTGTATTTGTTAAGGCTGCACGAACAATGTCTTCGTATACAGAGTCGGCTACAGAAGACTCTAAAGTACCGTCTGTAAAAGACTGAATCTCGTCGCCGCCAATCAAGACAGAAGCGCGAGAGCATACTTTGATAGGTGTGTTTGCTACATCAGGCATAAGTAAAGTTGGGGGCCGTAGCCCCCATCCCTATTAACGTGTGTCTGTCGCTGTGACAGTTGTACCATCAACAACGTCTACCGCAGATGCCGTAACGCTATTTGCGTACAGAATCTTAATTACAGGCGTACCGCCTGAAGCAGTAACAGCAAGGATAATGTCGTTTGTATTAAACATACCCGCTGAATCATTGAAGTAACCTGCCGCATCAACAACAGTTGCAGCGTCAGTTGTAGTGTAATGCCACAATGAAACGCCAGAACCGCCAGATAGACGAGTTAGATTTGCTGGATTATAAGCCATAATCTAATCCCCTTAGTTGTTGTCTAGAACTTCGTAGACACCATCATCGTCGATGACTACAGCGCCCATTGACATCATTGATGTGGTTAGGTGTGATACCTTTTCTGGAACGTAGTTGACTTCAGTCTGTACGTCAGAGTTGATACCTAGACCAACAGCAGATGTGTGGTACGCAAAGTTCTTACCACCAGCTACAGCAGACGTTGAGAAAATCTTGAAGCCCAAGAACTCTTTCATTGTCATGCCGCCAGCAAACGGTAGGTTTTGTGGCCCAACATAGTCTGATGATGCAAACTCGTTGATTGCAAACAAGTCAGCAAAACCAGCAGGTGACATTGCAAGATAGCGTTGGCCATCTTCTGGAATGTCAGCTGTGCCGAATGTTTCAAACAAAGTTAGCAGGTCAGCTTTGACTAATGCGCCAGTTGCATCTGCAATTGCAGTTGAGTTTGCGCCAGCGTCCATAGCTGTTGTGATGATCTCGTCAGTCTTACGGCCTAGAGCAGCAGCAGCAGATTGTGCGACAGCTTGACGCTCGTTGATATTGACTTTCAACTCGTCTAGCTTGTCGATGTACTCTGGTGCATAGTAGTCAGCCATTGTGACTTCTACATTGGTATGCGCCAGCTCCATTGCTGTTACATTGCCGTTGCGTGATTTAGTGTTAGCTACGCCTTTGCCGATTACTTGGAATCGAGCTGTTGAACCAGTCACATTGGTTGTGCGGCATGTGTTCCGTAGCTTGGAACCCATACGTTGATACGCCATGTGAACTTCTGATTCAAACTGTTTGATAAAGGCTTGATCGATTGTATTAGCCATTTTTCAGTCCTAAATTGAAGTTTCGGGTTTCTACGGGTGTCCGCTTGACCACTTCAACTTGGGTATCCTTTCGGGCCAATCAGTGCATTACGGGCCGTGGTGACTTATCGTAAACACAATTTGCATCCAAATTGCAACGAATAAATTCAACATACTTGTTATAACCGCTTGTAATTGTGCCTATTGGCTCGAATCCAAGCCATAAAGCCCAGTTCAACATACCCTCATAATCAGCAAGTATTGTCATAGTCATATGGTCATTTGTTGCCGATAAGTAATTAACTAGCATCTTAGAGCCACGCGCTAAGACCATGTGGTTATTCATTGCCTCATTCATAAACAAAGCAAACATCTGTGGATAATCCTGATCCTCAGCATACCACAAACCACCAACAAACAATATTGGGCCACCTTCTTTACGAACAATGTAAGCCTCAGACGTTTCGTACATTTCACTAACCGCGACACGAATATCTGTATACCCAAGAAGTTTTATTTCACGTTTATTTTCTTGAGACATGTTTTCTGCAATTTCATCAAGGTGAAATGGCGAAAGGGGCGTCATGTAGAACGCCCCTCTTTTTAAAATCTTAGTCTCGGTAGAGTTGTTTAAATCCATCTTCCACCTGTTTTACAAAACTTGGGTCTTTCGTGTACCCGCTATATCGCGGGTCAAGCATCATTTGCTGTAACTCTGGAAGGGTTTTACCTGCTGTGGTTTCACCTGCACCACCAAAGTTACCATCTTTCATTTTTTCCATGATAACTTCTAAGGCAATAATCCCCTCATGGGATTCACACATACGCTCGATTGCTGGTAGTGCTTCATCAGGGAAGAACTTATTAGCAAAAGCTGAAGCCGCTTCAATGCGTGTATTTGCATTGTCGCCTAGTTGGCTTGCTTCATACTCTAAATCAGGCTCTGTTCCAGCAATTGCTTGAGCGTACATTTCAATGCCCTGCTCGAACTCTTCTTGGCTAAAGCCATTTTCAAAAGAGTGTTCAGACCACCATTTCAACAAATCATTGTCTACTGATTGCTCTGGGTCAATAGATTCTGGCAATGTGTAGTCATTGGCAGATTCAGGGCGATCCGCAAACGCTTCATTTTGAATCTCTTCAAGAATGGCATTACGAATGTCTTCGTCTTTTGATCCTAGTTTTTGAGAAAGTTCACTGTAAGACTTTGCTAAATCTTCTGGCGTTTTAAACTTTTCAGGCAACCATTCAGGGCGTTCCTGTGGTTGTGTTGATTCAACATCTTCCTGAGTTACAAAGTCACGACCATCAGCGGCTGCTACTTCTACTGCTGCTTCTTCACTCATTTATCTTTACTCCTATGTGCGTGTGCAATGCGCTGCTCGAGTATGGCGACAATATAAGATTGACCAGCGGCATGAAAAAGCTCATTTGCCTGAACATTCGGGCCGTGAGCTGTTTCAATGGTAATTGACCTAAGGTAACGCAAAACCTCTTTACCAGTAGGTGTTTCAAAGATTTGAGCTACATTCTTACTGATCTTAACGTCTTCTGCTGAAGACCTTTTAATCCCATCAATACCAATATTAACCTTGGCTACCAACGTCTGCTCCCTGCTGTTGCGCCATTTGCTGCATCATTGCAGTTATTTGTTTACGCTCTTCTTCATCACGAATCAAGCTATCTGGTACACCAAACTTTTTAGCCAGTTCTACAGAAGTCTGTTCTGGGTTAATTAGAATGGGCAACATTTGTGGGCCAAATGTCCCACCAACCAATTCTAAGAACCGTGCAATACGCGCAATATCCTCGTTTGCTTGGCCTTGCGCTAGCGGTGAAACCGAACGAATTTTGATCTCACGACCATTAACTGTAGGGATTTCAATGCGGCCTTGCTTTTTAAGAATATAAATGACTCGCTGTAGAACTGGCTGAACCAATTCTGTTTGCAACCGTCCGAAAGTCGCAGACATGCGCCGATTTAAGTCAGCCATTCTTTCCGCAATTTCTGTCGCTGATGCAGGAGTTTTATCAGGATCACCTAACATATCCATGTATAGATGCTTGCGTATTTCCATGCGCATTTCATTTAGCTGTAGTTGGCCTACGTCAAAACGACCCGCAGACTGAATGGGTTGAAGACCTGCGCTGCCCATAGCCTTTGGAATAACAGTCCCTGGCACAAGATTAATTGTGTCTAGGTTCATAACACCATCATCTTCGGCCTGATAAATGCCAGAGATAGCCATTTGAGCATTCTCTAGAATTAATTCAGTTGTAAGATTGGTAGTCTTAATTGCAGAAAGCGCAGTAACAATTGGGCCACGACCATAAACTTCGCTTGGCGCTGGAGACCAACGGAAACAAATAAACGGATTAGAACCCAAACCTTTAAGCTGCTTTTCATAAAGCAATGTTTCGGTGGTCATGCAGACTGCATAATGATAAAACGCTTCTTCATTGCGCTTAGAATAATCACGACAAACAATCTCGAGAACTGTTGTCTCACGATCTTTACCCATTTGATCCATAACTTTAGGGTCAAACGTAGAATCAGGGTAAAGAATACTCAGATCATCAAAGCGAATCTTTTTTCTCTCGCGGAAAACATGATCGATGTTGTTGTTGGGGCCAGCGTCTAAGATAACTCGAGGCAAAGGAACCGAGGTAAAAATGACTGGGTTGACTGAATCCCCCTCCTCAACACACAAGACACCAGTCCCAACAGCTAAGTCCATAAAGGACTCATGTACTTCTTGAGCAAAGTTAGAGTTTTGAAGTACCTCAAACACATAGTCTGTTACTTCATCTAACTGATTGTTTATTGCATCACGCTCTGCTGGGGGTACCTCACTGCCAGCAATGAAGTCAGCCCAGCGCGTAAAGTTAGGAACCATAGCAGACTGCAAGCGAGAGGCAAATTCTTGAATGCCTGAAACGGCTGTTGCGTCAAATATCTTTTCATCACGGCGCTGTCCCGCTTCTTCGTAATAAAAAGATTCACGCATTGGCAGCGTGTATTCATAACACTCTTCAAAAAGAGGCACCCAGTTTTCACGGTATGCTTTTGCCTTTTTGTAGCGTTGCAGTTTTGCTTTGGCTAGTTCATGCATTACTCAAAACGTCCTAAGAAACCACCACCAGATGATGTCTGCATAAGAGAGCGACGACCTCTACCGCGACGACCATATCTAGATTCGGATTTGCGTTTAATAGCATCAGAAACATCTTCGCGTTTTGCTTTTGCTTTTTCTGTTGCCGCTCGTTCTCGCTCTGCGTCAGCCGCTATTCGCTGTTCTGCTGCCGCTTTATTTTCACTTTCAGAAGGCCCACCGCCTCCACCACCAAAACACATTTGCTACATCCTTGACCAAACATTACTACTACGTTTAGCTTTCGGCCCTCGTCTAAAGACATCAAAAGAGCGGTTAGCTACTACTGCCTTAGCAGGTTTTTGCGTATTCATCAACGCTCGTCCTTCACCAGCACCTAGCATCATGTATTGAAGCGCATCGTGAATGTGCGAAAACATATTCTTATCAGGCTTATCGCTGTATCTTTCACCACTTACTTCCATGCGGCGATATTGATACCCACCTTCAAATCCTTTGATAAGCTGTTGGCAGCGTCGATCAATTAAAAAGGCTGGCTTACCCTCAACCATCTTGGTCAGTTGTGAGGAAACTGCTTCAAGACGTAGGTCAACAGAGTTGGAGGGCGCAGGGAAAGCCCTCAAGCCAGCCCCGCGCAGAATGTGAAAGGGAGTGGATTCATCAGTCTGCGCTCTAAAGTCACCAGCGGGATCACCATAAATAATAACTTCAGAGGCAGCGCTAAATCGTGTTGCAAGCTCTTGCCGTAAAACTTCAGCAAATCTCACAATCCCCATATCAATAGCGACAATCTCCTGTTGAATTAACCACCTGCCGCGCACTTTCTGCCCGATAGTGGCGGCAGGGGTCAGTCCAAAGTCCAAGCCAACGTAGACTGGGAGGTTTGCCGCAATGGCAATTTCTTCGTTAGAGACATGGGCTTCGGGCGCAAACATGGGATATATAGGTTTTCCGTCTTGGATTGATCCCAACCTATTCATAACATAGACATCAATCCAGCTTTTTGTTTTACCGCGAATAAGATTCGGGTAATACGACTTCATCATGTGTTGGCGATTTTCTGCTTTATCGTTCGGCTGGTAATCCTCAAGCTCACCATCTTGGTTTTTAATCTCAACCATTCCCGCAGGTTGCGTAAAGAACTCCCAATTGTCAGGCTTTACCAGCATTTTGGCTTGCTCACGAGGAATGTGATCAGGAATTGGAACCTCACCAGACATAATAGGCCACCAGTGATCTTCTTCGGGTGCGTTTGTATCCGCAATAACGCCAGTCCAGCTAGGCCCACCGTCCTTCATGCTAGGGAAACGACCAACACGCATAGTACACGCATCGATGATAGACTTGGGTATCTCCCTAGCCTCATTGATCCAGATGCCAGTCAGTTCGAGAGAGAGGAGTTTTTTGACATCTTCTGGGCGATCAAGAGCTAGGAAGATAACTTCGAGGTCAATATCACCCTTTTTTACTCGGTGTGTGTAAGGGACTGACCATGTAAACTTTCCCCAGTCTTCTTCTGGGAACCAGTCAAGCCATGTTTTAATAGTTGTAGTTCGTAACTGTGGGTTTGTGTTCCGTATAATAGCCCATCGAGACTTTCGGATTCCGTCTGGGCCTTTCTTTTGCTCCAGCGCTCTGCGAAAAACTTCAACACAACATCCAACACTTTTACCACTCCCTACTGGCCCACGAATACCACGAAAGAATGTATTGTCCTTCATAAAGGACTTTAGCACTTCACCATCAGGTTTGTACTTGAAATCAACCACTATCGCAGTCCTTTATCTACCAATACTTTCATAGATTTTTCTACAACTTCAGGCCCATACCAATCAATGATTTGGTCAACCATTGCATTCGTAACAAAGGAAGCGCCATGTTTTTTATCAAAATACTTAAAGTGAATGCGCTTAACGGCTTCCCGCAGCGCATTTAGGTCTTCTTGTTTTAGTGTATTTACAAAGCTCATTTTTTCTTAGCCGCAGGTTTTTTCTTAGGTTTTTCTACTTTAGGCTCTGGCCCTTCAACAAGTTTCATAGAATCAGCGGTTTTTGTTGCCCCGCTCCATGTCCAACCTTGAAACTCATGGGTTTTGCCAGTCCACAATTCATTCGTACTTTTTACATACCAAGCCATTACGTTCTGTACCTCTTCACTTTTTCAGCAATCTTCTTTGGTTGAGCCACAAACTGCTTACCCTTTGCCTTACCCGCTCGTTTAGCTCGGGTTGTAGCTGCATATTCAGAATCACTAAGAGCAGCAATAGCCTTGCTAGGAAGGTAACGCTCACCAGTCTCACTAGACTTCTTCCCACTTTTAGTGCGCCACTTCTGCGCACCCCAGCGCCTAAGAGATTTTTGCGGAGCTTTCATCTGCTTCCCTCTGCTTCTTTAGAATGGCGTTCAGTGTGCCGCGATCTTCGTAGCTCATTACATCTTCTTCTTTAGAAGTGACATACGACCACGCGCTGTTTCGTCAGGTGACTTAATGCTGCCACCACCACCGCCACGACCAACCATTTGACTAGCTTTGAGCTTATAAGGCTTTCCAGATTGCTGGTTCTTTTTTTCAGCAAAGGCTGCGTCAAGTTGACGAGCTAGCTTTGCGGTTGTCCGATCCATTTTTTTTGCTTTTAGCTTATCTTTAGAATTATCAAAACGCGATTCACTTATTAAACCTCCGCGATCTAAAGTTCTATTAAATGATCTTTGCTGCGCTTCATCTAGCTTGCCGCTCCATCGGCGCAAAAGACTTGCAATCTTTTTATCAATCTTTGATTTTGGTTCGGCCATTATCGGTATCCCCCACCTTTAGCTTTGTATTCCTTCGCAAGTAACTGCGCTTTCCTTGCCGACCACTGACCAGCAGCCGTTCCGTGAGTCGCCTTGGCCTTGATCTTCTTAAACAAAGACTTGCGCATCTTGGCCTTAGTATAATTACCCGCAGCGTTTACCGTACTCATGGCTTCTGAGTCTCCTTGTCAGGCATGTCAGCCAACATCTGACCAACCTCCTTAAAACGCTTCATCATCTTCCTGCGTTCAGCATCCTTCAGCTTAGAAGCAACAGTAGACTTAGGTGTCTCCTGCTTGCGAACAACATTCAACAAAGTCTTCTTGAATCCAGTAGCAGCTGGATCAACATCAATGTTTAGCTTCTCACTAAGAGCATCAAACTCTTTCTGCAACTTAGCTCGATCCATTACTCACCCCCAGTAGGATACAATAAACTTCTACGCTTCTGACCAACTCGCTCGGCCTTAACAACGTCCTTCATCTCTTGAGGCTTGCGCTCAACCTTGTCACTCTGCTTCAAAGAAGGCAAAGCACCAAAACTAGGTTTCATCTCACGATAAAATTCCTCAGAACTCTTCGGCCTACTACTGCCACCACCAAAACACATTACGCTGAACTCCTATTATTCCGAACATAACTGCGAGCGGCAGCAACACTACTAAAGCCCCAAGCCTTCAATGCCAAAGCCTTCCGCGTAGGACGACCCTTCTCATCCTTCATTGGCCCCTTCATACCAGCAAAACGAGCTGCAAACGAAACCTTTCGAGCCTTCTCTCGATCACTCTTAGGCTTTCCACCAACAGGTGCCTTTAAATTAGCACCCTCCTTACGCTTGAAATAA
>Ga0255768_10006405_pt1 | contig 11166 bp, 8 predicted proteins | sample 071ome_33_FD_179983 | JGI IMG/M metagenome (GOLD analysis project Ga0255768, IMG submission 179983) | Coastal salt marsh microbial communities from the Groves Creek Marsh, Skidaway Island, Georgia - 071412AT metaG (version 2) | ecosystem: Environmental > Aquatic > Marine > Intertidal zone > Salt...
TTAACCACTGAACAACGAGCTGTAATAAATCATCCCGGTGGTCACGCTAAGGTGATGGCCGTTGCAGGTGCCGGTAAAACAACTACGCTCGTGTATTTTGTTCGTCAGTGTTTAGCTAATGGTATCCCCCCGCGCCGCTTACTCGTTTTGATGTACAACAAGGCGGCTCAACAGGACTTTCAGAAAAAGCTCAATCTATTACTCAAACAGGAAGACAACCGGGCGCTGATTCCTGAAATCAGGACATTCCATTCCTTAGGGCTTCGTATCTACAAGCAGTTGATCTCAATGGGGCATCTTCCTTCATTTCGAGACAAGCTGTTAGGTGATGGTGAAATTGAAAGTGTGGTTTGGAAATTACTCCAGCAATGCGCTGATCCTGACACGGCTAAGGATATTCTCGACCAGAAAAGTAAGTGGGTCGAGCCTGCTACCAACTTCATTGATTTGGTCAAATCCACGCTTAACCCGCCTGAATTGGTGTTTGAATCAAGCGGTTTGCCTGCTGTGTGCCGTTTCTTTCCTAAGGTCTTTCGGAAATTTGAGCGTTGGAGAAAAGAGCAAGGGCGTATCAGTTTCAGCGATATGCTGTACGATCCTTGCGTTTTCTTTCAGGCCAATCCTGAGATCGCAACCCACTTTTCCGGGCATATGCAGCAAATTCTCGTGGATGAGTATCAGGATGTCAATGAGATCCAGCAGTTCCTGCTTACTACGTTACGCGGAGATCAAGGAGATCTTATGGTAGTAGGGGATCCTGATCAAACCATCTATGAGTTTCGTGGCTCTCGACCAGAATTTATGACCACAGAGTTTGATCATTCATTTGAAGGTGTTCATCTTTATAATCTTTCTCATACCTTTCGATACGGTCATAGATTATCTCTTCTTTGTAATTATCTAATTGCAAATAACCCTGATCGGAAAGGCGTGTTGTGTCTCTCAAATGAAGGAAACGAGCATACAAAACTTAACCTGATTGAGTACCAGGACTACAGCCAGTCGGTGTTAAGCATTGTTAAAGAGCAATCAGAAAACTTGCCACTTTCATCCATTGCTATTTTGAACCGTATTTGGGCTATCAGTGCGCCCATCGAGTTGGCCCTTTTAGAGAACTCCATCCCGTATCAAATGGATCACTCGATTTCAGTACTGGACAGATCTGAACTGGCGCCCTTTGAGGCACTGCTATCGATAGCGGCAGGAAATTACAGCTCAATGAGCCAGGAGCAACGGGTGGAGATACTCGTCGTTCTTCTCACGCAGCCATTCCCGAAGATAAGAAGGAAAGTCCTTCTTCAAATTGCCAATATGGCCGCTCAATTTGGTGATCAACCTGGTAAATCCATTCGACAGGTTATGCCGGATACCCTTTCAAGCCGTCAAGCCGATCAATTGCTAACTCGTAGCCGTCTTTTCGATCAAGCGCTGACTGATCGATTTACCGCAGATCAATTGCTGCAAAAGTATTATTCCTCTACTGAGATGGAAGAGGGGATTCGTGACAGTGCTTTTTCAGTCCAACAGGTCGATGACCGACTGGAAACGGTTAAGGCGTTCTTGCGCTATTACAGAACGTTAAAACTCCCTGCTAAGGATGGTTGGCAACATTGGCAACAATTAAGGGAAAAGCGCCAATCAAACCAAAATAGCGGTGTTCGCTTAACTTCAATGCACAGAGCAAAAGGGCTTGAATGGCCCTGTGTGATTATTCCTGCATTGAGTCAGCGGTTTATGCCGTATCGCCCTGAAGGCGAATTAACCATCCCTTCATCTGTCGAAAGTGAACGTCGTTTGATGTACGTAGCCATGACTCGAGCCAAGCAACAGTTGTATCTTTTATCACCGAAGGCACTGGTTAAGGATAAAAGTAAGGACAGTGAGCTTATCAGTCCGTTCCTGGATGAAATGACGTTTGATGTCTCTGACAGTCTTGGGGCTGCAATTGATAAGAGCAAGACATGCAGCATTGCTGTTCCATCAGATAAGCAACAGATTGCATCTGATTACCTTTCAAAGGTTGATAGTTCGATTCAGCTGGACATTGTGCAGGCCGAGAATAGTGTTTCTGCATTCTCTATGTCACCTCAACAAAGACCGTCATCCAGTATTAACTCTTCTGTAACTATGGCGTCTAAGGTAAGGCATCAGGTTTATGGCGCAGGGAAGGTTGTTGCAGAAGAAAATAGGTACTGGGTGATTCGTTTTGAATCAGGTGTTGAGAAGCAATTCGATAAACGAGTGGCCGCTCAATACATTGAGTTCTTATAACAGCCGGTTCCTTGAAGGTTAGTAAGTCGTTAGGCGCAGATCGGCAATGCTTCGGCTCTTCATCCAGAATTCATCAAAGGCAGTTAGTTGCTTTGCAATTTCAGATCGGTTTGCGCTTAGCTCACCAGAAATGGTGCGTGTTCTTGCTCGAACTGTCATGTGGCCATCGTCAGATATTAAATATTCACGGAGATCAATTTCATCGTCGGCAGGGACAAGCTTTCGAATGCTTATAGACGAGGGCAGTTTCTCATAAAGGGATCGTAAACCGTGTGATCCTGATACCAGACTTTTTTCGCTAATCACCAGTATCTGAATTTCGGTGTACCGACTTCTTCGGCTGTGATCACTAAAGATTTTAAGTAGACGTTTGTCGCCAAAGACTTCTCGTGGGAGAACAGGTGAATAGATCTTAATTGCGCGCTGAGAGTGGCTGGCGACTTGAAGCAGGGCCTCAAGATAGGTTTCTTTACTATCGAAATCTGTGATTTCATCAATGTCTTTTTGTTCAGCTTGCTGATGATAGACGCTTGGATGGTTTAACTCAGTCTTTGTCTCACGCTTAATGTCATACGACATTAATTGAGCAGGTAGACCTTGGTCCGTGACGGGTATGCCGTCCGTTCTAAAACCGAAATGGACGTAATACGGTGCAATTCGAACGTCTTCCAGAATGATAAGTCTGTTTAACTCGGTTTTACTTTTGGCATATTTAACGACAGCTTCAATAAGGCAGTTTTCAATGCCTTTAAGTTGCCATGTTAAGAGGATCTGGGGGCGTGAAATTCTGCCGTCGTCGGCAAGTCTGCAGCAACCAATAGGGGTGTGCTGTTCATCGTAAGCTATGAAGTGCATTGCTTTGTTGTCATAAACATCAAAGGCTTGTGCAGGTGACAATCCGTTTTGTATTGCCACTTGGCTGCGTAGTTTTTTGAGTTCTTCCTGACCAGCTTGCCAGCTGGTTTCATTGACTTTGATGTTCGATGAGATCATATAGCGCCTACTTCTTACAGGGCATCTGGTCTTTCAATACTCAGTATGTCGCTTAATTCTAGTTCAAACGATTACTCAACATATAGCCAGTCTTGCTCGTAGAGATATTTAATAATTTTTATATTGTCGTTATTAACAAGAAGCTTATTATGCTTTTCTATAGAAATGCAACGTTCCTGGCATAACAACATGATTAATTCATTGGACTTCGCGGTTGATTCAATCTGATGGCCATTCACATACAGTACTAAGGTTTTACTGGCCTCATTTTCATTCGTTTCTTCAATATAGACGAATCGGGCTTGCTCATTTCTGTATAGCTCCGCCGATGATTCTATAATTGCGATCATTTCATCTTCCGTGACACCAAAGGTGATCTCATCAGGGTTTTCTTCGTACTTTGGTTGCGACATATAGCCGGCAAACCAGGTCTTCATCGCGGCTTTGTCCGATAAGGATGCCTGAATGATACTTTGAAGTTGTTCAATGGTTTCATCCGTAATCAGACCAGAATTTTCAAGGGTTTCTGACTGAGTGTCTGTAAATCGTTTGTCCTGACCGAGCTTGTCGGCCATAAAACCAGCAAAGCCTTCTACAATCTCACCGTGTGAAGGTGCTCGAAAACCTACAGAGTAGGTTTGGCAGGGTGTTTGAGCAACGCCCAAATGAGGCACTCTTGGAGGTATATAAAGTATATCTCCCGGTTTGGTATGAAACTCTTCGGTATGATCAAACTCAGCAAGGATATGGAGCGGGGTATCTTTTCTGAATTCAGTGGAGGCATCACAGGGCGCTCCAATTTGCCACAAACGTTCACCTTCGGCCTGAATCAGAAATACATCGTACTGGTCATAATGAGGGCCTACGCTTCCGCCAGGCACAGCAAAACTGACCATAAGATCATCAAGGCGCCAATTAGGAATAAAATTGAAACGATCCAGTAATTGACTTGCTTGAGGGATTATCTGATCTACTGCTTGAACCAACAAGGTCCAGTCGTTAGCGGGCAATTCCGTAAACGTTTCGTCATTAAAGGGGCCATTTAATAGTTCCCAGGGATGGTTGGGGCCATTTTCAAAAATCAGTCTTGATTCAATGTTGTCTTCACAGGCAAGGCCGGCCAGTTCGTCTGCAGAAAGAATGGCTTGGAAATCTTCTAGGGCATTAGGTATGAATAGTGGTTTCTTTTGCCAGTAGTCACGAAGAAATTCTTCAGTGGTTATGCCTGCATTCTTAAAAAGATTCATTGCCTTTCCTTGCGTGTAAAAATAAGAACGTTAAAACGAAATAAGGGCCCTAAGGCCCTTATCTTTAAGTTTAGTCTATTGACTAAGGATTAGATATTCTTGGCTTGCTCTACCGCGTTACCGATGTAGGTAGCAGGCGTCATATCTACCAGAATCTGTTTCGCTTCTGCTGGAATGTCCAACGTTTCTACAAATTCTTGCATGCCTTTTTGATCGATGGTTTTACCACGAGTCAGTTCTTTCAGCTTCTCGTAAGCACCTTCGATGTTGTAGCGACGCATAACCGTTTGGATTGGTTCTGCCATAACTTCCCAGGCATTGTCCAAATCTTGAAGAAGGCGGGCAGCGTTCAATTCAAGCTTACCAATACCTTTAAGCGTTGCACCGTATGCAATCAGAGAATAACCAAGACCAACACCCAGGTTACGAAGGACGGTAGAGTCAGTCAGGTCACGCTGCCAGCGTGAAATAGGCAGCTTAGCTGATAGATGCTGCATAATTGCATTAGCAATGCCCAAGTTACCTTCAGAGTTTTCGAAGTCAATTGGGTTAACTTTGTGTGGCATAGTAGAAGAACCTACTTCACCGGCAACAGCGCGCTGCTTGAAGTAGCCCAACGAAATGTATGCCCAGATATCACGATCAAAATCGATAAGAATCGTATTGAAACGTGCGATCGCGTCGTACAGTTCTGCAATGTAGTCGTGCGGCTCAATCTGAGTAGTGTATGGGTTCCAGGTTAGACCTAGACCTTCAACAAACCCTTTTGCATGAGCAACCCAATCAACGTTCGGGTAAGCAGAAAGGTGAGCGTTGTAGTTACCTACAGCACCGTTGATTTTACCAAGCAGTTTTACGTTTTTGATGGCATTCAGTTGCAGCTCAAGACGTGCTACAACGTTGGCCATTTCTTTACCCATAGTGGTAGGAGAAGCTGTTTGACCGTGTGTACGAGACAGCATCGGTTGCTCCGCGTATTCATGAGCTAACTTGCGGATTGCCTCAATCACATTGGTCATTTCAGGAACGATGGTTTCTTCAAGACCGCCAGCCAACATTAGAGCGTGTGACAGGTTGTTAATGTCTTCTGAAGTACAAGCAAAGTGTACAAACTCAAGAACCTTGCTTAGCTCGTCGTTGTCTTTGATGCGCTCTTTAATAAGATACTCAACCGCTTTTACATCGTGGTTGGTGCCACCTGGGCCTGTTTCGATTGCCTTAACGCGGTCAGCTTCTTTTTCAGAAAAACCGTCTACCAGCGTCTCTAGTAAAGCATTTGCTTCAGCAGAGAAAGGTGCAACTTCTTCAATCGCAGGGTTGTTTGCCAGGGCTTGCAACCAGCGTACTTCTACTTTTACACGGTTACGAATTAAACCGTATTCACTGAAGTGATTTCGAAGCGCTTTTGTTTTGCTGCCATAGCGGCCATCAACAGGAGAAAGTGCAGTTAATGCGTTAAGGTTCATCATGGTTACCTTATTGTATTGGCTAGGGTTAATTTAAAAATCTAAATCTAAATCTAAATCTTGTCTTGGTTGAGTATGAACTCAATGCGTATTATTCATATTCATCAGGCGCTCACTGGCCTGTTGGTATTGTTTTCGAGAGAAAATCAAATGCCAGCGGCGTCCACCTACTTGTCGCCACAGAATTGCTGCTCGAACACCGGCCAGAAGAATCGCTCGGATTTTCTCTGCGTTAGCCGGGTTCTGGAGATAAGTGGGGTTACCATTTACCTGAATTCTGAATTTAAGTGTGCTGATTGTGTCTTTGTATATTTCTGCAATCGATTTGATAACGTTTTCATGAGTGATATCGAAATGCTCAAGTTGTTTGTCTAGCTGATCCAGTCGCTGAGCTATCGTGTTGAGTAGTTCAGAATCTCTTCTTAATCGTGATTCAATATGAAGAAGAGAGATGGCGTAACGTAATGCATTGGGTGTAATGCCCTGGGACTTAGGGGTCATAAATTCGTTTAATGCATGTAACCCCTGTCTTAGGTTATAAATACTGCCTCCAAACACGCTCAGGGTGTTATCTGGAGCAGTGATCGTCAAGGAATTCAGACTGTTCTCAAGAGAATATGAATTGCAGTTACCCTGATTGGCAATTTGATCAACCATATATGCGGCCTGGAATACACCTGCAAGGGCCGCTGTGCGATCTTCAATTGTGTGTTTCAAACTGGTCTCTACTCTTAATTCTTCAGTAAGGGGTTGCGTGGGACTATGGTCTAATTTTAATGTATTAATGATCAAAGGTGGTTTCAATGATTCCACCACCCAGGCAAATATCACCATCATAAAAAACAACGGATTGTCCCGGCGTCACGGCGCGCTGAGGCTCTTCAAAAATAACATTTATCCGGCCATCTTCGAGGTGTGTTAGCGTGCATTTTTGATCAGGCTGTCTGTAGCGTGTTTTAGCTGTTAGCGTCGCACCTTCTAATGGTGTCTCATTTACCCAATCCAGTTTGCTGGCAATCAGGCCATCACAGAATAGGAGAGGGTGTTGGCCCCCTTGTACGACCACTAAAACATTTCGGTCCAGATCTTTCTTGGCTACATACCATGGATCTTCACTGTAGTTACTCAAACCACCAATGCCCAAGCCTTGTCGTTGACCAAGCGTGTGATACATCAGACCGTCATGTCTGCCAATGATGTCGCCTTCAGAGGTTTCGATGTTACCAGGCTGTGCTGGAATGTATTGCTTTAGAAATTCCTTGAAACGACGCTCTCCAATAAAACAGATGCCGGTGCTGTCTTTTTTATTGTGCGTAATTAGATCGTTTTCTTCAGCAATTCTACGGACTTCAGGTTTCTCTAGTTCGCCGACTGGAAATAACGTTTTGGCGATTTTGTCGCCGGCGACAGCATGAAGGAAATAGCTTTGATCCTTGTTGTTATCAAGACCTTTAACAAGGCAAGCGGCGCCATCGATTTCCTGGCGTCGGCAATAATGGCCTGTGGCAATATAATCCGCGCCTAGGTGGACTGCGTAATCCAGAAAGGCTCGGAATTTGATTTCCTTGTTGCAAAGAATGTCTGGATTTGGGGTTCTGCCTGCTTTGTATTCTTCGAGAAAATGTTCGAATACGCGATCCCAGTATTCGCTGGCAAAGTTAGCTTTGTGAAGTTTGATGCCCAACTTATCAGCTACCGCTTGAGCATCCTCGAGATCATCCATGGCTGTACAGTATTCTGTACCGTCGTCTTCTTCCCAGTTCTTCATAAACAGGCCTTCAACCTCATAGCCTTGTTGTTTAAGAAGAAGGGCGGATACCGAGGAATCAACGCCGCCTGACATGCCTACTATTACTTTCATGAGTGATCCTGAAGGGTCGGTTTATGATCCGACACGTAAATTTGCTCTACTTAATGTGTTCAAATATGAGATCTAACGATTGATGGGGGCGATTGAGGTAATCTTCAACACACTTTTCGACAATCGGACTTCTCATCATCTCGGGTTGAGCTTTGATTTCATCCAATGAAAGCCAGCATGCTTCGATAATTCCATCATCCAAAGTAGCATTTGGATCAAAGTCGATAATGTCACCCTTGAAACAGTATCTATGGTAAGTAACGCCGTTAGATGGGGCTTTATAGATGTATATGCCTATAAAGCTTTCAATTGAAACCGTATAGCCGGTTTCTTCCAACGTTTCTCTGATAGCGGCTTCCACCACTGTTTCATTATCTTCAATGTGACCTGCAGGCTGGTTGTATACCTCTTTGCCGTTTGATATTTCTTTTACAAAAAGAAATTTGCCATCCTTCTCAATGATGGTGGCGACTGTTCCGTGAGGAGTCCAAACCATTTTAATAACCAGAGTAAAAAAATTGGCCGCTATTTTAGGCTAATTTAGCTCAAGTGTTAAATTTTCTTGGTCTTTTTGGCTTGTTGAGTGAACTTTTTCGGGTGTTTTTACCTGGATTGCTTCTTCCAGGATGTTTGTTGCGTGGTTTTCGGGGTTGTGACCTGTTGTCGTCCGGTACATTAACAGAGAGTGATTTGTGATCACCATTCTTTAGGCCATCAATTGTCCATGGTCCTATGGCGTATCGAATGAGGCGTAGAGTAGGGAAGCCAACTGCGGCAGTCATCCTTCTGACCTGGCGGTTCTTACCTTCTGTAATGGTGAGTGCAATCCAGTTGGTTGGTATGTTTGCTCTTTCTCGAATAGGTGGATTGCGAGCCCAAAGATTTGGAGGTTCATTAATTTTTTGCGCCTTGGCGGGCTTGGTCATTCCATCTTTGAGCTCAACGCCTTTTTCCAGTCTGCTTAAAGCGTCCTGAGTAATGTCGCCTTCGACTTGTACCCAGTAAGTTTTTGGCATTTTCTTTTTTGGGTGGGCTATTTGATGTTGGAGTTTTCCGTCTGAGGTGAGAAGTAATAAGCCTTCAGAGTCATAATCAAGCCTGCCTGCAGCATAGAACCCGTCTTCCGAAATAAAGTCTGCGAGTGTTGAGCGTTCCTCATTGGCAGGACTTTTTTTGTCAGTAAATTGAGAAAGCACATTGAATGGTTTGTTTAGCAGGATCAGGTTTTTCATTTTATCTAAGCAGTTTGAATAAGAAGGTCATTTTCTTACAGACTGATAAGCATGTAAAACTTACAGTGGTGTTTATTGACTAAAATAAGTTGGGGAACGGTGTTTAAATTCAGGGGCGTGACTGTTGATTAAAATTTTTACCAATCCAAATGCTTTTCTAGTGGCAAATGTTCAGAATCTTTTAAGTCTTCAGGGTATTGAAGTTGTACTTCGCAATGAATTTGCTTCAGGTGCTACCGGAGAACTTTCCTTCGTGGATGTGTGGCCGGAGTTATGGGTTGAAGAGTGGCAAAAAGACAAAGCAGCTGCAATTATTGAGTCTATGGAAAATGAAGTGAGCGGAGTTTGGAGTTGTTGTAACTGTCGAGAAGAAAACGAGGCTTCTTTTGAATCCTGTTGGCAGTGCGGTCAGGATCGGGCGGATTGGTAGTGAGTAGGGCTGATAGTTAGACAAGAAAAAGCCGGCATTACGCCGGCTTTTAACTCTTAAAAAGAGTACAGAAGGTTACATGTTCGGGTAGTTCGGACCACCTGTACCTTCTGGAGCAACCCAAGTAATGTTTTGGCTTGGATCTTTAATGTCGCACGTCTTACAGTGAACACAGTTCTGTGCGTTGATCTGGAATTTGTCAGAACCATCTTCTTCGTTCTTAACGATTTCATAAACACCCGCCGGGCAATAACGTTGCGCAGGCTCAGCATACATAGGAAGGTTTTGCTGAAGAGGGATGTTTGGATCAGTCAACTGAAGGTGAACCGGCTGATCTTCTTCATGGTTGGTATTCGAAAGGAATACAGAAGATAGACGATCAAAGCTCAATACGCCGTCTGGCTTAGGATATTCGATCTGCTTAGACTCAGATGCAGGCTTCAACTGCTCGTGATCTGGTTTTGGATCGCGAAGAGTGAACGGAAGTTTACCGCCAAAGATGTTTTGATCGATGAAAGTAAATGCGCCGCCGCCCCATAGGCCGAATTTGTGCATTGCAGGACCGAAGTTACGAGCCTTATACAGATCTTCATACAACCAGCTGCTTTCGAACTTGGTTGTGAATTCTGTAATTTCGTCGTTAGCACGGCCAGCTTGAAGTGCTTCAAAAATAGACTCAGCAGCAAGCATGCCTGATTTCATTGCAGTGTGTGAACCCTTGATCTTGGCAGCGTTCAATGTACCTGCATCACAGCCAACCAAAAGACCACCAGGGAAGGTCATCTTAGGTAGGGCTTGTAGACCGCCTTTTGCGATTGCACGAGCACCGTAAGAAACACGCTTACCACCTTCAAGATACTGCTTGATTACCGGGTGGTGCTTGTAGCGTTGGAATTCTTCGAATGGGCTCATGTAAGGGTTGCTGTAGCTCAAGTCTACAATCAAACCAACAACCACCTGGTTGTTTTCGATGTGGTAAAGGAAAGAACCACCACCAGTGCCATCTTCTAGAGGCCAGCCTGCCGTGTGAACTACCAAGCCTTCTTCGTGCTTAGCTGGATCGATATCCCACAATTCTTTAATGCCGATACCGTAGTGCTGAGGACCTTTACCTTCATTAAGGTTGAAGTCGCTCATTAATTGCTTGCCTAGGTGGCCACGACAGCCTTCAGCGAAAACAGTGTACTTGGCACGAAGCTCCATGCCAGGCATGAAGCCATCTTTTTGCTCGCCGTCCATGCCAATGCCCATGTCACCAGTGATGATGCCTTGAACATTGCCGTTTTCGTCTTTAATGATTTGCTGAGCAGAGAAACCTGGGAAAATTTCAACACCAAGCTCTTCCGCTTGCTCGCCCAACCAGCGACATACGTTACCAAGGCTTACAATGTAGTTGCCTTCGTTATGCATTGGTTTAGGAATGAATGGTGCAGGCGTCTTAATTGCTTTTTCTTCACCTGTAAGAACATAAATGTCATCACGAACAACAGGTGTATTTAGTGGAGCGCCTTTTTCTTTCCAGTCAGGAATAAGTTCGTTTAATGCTCTCGGCTCAAAAACAGCACCAGAGAGGATGTGTGCGCCAACTTCGGAGCCTTTTTCTACCACACATACTGTTAGCTCTTGTTCAGCTTCATTGGCTTGTTGCATTAGTCGGATCGCTGTT
>Ga0255768_10006421_pt1 | contig 11147 bp, 17 predicted proteins | sample 071ome_33_FD_179983 | JGI IMG/M metagenome (GOLD analysis project Ga0255768, IMG submission 179983) | Coastal salt marsh microbial communities from the Groves Creek Marsh, Skidaway Island, Georgia - 071412AT metaG (version 2) | ecosystem: Environmental > Aquatic > Marine > Intertidal zone >...
TACCAATTTGGTAAGCTACCTGTGCGGTAGTAAATTTGCTTTTCAGCAATAAAAGATATTACGGATATTTAGTATAAATACAACGCACTTTACCCGCATCCTGTAATCTACTTAGTTAGAATGAAGTTATTTTCTTGTTCAGCAGAAACCGTGACCTTTCTACAAACCAACCCACCCGACCAAGCACCGTTAGGAAGCATCCATGTTATTGTTGTAACTAGGTAATACTCACCTTCGGCAACATTACTGAATTTGAATCGACCATCAGCGTCACCAATAACAGTTTTGATGTACTTTAGGTATCTAGGATCTGCCTCAGTTAGAGCCCCCTTACCTTTACAATGATAATTGTAGAACTGGTCGCTATAGCTTGTTACAGGATTAAGTAAGATCTCGCTGCCGGCTGCTAGCTTAACATCACCACTGTTTGTTTTTAAAAACGCTTGTCCACTTACTATTTGCTCACCAGTAGAAGGCAGACGTTCATATTCAGCTACTGGAAACGGGATTCTCTGTATCTTAGGTGTTGGGGATGCGCACCCAGCAACAACAGCAGCAATTAGAAAAGAAATAAAAATCTTCATCGTTAACTCCATAAACCACTTTGGTTTGAAACTCATGAACCTCTATAGCACCATGATATACCCACCACCTAACCCATAGATTTTAGGTGGGGGAAATCGGCGCTGTTTAGTTCAAACTCATCAAGATTACTAAACTACTAAGACGCCCCAAAGCGAGCACCTAAGCTGGCCATTCCGATGATACCTGGAACACACACCAAAACTAAAAGCCCAAAATACTTGGGAGATGAATTACCTCTCATAATCTCTCCAATCTGAGCCAATGAAACCAGACCTATAAATGAAAGAACAATCGCGGTTGAAAATTTAATACTTCTGAGCAATTCCATTACATATTCCAAATATTCCATATTTACTCCCTTACTTGGTTAGCCCAACTGAATTCATAACCAACAACTTATCTTACCAATACATTACCACCACAAACCAACCATTATGACCCACCTAAGTAAATTTGCCGCGCCAAGCGGCTAAAGGGATTTGAAAAAAAATCAAAAAAAGCAGGCTTCAAAGCCTGCTCATACATTGCCAATCTCTAGCCAAATAAGGCCATCTGAGTATGCTCGATCTCTTCAAATAACTGCAGCGGTTTCTCATCGTTCGAGGCTGGCAGGTTAGAGTCGATTAGCCCCATCAACATCAATGTGAATGCATACATACCTTTTGCTTGATTTGCATCGACACTCTGACCCAATACTTGATGAACCAAAGTAAGACCAAGGCCTCGGGTGAGGCGTCGGGCATCCAACTCAGGGATAGAGCGCATACGTGCGGATTCTAGTCCAGTATAAAGTCGGATCAGACCATCTTCTCGCTGTAGATGTGGGGTAGACACCTGACGCTTTGCATAATGACGACTCAAAACGCCTACGTGACGCTCAGAGCCATCATTAAGATTCATTATGAAGTTGCGGCCTTCTGCTAGATTTTTAGCCTGACGCTTTTCGTATTTCTCGGTAGTAAACCAATCCTCTTCAGCAACAGAGGTATCCAGCAAATCATTCACGCAATCATAGGTTCTCTGATAGCGTGGCACTTCCATGTTATAGGCTTCATCCACCAGCAAATCTTCGCATACTACTGACATCCAGTAACGTCGACGATTTTCAACGCTGCCACTTTGACTGCTATCAAGGATGCGCTCAAATACCGCCATTCCGCGAAATTTAAATTCTTCACGCAATAACTGATAGGTTATCGATGTTCTGGCGCCTACCACGTTCTCAGACACCATAGAAGATGGATTACCCGCCCGAATCACGTTCACTGTACCAAATACAGACGTTGCCGCTTCATCGTGCTCTTCGCTACGTTTAATCTTGTTTTTGGTCTTCCCTTGGTTGCATTGGCCGACGCACGGCTGAGAGAATCCAAGATTGTTAAATGGTTCAATCAGTCCCGTATCCACTTCTTCGATTTTCCCAATAAACACCTTGAGGTCGGATTCTTTGAATACACGGTTTTGTCTTAGCGCGACATCGACATACTTCGATTCGAATTCAGAAATGAAACTCATTTTGCATAATAGATTATGCTCTTCGAATGCTTGATGGCATCCCAACGCACTGACACCGCCGCCCGTGAAAAGCATTCCTTTGGAAATAAAGCCCTGCTCAACATTGGATTTAAAAAGAGATAGACGTTCCGCTTTTAATCGCTCTACATCGTTATGCTTCTTTTGATATTGGTCTGTCTGGTAGCATGTATCACCGAACGCTTTGGATAGCTGGCGCTCTACCTCTTCTGGAGCCAGGTTACGACTATAAGCAACAAACATCATTGCTTCTTCTCGATACCCTGTCACATAGCCAATTCGCTCAAGCTCTTTTGCAAACAGCAACGCCGACGCGCTAGTCTTGGGGCTTGGCAGTTTACGAGATACAATCACGCCGGGGTTAGATGCTTTAATGCTTTCCATAGCATTAAATAAAACTGGCCCAAACAGCTCATTGTCAAATTTAACGGGTACAGCGACGTTAACCACGTCAGACTTTACATTCGGTAAGCTACATTCATCTACAACGATTGAATCAAAGCTCACTGAGTTAGCCGCCACATTCTGACTAAAGCTTTCTTCACGTTCTTGCCTTGCTACTTCTTCATGATGGATTTTGAAGACGATCTTGCCAACATAAATGCTTACGGTGAATTTAGTAGCGTCTTTCACTACTGAACCGACGGCCATATTAAAGATATCAATGACAGGCTTTACCCAACCGCCCTGCGAGTCCATTGTTTTACCCGCAACATGATTTCGGCTTTTGTCAGTCGGTGTAATGATAATCTCACCAGAATCAACATCAAAAGTCGTAGCTAAAGGCGTACCTACTGGAAATTCCGCTCGGTTCAAAATTTCACCTTCCACCCAGATCCGTCGAGCACCATTAGCCTTACGTTCGGTAGAGGTTTTATTGTCATAATAAAGAGGTTCGCTCATGTCCCTTCCTCACACTTACTTTGTGAATATATGACCACTATGGCGCCCTGAAAATCTATATCGAAAACACCCCAAAAATCTGACGTATAAAAGAACAACCCGCGCAAAGCGGGTAAAAGACCGAGATACCCAGCATTGCTGAATACCTGGCCTATAACGTGCCGATCAAGCAGGCAGTGAATGCTCGTTAATCTGATAGAATGCCTCATTACATTCATCTGACATATAGTCAAAATACCAGTCATTGACCTTGGTAACTTGCATTCCAGATACGTTTGATAAGGCATCTGCCACTTGATCCCGTGATGGCTCATCATCAGCAATTAGCTTCAAATTTGGCAGTTGATCTTCTGCCCAATCAACAAACTCTTCATGACACACATCAGGAATACGAGCCTTAACATATTGGTAAACAGTGACTTCAGCGTTATAACGATCACCATGCAAGGTTGGCCCATTAAGGGCGATCAGTGCGTCACCATTACTTTGCCGCTCAGCGAAAATCAGGCTATAGATGGGTGCTGAATTTTCGGTTTGATTTTCTTGAACTGACATACGCGCTCCTAAGCTGCTTGTTCTACACATTGTGAATAGTCATAGATGTAATCACGTCCGTCATAATGACGGGTTGCTCCCAATCGATTAAGAATCTCCTCCCCATCAGCAAATTGAATACCTGGCCCTTCAACCACACTTAGCACCTTAATGGAGATACCTGAAGGCACTTTGCAAATCATCACGCCATATCGGTTAGCCAAATACAGAAGGTTATGAACTTTAATCAGAGCGGCGTGTTTCATTCGCTTAATCACGACTGCATTGTCTATGATTTCCTGAATGCTGGTGGCCTTGGTTGCTGCCAACAGTTTTTGTCTCTGACCTTCTCCTAACGAGAGATGGTGCGTTTTAGTTTCATCTGCCCGTTCTTTAGCAGCCTTCAATTCTTCCTGGTTAGTAGTGAAGAACTCCGCTTCCATTTTTAGTAACGTCTTAGGAATCGCCATTGTTAATCCTTAATAGCTAAGTGAGAACTTATTTGCCTGTTAAGATACCGGCACTGAAAAGCAAGACAGCACGTAAATATCGAACTCCGAAGTAAAAAAACTGAAGCCGCGCAACGCGGCTATCGCCGAAGAAAAGCCAAAAAAACCCTGATCAAAGTCAGGGTGTTGCAGGCAATCAACAAATTAAGGATGTTTAGTTACAGCTTCATTGGCATACAAACATGTTCAGCCGAACCGGTCATAGCCAAATCATTAATAATGATACTGTCATTCGCGGCATTGAATTTAATCGACACCTGATCTTCACTAAGATTGTTGAGTGCATCCATCAAATACACGACGTTAAAACCAATCTCCATAGGCTCGTCGGTATATTCCACGGCGATCAAATCATCAGATTGTTCTTGTTCGGCATTCTGGGCCATTACTTCTAACTCATCAGGTTTTAGAAGCAAACGTACACCTTTGTATTTATCGTTCGATAGGATGCTTGCACGGCGTAAAATATTTTTAAGCTCATTCACATCCGCCACAAGAATCTTCTTGTTCTTGCTAGGAATCACCCGCTTGTAATCGGGAAACTTGCCCTCCACTAACTTGGAAATAAAAACAAAGCCATCAATTTCAAGCTGCACATGGTTATTACTGACTGTCATAGCAATATCACCGCCCACATCCGGCAGTGTTTTACTGACTTCCAGGATGCCTTTACGCGGAATGATCACTTGCTTAGTTTGATCAACAGCACTCTTTAGTTCAGCCGATGCCATCGCTAGACGGTGACCGTCAGTAGCCACAGTGGTTAGCTTATTACCTTCAAGCTCAAACAACATGCCATTCAAATAGTAACGAACATCCTGTTGAGCCATAGCATAACTAGTTTGTTTTACTAGATTCGATATAGAACTGGCTTCAAGCTCTACACTCAAGTCCGTTGATTCCATCTGAATGACTGGAAACTGATCTGCTGGCAACGTAGATAATGTAAATCGACTACGGCCACTGCTCACAATTACTTTGTCACCCTTCAAAGTAAATGTGACATCTGAAGCTTCAGGAAGTGACTTAACAATATCCACCAGCTTTTTAGTTGGAACAGTGATTGATCCATCAGATGACGGGCCATTTAATTGAAACGAAGTCTTTAGCTGAATTTCCAAATCTGTCGCCATAATAGTCACGACACCATCCAACACACTAACCAACAAATTGGCCAAAATGGGCATTACTTTAGGCTCTGATGCCCCGTGCACTCTTAATAGATGCCCTTGCAATTGCTCTTTCTTAGCTACAAATTTCATATCGTTCCCCTAAACCCAAATAAGTAATTTATAGATAGATTAACGAGCTGGAGGATTAGATGAGGAAGATCAGAGTTAACGCACTACTAAAAAAACAAAAAGCCGCACTATGCGGCTGAGTACCTTCTGAAACTACCCTGAACTATATAACGAATTTCACACGCTCAAAGGGTAATAAATCAAAAACAACCATTGATCATGTATGACTCCTGTCATACAATCATGCTCAGAGGTTGATGCAAAGGCCTCAACCCAACACCAGAGAGGCGAAGCGCGAAAGCGGGTGAGCCGAAAGGAAAGCAAGATGAAAAAACTAACCAAACAACAAGCCATCGAATTACTGGGTGACTATGCGTTCAACCAGCGTACTGGCAATGAAATCAGCGCTCGTATCGAGGCGCTAATCGAATTCAGCAAAAAGCATTCTAATGTCGAGGTTGTTGTTAATAACAACTGGTCGAATGCGCCACGGTCAACCACCCACCCTCACAGCCTACGCATTGGCGGTACAACATACCGTTACCAAGTATGGGCGATAGCCAAGTGATTAACATCCGGCCTTCGTGCCACAATTCTGGATGATTCATTATGATTTATGCACGAATCACAGACGGCAAAACATTCGCTCAGGCTATATCATTTGATACTCCTACTGGCCTGCGTACAGCCTGTAAGGAATTTTTCCGGCAACGTTACAATAATGCCGAACTCAGCACATTCGAGGTAAAAAAATGGCTGAACGTTGAGCTAAGAGAGATAGATAATTGGTTGGCAGAAAAAACTAATCAGCCAGGGCGCTCAGTCTCCGACATCAACAGTTTATCCATGACAGCCGCAAAATGGCGAAATGACCGAAAAAATGGGCTTAAGCACGGGACGCAACAGATCGATACCTGCGGAATAGCAATCCCGCTAGAGTTGCAGGTGTTTGATCAGCATTGCGGGCTGGATATCGAACGCATGATCGACAAATCAGAGGCATGGGTTGCTGCGGGAGGATACAGCTCAGACGCCATTCCTGAAACACCATGTATTTCTGACGGTTGCGACTCCAACATAAGTATTACTTCACTGATGGCCAAACGTATTACCGACCGAATTATAAATATTAAATTGTGGATGGGGCGCTCACAGCCAGCAACTACTGACATTGCAGAATCATGCATTGGAACCAGCGACCCTATAGAAGCATGGACTTCGATATACAACAAATGCCAAACAGCTGACCGGCACGCCGAGGCGCTATCAGTATTCTGTAAAAACTTATGTAAGTTTGGCGAACCAACACCACAGGAGCGCCGAAACTCATTCACAGTGATTAACGGAGAAAACCCATGACAGAGAAAAAAATTAGCAGAAACCCAAGCTTTACCCCCAGCCCACACCTACGAGACTACCTTAACAACTCAAAGACAGGCGTTACCCAAACACTCAACGACTTGTTTGATCGCCATCGCATGATGATCGAGCTGGACGCTATCCGTTTAACAAAACCAGAACAACAGGCGTTGGCGGCACATCTGCAGGGCGTATTTATGGATACTATTGCGATTCAGTCAGTCCCGCAGGATGTAATCGAAACCGGAAATGAGTCGCTGATTAACAAATTACAAAACGCAACTTTCGGCCAGGTTCTAGCAACACTAACTCGCTATAAATTAGTACAGGGGTAAAAAATGGAACCTGACTTTGAACCAGAATCATGCCATGAGTGCGGTGAAGATTGCGACAACATGGTCTGGGCGGAAGAAGAACGTGTCTACCGGTGCCCCACCTGTGGCACTCTCCAATAGATGAAGGGAATAAAAGATTGGATCAAAAACGCTAAGTAATTTTTTTGATAATCCCTCATTAGCAATTCATATAAAGAGGCCATAGGAAACATGCCAATAGTTATTCTCTTGTTACAAGCAATAGTTGCTGGCTCTGGTTTAGGGTTAGCCATTTCCGGCTTTTTATCACTATTTATGACCATCGAACTATCTACTACTCATTGGATTTCTGGGATCTCTTCAGTTGTTCTTTCGGCTTTAACGCTAAGGCAAATATTGACTCCCAAACCAGACTTACAGAGACATTGATTTGTAGTTTTAGAGGATTAATGAATGAATCATCTTCGCCGTAGAATGAATCGTTATGAATATAAATGTGTAAAGTATGGGCTTAATAATTACGCTTTAAATATGTGTACTGAAGAACTCAGATTAGCCTGGGTAAACGCTTCTAAGCAGCTCAAAACAGAGAGAACAGATCGCACTGAGCGACATGGAAGCACAGAAAGAAAAGGATATTTAATTGGTCTGTTAAAAAAGCTGAGAAAAAAGAAGCCTTAAGATAAACCAACTAATTATCCAATCCGAATCATCATGCAATCGAAGTTGTTAATTCGTTCTAACTGTTATGTGCCTCTTTTTGTCGATTTGTGACTTCGTGTATCGAGGAAACCTTTTCCTTCGGAAGATGCTTGTGGGAACTTGGGCGGAAAATAAACTAGCACTTGTATTGCAGGAAATACCAGTAATATAGAATCAATACTTAACAGGGAAAAATATAGCAAACAAAATTGATAAGCTACATTTAGACCAAGGTTGTTGTGTATAGAAATGCCTGAACTTATGATTCAACTAGTCATTTTCGAATCAGATGTTGATTCAGTATTGAACTGCAAAGGCTCTCTATAGAACTAAATAAGGTGTCATTCAATGAAATTCCGCTCAGAACATCAAACCAGGCGCATTATGAAGTTTACTGACTTTTCATCGAATACTCCTTCGTTTCATGTCGATGCTCATATCATAAAAAAAGCAGCAAAGAATCTGAGTAAGAAAACCGGACAGAAGCTTAGTATATGCAGGACAGCCTTGATCAAAGCTTTTCATCCAACTATTTCAGACTTCAATGAATACCTTGAAACTGACTCTTTTGATTACACGCTTAATGAAGTCCTTGAGAATTGCCCTGATCTCATAGATTCTGCTCTTACTAGGGCGGCAACTGATCTAGGTATCTCCCTGGAAGAGCTGAATAGTTTTACCTATCTTGGCCATCAACTTAAGAAAAGCAAAACCCACCGTACACCATCACTGGAAGCTGGGGGTAAGAATTTTAAGGTTTTTCTTATACGGCTTGATAATGGAGTTGAGTTACTTCTTGCAGAAGAAGATAAAACAGTTTGCAAAGATCGATTCGGAGTTGGGCATGCGGATTTTAACCGGTGTGCGACCCGGATTTTTGAACAAGACAATAGAGAACTTTTTCAGTTAGCTAATTCGTTTAAACGTCAGGTTCTCATTAAAAAGGGTGATTCATGGGTTCTTAGAGGATAATTAATCGCCTTTAAATTGTTGACCTATGACCGACTCCCTTCCTTCAGGATAAACATCCGGTAAACACTCCTTATGATCTCGAATAGGTCTGATTGATTTAGTTAACTCGTTTAATCTATTGAACTGATAAAGCATAAACCGTGCTTTTAATTTTCCGCACTCTACGATAGTCAAAATTGGCTGATCATTCTCAGCTGTAAGACCTAATGTATTACATTGATGGCATTCAACCTGCTCGACCATAGGGCTATGATAACCTTCACCCTGGCACTGAGCACATACCTTAGCCTTTTTGAAAGTGTCATCGCCGTATTTTTCTTTAAGCACAGCAAGTAATGCTTCCGCTAAATTCTTGTATGTCATTATCGTCACCAACTAAAGAAGCTTTGCACCGTCAGGCAGCGGATCCTCAAATTTTACATATTTGCAATTGAGAACCTTCTCGCCATTAATCGTCATATAGCGACCACTTTCAGGATCATATTGAGTGTATTTTTTGGTACGTTTGAAACTTCCTAAACCGGCAAAGATTTGAACTTTTGTATAGTAAATTAGACGCCATTTGAATCCTGTTTTATTTATAACCTCTAGGATTTCTTCTTCAGGTACTTCTAACCCATCCATCAAGAAATCGTTAATACGCCTGAAATGCTTATTATGATTTTGCTCAAGACCTACAATGCAGTGAGCTAATTCATGTCGAATAACAGCCTCAAGCTTATTAAACGCCTTTGTACCTATAAATGCAGGATTAAACCTAATTACACCATCAGGAAAGGCTCTCGCATATTTCGCTTTATGCGTATCAAACTCGCAGGAATGAGGGATAAGAGACCAACAATCTTTTGATATTCTTTTGGACGCGATCGCAATATTTACCGTCAGGCGCTCTTTGATGTAATTAAGAGTAATCGGCTCTCTCATGTTGCGTCCTATTAGCATAATGTTTAATACCGTATGACCTGGCTATAACATATGGCCAAATCCATCCAATACATAAAAGGATACGTCGAGATAGGAATTAATCCGCCCTAGCCTTAAATCATTGCTATAAAGAAATGAGCCGCACCAAGCGGCTAATAGCCAACCTAGATATCATTTCTGATTGGCGTTAATGACTTGCTTTGCCTCCATCGTATCTTGGCATCGATTACACGCTGGGTGTTGGCATTCACATCCGTGCTGAGCCACCCATGATTGAAGCTCTTCCGTAAGGGCCGTATTCTTTCGTTCCAATTCCAGAATCAACTCAGAAGCTTGCGTGTATCGGTCCCGCCTTTGAATCTTGTCCAGCTCGCTATCTGACCATGATTCCACCGGCATATTTAAAACGCCATGCAACATTAGATCACTCATACCGACGATCCTTTACAAGGGCCAAAGAGCCGGATGACTCTTTGGCTGGTAGGGTTATTTACGGTAAGCCATGCAATAATCGGCCTGCTCATTCCAAGGCATAACCTTAGTGTGATCAACCAACTGTTGAACAGTGTCGTCGTTCATTGCGTTTAGGACATCTTCTATATCGATGAAGACCTTGGATTTGTGCTCAAAGGCCTTCTCAATAAGGTTACCTTGTTCATCAAAACGTACATAAAACGTTATGTCTGGATTGCTATCGTATGCCTCAATCGTCTTATTGAATGGAATTCTTTCATCCAGAAGTTCCTTCTCGATCTCGATTTGTCCTTCGGTGACATCAAAAAATTCGTATTGCACTAGAGCAACGCCATCTTTCGTGATCGACATATCTTCATCAAACATATCATCGATTAGCGCTTCGACCTTTTCTCGGTCGGACTCCAAAATCACTAGTGTTGTATTGGTTCGGCTCATTTTAACTCCTCAGCTTGGGTTATTTCATTTTGCTAATTTCCACCAGCACTGAGCTGACAAGTTCGCTCTTGGCAACCGGCGCAAAGATCGTTTTCAACTGGTTAACAGCTTCATCTATTGAAGTGTCTTCCTTATCCTTGAGATAAACCTGGATTGAGATCGCATGATGACCTTCTGAATATGCAGGTTGAGACATTGCTGAATTCTCACTGTGATCATGCGGATCAGCTTCACGTCGAACCACCAGTCTCTGATGAGCATTAAGAATATGGGCTGCAGGTATCGAGATGTAATCCTTTGACAATTCTTCATCGCCCTCTATCAAATAAGATAAGGCTCCTGTTTTCCCAACCACTAAATCAGTAATGACATCAAAATACGTATCCATACAAGTCGAGTCCAACAATTCCGGGTTTCCGTTATGCCACCCGCAGCCGAACTGGAATAACTTTTCCTGAACGGCTTTGTGGTCTTCAGCGTTCGCAATAGGAACTCGAAACTTTTTACTAAATAGAATCCCGGACAACGACTCCGGAATAAATGCTCGATCGATCATAGGCTCCTCTTCAATCATCATTTGATAGGACGATTATCTCGCTTCTACAACCCTCGACAAGACGCCATCAATCTAACACCCGTATAAATAAAAAGAGCCGCGC
>Ga0255768_10006433_pt1 | contig 11139 bp, 4 predicted proteins | sample 071ome_33_FD_179983 | JGI IMG/M metagenome (GOLD analysis project Ga0255768, IMG submission 179983) | Coastal salt marsh microbial communities from the Groves Creek Marsh, Skidaway Island, Georgia - 071412AT metaG (version 2) | ecosystem: Environmental > Aquatic > Marine > Intertidal zone > Salt...
GTGGTTTTGAGTTAAGTGGTCAACCAAATGATACTGGAGATAATATAGTAAGTAGATCCAAAGAGGGTTTATTTGTTATTGCAGATGGTGGTGGTGGAATTAAGATTGATGCTGGCAATGGTGTTTTAACTCTTGCTGCTAGAGAAATTAGATATGAATGCACTGCAGCTGATGAACCAATGGTCATTAGATCTGGACAAAATATTATTATTGAAGCAGCAGATAGTGTTAAGATTAATGCTGCCAATGTTGCTATTGGTGCTAGAAATAAACTCCTACTTGCATCAAAAGGTGCAATTTATATGAAAGGAACTGGTGGGGTTACAATTATAGAACCAAAGGCAGCTTTGATCCCAACAAATCTTGGAGATTTTGTGGATAAAATAATAGAAACAGTAGTATTTGGAGGATTATAATGGCATACATTAATAGTATAGATGCTGAAGGTATCCAGGCAGGTGCAGCACTTGTTCCACCACTAGCAACTGTTGATATTTGGCAAAGCATTGATCCAACAAAACCATTTGCTCTTCAGACAACTGGAGTCAACAACCTCAATGGATTGACCAATCAAATTGGCACCCATAATGCCTTTGGTCTCTCTAATGCATTTGGATCTCATTTAAAGTTTGGTGCTAGCTCATCTTTTGGAATGAAAGCAGACCTTGGAACAAAGGCAGATGCTATCATCAAAAAATTTGAAGGAACTCCTTCATGGAGTGCAGCATCTCCAGTAGGAACATTCTATGGAAGGTTTAATGTTGTTGGAAGTCTTACTGCAAATGGAGTTCCAGTAGAACTTGTATCTGATATTAAACTAAAAGAAAATATCAAACCTCTTGAAAATTCTTTGGATAAAGTCAAGAATTTAAGAGGAGTGGAGTATGATAGAATAGACCTTGGTTGGCATGAGATTGGACTGGTTGCTCAAGAAGTTGAGGAAGTCATTCCAGATCTAGTTAGAGAAAATTCAGAAGGAACTAAAGTTCTGGAGTACACTCACTTAACAGCAGTGTTAGTGGAAGCAATCAAAGAACAGCAAAAGCAAATTGAGACCTTGAAGGAGACAGTTGCTGAACTGTCCACCAAACTTGCAGAGTGCTGCTCCTAGTGCTATGATGGATGGGTAAGCAAGACAGTACCCACCATGCAAATCACTCGTGACCAACTGGAAGAACTCAATGGCATTCTTGAAGATGTTGCCTCCCATTTCTGTGGTGAGAACATGGTCAGTGGTGAAACTTTCTGGACTTGTGTGGAGTGTTTTGCAACTGCCAAGGTTGCAGAACTCAGAGGTGAACTTGCTTATGATGGTTGACAGTCAAAGGGGTTTGACTTATACTATCCAAGTGTGAAGGAAGTGCAGGGAGGAGAGAAATCTCTTCCCACTTTGGGAGTGTGGTGGAATCGGTAGACACACCAGACTTAAAATCTGTTGACCATCAAGGTCGTGGGAGTTCAAGTCTCCCCACTCCTATTTCAAAATTGACTTTTAATTCCAAAAAAGGGGCAAAAAAAATTCTGGGTAAAAATTGCTCCTAGGGTTTTTATAACCATTCCTCATTAGCAGGGTCTTGGAGGAAATTTATAATAGAGTTGCTAACTCCTATTTCAGCATTTAATTCTTCTTTTTGTCTATTAAACCCATATTCTCTAATACTATATCTGATTCTTTCTTTTTTCAAATAGTTAACTTTAGTAATTAGAGCATTTCTTTCAGATTGTAGTGGAGTTATCTGATTTGTTAGATTTGTTATTGATGTTGCATATCCAGTGCAATCAGTTACACCAGGACATATTGGTAATGTTGTTCTAGCAACTCCAACATCACCATAATAAATTCCAATTGAAGATTGTGAGGTTAAGTCCTCAGTTCCAATTCCAGCATTTACTGAAGTTAGTGTTCCACTAATTGCAGAAAATGGATTTGGGGATGTAAAAGAATATCCTCTATAAGTGACAGAATCTTGCAAAACTGTTGTTGTATTGATTCCAAGAAAGAATGGAACTCCTGTTGTACCAAAACCAACAGATCCTCCACATCCACAGGAGTTTGCAGTTTGACCAACATTGAGAATTGTACTTTGTAAACCTGCTATTTGGGTGTTTAGTTCTACAATTCTAGCATCTATTTTTTGAATTGGTTCCCCAAAATAATTTAAAGTTTCTTGAATACCATATAATTTAAACGACGTCCCATCTGGCAACTGAGAAGAAAATCCAGTTTCAGTTGCTTCAACTTGTGCAATTTGATCTGTATTTGAGGATATTGTTTGTTGGTATATAGATATCAAAGCCTCAGTATTTGTGCTAATTGCCATAAATTACAAAAGATTGGTAATGGTATTTATTGATAAATAAGACAGAAGAAAATACGTAAGGATACTCTAAAATGCCTTTAGCGAGATTAGAGAACTTTTTGAAGAATCTCAATGGTAATACCCTATATGTTGATCCAAATGAGTTAGATGCTTCAGATTCTATTGATAATAGGGGAAACTCAAGGTTAAGACCTTTTAAAACCATTCAAAGGGCATTAATTGAAGCTGCAAGATTCTCTTATGTTCCTGGAACTAATAATGATCTTTTTGACCAAACCACCATTTTACTCTCCCCAGGAACTCACTTTATTGACAACAGACCTGGATATTGGGTAGATAGTTCCAACGTATTAAAGGATGTAAATAGTGCCACCAGAACTATTACTGAATTTAACGTTTCCACTAATTTTGATATTAATGATCCTGCAAACCAATTATACATTTATAATAGTGTAGATGGTGGCGTCATAGTACCAAAGGGAACTTCTCTTGTTGCTCATGATTTAAGAAAGACAAAGATAAGACCAAAATTTGTTCCAAGTCCAGTAGATGCCAATATTGATCCAGCAGCCATATTCAAACTAACTGGTGCTTGTTATATCTTTGGATTTACTATTTTTGATGGTGATCCAATTGGAAAAGTATATAATAATTATTCAACAAATACAACTGTACCGAACTTTTCACACCACAAACTTACTGCGTTTGAATATGCAGACGATACTAATGTAATAGTAAAAAATAATACCAGCACTGGTCATACTGATTTAGAAAACTACTACTATAAACTAAGTAAGGGATTTGGTGCTCAGTCCTCAAGAAGCATTATTGATGGATATGACAATTTCCAACCAAACGTGGATGAAAATAGAATTGTTGGTGAACTTGGAACTGGTTCTATCATTATTACATCAGCAATTTCTGGAAATGGTGTATCTGGAACTCCTGTAATCACTGTTCAGACTCAATCACCACACAATCTATCACCATTCACCCCAATTATCATATCTGGATTAGCTCAGGCTGAAGGTCCAACTTCAGAATTAGAGTATAATGGAAATTTTGTTGTTGCTCAGGTAACAAGCGAAACAGAATTTACATATTTACTATCTAATGTTCCTACTCAGACTCTAAACCCAAGTGTAACTGGAGCATCAGTAAAAGTAATCTCAGATACTGTTGCCTCAGCATCTCCATACGTCTTCAACTGTAGTTTGAAGTCTGTTTATGGTATGAATGGTCTCCATGCAGATGGATCAAAGGCCAAAGGATTTAAATCCATGGTCACAGCACAATTTACTGGAATTTCTCTACAAAAGGATGATAGAGCATTTGCAGAATATGATGCAACTTCTGGAGCATATAAATTCCAAACTAATTTTGGTGTAGACAAATTCTTGCACCAATCATCAAGAGCAAGATATAGACCTGAATGGGAAACTTTCCACATAAAAGCATCTAATGATGCATTCATTCAGTGTGTTTCTATCTTTGCTATTGGATATGCAAAGCAATTTGTTGCTGACATTGGTGGTGACCAATCAATTACTAACTCAAACAGTAATTTTGGTCAAAATGCACTATTTTCATCAAAATATAAGAAAGACGCTTTATCTAAAGATAATCATGCGTACATCACTCATATACTTCAACCAAAAGAACTTCCAGCAACAGATAATGTTATTAGATATGAAAAACTTGATGCATCTTTAACAAATTCACTTGCAGCATCAAATCAAAATACTAGGGTATATTTTAAAGATCTTACAGACTTACTTTCTCCACCAACTAATAAAGTTAGAGGATTTACTGTAGGTGGTAAAAACCAAGATGTTCTATACTATAGAGCAGCTAACGTAGAATATCAAATTCCCATTACCCCATCATACAAAATTGAATATGATATCAATACAATTGACACCACAACCAATATAATTACTTTATCTGGAATAACTGGCATTTCCACTGGAATTTCTGGAAAAATAATTGCAAAAAATGGGGTTCTTCCAGATGGCATAGAACATGATAAACTGTATAATATTAGATTAACTGGTGGAACTGGAATTAAATTATATGATAATGTAAATAATGCAGAAAATGATGTTTTTGTAGTAGATATTAAAAACCAAGTAGGTTTTGCTACTGGAAACCTATTCTTCAGAAGTTCTATTAATGAGAAGAATGTTGGAGATGTTGGTCACCCAATTCAGTGGGACTCAGCAAATCAAAATTGGTATGTTGGAGTAAACTCTGTGGGTTCTGGTGCAACTTCATTCTTTAGCAATCTTGCCACAGTTAGTGCACCACTTTCATACATCAAGAGAACATTAGATAGTAGAGTAAATGAAGATAAAGCATATAGATTTAGAATTTTTATCCCTAAAGAATCTTCAGCTGCTTCTGATATCACCTCTGGTTTTATTATTGAGAGGGCATCAAATGCTCTAAGTTCTTTACTTCCACAGGCAGAAAGTACTGATTTAGTTTCTGCTACAAACAATGAATTATCCTTAATTAGAAATAATGGTGCAATTGTTGATGCATGGTATAGTGCTGGATTTGTTACCATTGTAACGAGTAAACCACACAACTTAAAAGTTGGAGATTCTATAAAAGTTTATGACTTAAAGAGTTCTGCAGAACCTGCTCCAGTGGGTCTTGGTACTGGAACTGGATATAATGGAGAATTCACGGTTGCATCAGTTGTTAATGAATTAAGATTTACTTATGCAATAACTAGAGATCCTGGAGAAATTACAGTTGGCATTTCTACTGCAGAATCTTGGTTAACTGTAAGAGATTGTGCTCAAACTTCAAACTATAGAATTCCACCTTATACAATCTATGATGCAAACAGAAATAGTTTGCCATACTTTGTTCAGAAATCTGTACAAAATGATTATCAACTTTATGACATTGACACCATCACTTCTTATGAGCAAGGAATTTCTGATGGAATTTATCATGTAACAGTTAATGCATTTAAAAATGTTCCAACTGTAACTCCATTTGATACAGATACATACAAACTATCTCAAAGTATTGAAAGATTGTATCCAAAGGTTGATGAGGATAATCCAAACTCAGACCCTGAAGGAACAATTACAAAAGCATCTAGATCAACTATTGGTATAGTTAATGTTAATGATCCCAAGAATAGCAGTACTAAGGAAGTTGTATCATCTTTCTTAGCAGATTTTAATCTAGGAAAAGTAATCACTGGAATTACTACCTATCAAGACACAACAACATTTGATCCAGTTGGTGTTTGTACAGCAACAACTGCAACAAATCATGGATTAGGTGGTATTAAGAGACTGACTATTAGTTCTGGTGGATCTGGGTTCTTAAATGGAACTTATTATGATATTCCTCTTTGTGGTGGAACTGGGCAAGATGCAACTGCAACAATAACAGTTGCTTCAAATAGCGTAGATACTGTTGCAATTCAAAACTTTGGTTCTGGATATACTGTTGGAGATTCCCTAACATTAAGAGGAATTCCAGGATCTTCAAATACTGCAAGTGTTATTGTTACAACTACAAATCAAGATTCTTCTGATTTAGACACTATTCAAATACTTGGGTGTGAAAATTCAAGAAATAATGGAACTTTCTTGATTAAGTCAGTAACATCAAATACTATAACATACTATAATAATCTAGGAATTCCAGAGACTCCAGAGCAATCTGTTATCTTATTTGGTGGTCCAGGATATCAACTACAAACTTCTCCAGATGGAGCAGTATATGATTCTGGAACTAATACAACAACTATTATAACTCAGCAACCACATAATTTTGCAGTTGGAAATAAAGTATTATTTGATGACCAAATTGGATCAGATCCAAGTATTGGAATATCCACAGTTTCTAATGTGATTGGAATCACATCATTTACTGTTAGAGGAGATGCTGGAGCTGCAAATAGAGTTTATGCATATGGTCTTTCATCTAATCAAAAAGAAACTACTGTTGAAAATGAAAATCTAGCATCAAGACATTTTGCCCTTTATGATGGATATAAGTCAAAAACAAATCAAGCAATTTCAGTATCTGATATTAACTTCTTAGTATCAAGCATTTATGGATTGCAAAAAGGAGACATAATTCAGGTAAATACTGAAATTATGTTGGTGACTAAAGTTTCTGGTGGTGAAATTTATGTTAAGAGAGGTCAGTTAGGAACCAGAATAGTTTCACACTTAACTGGATCTGCAATTAAGAGAATTTCAGTAGTTCCAATTGAACTTAGAAGAAACTCCATTCTTAGAGCATCAGGTCATACATTTGAATATGTTGGTTTTGGTCCTGGTAACTATTCTACTGGTATGCCATCAAACCAAGATAGAATTTTAAATGAAGATGAGATATTAACTTCACAATCTTTAGTTTCTCAAGGTGGACTAGTTGTTTACACTGGAATGAATAGCAATGGAGAGTTCTTTATTGGAAGAACTAAGTTTGATGCAATTACAGGAGATCAAACTGCAGTTGGTGTTCCAGTAGAGGATGAAGATACTCAAGTAGCAGATACCCTTGAAGTTAATACTTTAATTGTAAATGATATTTTAGATGCATCCACTGCAATAACTACATTACAAAAATTAACTGTTGAAGGTGAGTCTGAATTTGTTGGAATAGCAACTTTTGGAAACACTCAACCAGGAATTAACTCAACAACTGCTGCTGTTGTAGTTTCTGGGGGAGTTGCAGTTGGAAATAACCTTTTAGTTAATAATAATGCAACGATTGGTAATGTTACAGTTGGGGTCTCTTCAGCAACCACAATTACTACCACATCAGATAACTTATACTTGAATTCTGCTGGTGGAAAAGTAATTGTTCCACCATCAACAACACTTCATGGATATGGAACAATTCCTGTTGGTGGAATTATTCTTTGGTCTGGTGCAGCATCTTCTATTGGGACTGGAGATCTTTCAAACTGGGCACTATGTGATGGAACAAATGGAACTCCAGACTTAAGAAACAGATTTGTTGTTGGTGCTAGCAGTGGAACTGGAGATACTACATATCCAGGACTTTCTGCAGGAGCAACTGGTGGTAGTGCAGATGCAATTGTTGTTTCTCACGCTCACAGCATTACTGATACTGGACATACTCACAGCATTACTGATGATGGTCACGCTCATACAGTTAATAGTAACATTGTTGATGGTGGTGGGATTTGTGCTGGTGCTGATGGGTCTTGCCACAACATGTCAGTTAGTAACTCAGGCACCACCACAAACACCACTGGCATCTCTGTTGATTCAAACACCACTGGCATCTCTATTGATAGTAATGGTTCATCTGGAACTAATGCTAACTTACCACCATACTATGCTCTTGCTTACATTATGAGAACTGCTTGAGTTCTTATAAATAAATCAAAAGGGGGATAGTGGAACCCGATTATGGCATCACAAGAAAACTATTTTGTAGTTAGAACAGGTCTTGGTGTAGGAACAGAAGCATTATATGCTGATTCTACAACAAAAAGAGTAGCAATAGGTAAAACTCTAGCAGATTTTAGTTTAGATGTTGTTGGTGATGCTAATGTAGAAACAAATCTGACTGTTGGAGATAGACTAGGTGTTAATGTAGCAGCACCAAATTTTGAATTAGATGTAGATGGTAAGGTATATGTAACTGATGGTATTGGTATTGATGAAGATCCTGGAACCAATAAATTTAAAGTCAATGTATTTGCTCCAGAATCAGTAGTTATAACTGGTCTTGGTTCTGTTGGTATTGGTTCTACTGTTCCTGAATATAATTTAGACATTTTACAGAACGCAAGGGTTCAAGGATTCACATCCATGACCTTTGCCACAATCTCAGGATTTGCAACAGTTGCAGTTGCTGATATTTCTGCAGAGACTGTTGGAGTATCAACAGTTGGATTTGCTACTGTAACTCATGAGATAGTTGGTATATCAACAGTTGAGTATTCAGATGTCCTACAATCCACAGTAGGATTGACCACAGTTGGATTTGCAACCATAACTGATGCTGCAATTGGAATTGCAACAATAACTTTAGCAGATGTAACTGATGCTAATATTGGTATTGCAACAATATCTTTAGCAGATGTAACTGATGCCAATATTGGCATTGCAACTGTAGGATTTGCTACTGTCACCACCCTATATTCTGGTATTGCCACAGTTGGATTTGCAACTATAACTGATGCTGCAATCGGAGTTGCTACAGTTGGATTTGCAACTGTAACTGATGTATATGCTGGAATTGCCACAATTGGCATTGCAAGTGTCACAACAGCAACTATTGATTCAGAAACTGTTGGAGTTTCAACAATTGGCATTGGTACAATTTCACAATTACTTTCTGGTATTGCAACTGTAGGATTTGCAACTATTGGAGAGTCTGTAGTTGGGATCTCTACTATTGACTTTGCTTCCATTGGAGAAGAAAGAGTAGGAATCTCAACAATTGATAATCTGAATGTTTTAGGAATTACCACAACTGGAGAATTAGATGTAGGTATAGCAGGAACTGTCCTTTCTGCTTCTGAGTACTTCTCATCAGAAGAAGTATATGGAACTCTTGGAACAGATTTCGTAAAAACTATTCAACCATTAGTTGCAATTGGAACCAATGTTGCAACTAGAACCTTAGATGTTCAAGGTGATGTAAGAATTGGTGGTGAAGTTGTAGATGGTGACAATAATGTAGGTTTTGCATACTCTGTATTATCTTCAAAATATAACATTCCTGGTAGATTCCTTGATGCTGCAAATCTACTGGTTAGAAACAAGGAATTCATTGCCAATGAAATTGTAGGTTTTATCACCAGCACTGATGGTCCATTTGGATATTATGGTCCAGACTTTGATTATGGTGCAGTTGGAGTTGCTACTGGTAGAGTAAAGTGTAGAAGAGATATTGGATATCTAATTGATGCAATTGCATTTGACATTTCTAAGGGAGGAAACTCCAAGTCAGTTGGTGCTGGTCTTTCATATTATGAGGGAGCAGTTCTAAAATATCTTGATGATTCTGCTGTAATTCCAACAGGATTTAGTACTGGATATGTTAAGCAGGCAACTTTGGTTGGATTCAGCAGCATTTCAACTCTTGCCCGATATGTAATTAATAACTCAAGACTTCCAAAGTCTTACCAAACTCCACCACTCAATGGAACTTATGCAGATGCAGCAAGACTAATTCTTGCAAATAAAGTTCTCATTGCTGAGGTTGCAGTTGGTAGAATGCTTACCAACTTCTCTGGATTCTCTGTCCCAGGTGGAAATCAAGAGTGTATTGATGATATTATTGATGTACTTGAAGCAATGTGCTTCAACTTAGAATTTGGTGGAAATGATCAAGTATATGATGCAGCAAAGATTTATGTAGACAATGATTATCTCTCTGGAGAAGAAACAGAGTCTATCTATGCTTATCAGCAGGCAAGAGACATGGCAATTCAAGCCATGCGCAATGAGACTATTACTCTTGGTGGATATACTTCTGAAGTTCAATATATTGATAATTCTGTAGTTGGAGATCAGTCAGGATTACCTGGAGTTTATGTATCTGGAGATTGTGCAAACCAGGCATCTGCAATCACAGTATTCATTCAAATTATAACTAATGCAATTGAGTTTGGCACACTTCCATCATCCAGAACTATTACTGGTGTTGCAAGTATTGCACAAGTTGTAGACACTGAACTTCTTCCAGATGGAGATAGCAACACAAATCCATTTGCTTGTGCTAATGTTTACTCTGCTATCCACTCTTGTGTTGGAATTGTCACTACAATTATTGATGGTGGCCCAGTTGTTGCACCAAAAGTTAATAATCCAGTAGGAGAATTAACCTGGCAACCACCAGGAGCAAAGGTTGGTAATGAGTGGTTTGTTGCTAAGTATGGCAATGATAGTAATGTTGGAGATACTCCAGGTGGGGCATTCCTAACCATTAAGAAGGCATGTTCTGTTGCTCAGCCAGGAGACACAGTTAGAGTTTATGCTGGTCTTTATGTTGAAGATGGTCCTATTCAAGTTCCAGAGAGAGTTGCTGTTGTTGGAGAAGATCTAAGAAGAACTCTTGTTTCCACAAAAGCAAAAACTGACTTGTATCATGTAAGAAGAGGTTGTTATATTTCTCACCAATCATTTGTTGGTGAAGCAAATCCAAATGCAATGGTTTCCTTCCCAACAGTTGGACTTGGATATGCAGATGGTACTGAGAAGAATTGGCAGTCACCATATGTTCAGAACTGCACAAACTTTGTTCCAGATAGCATTGGAATGAGAATTGATGGTGCAAGAGCAGGTGGATTTAAGTCCATGGTTCTTGATGCATACACTCAATACAACCAAAATGGAATTGGCGTTTCAATTACTAACTTTGGATATGCACAGCTAGTTTCTCTGTTCACAATTTGTTGTAACATTGCAGTCTACAATGACACTGGTGGTGTCTGTGACATGAACAACAGTAATGCTTCCTTTGGTAATTTTGGTCTATGGGCAAATGGAACAACTCCACTACAATATGTTGGAATTGTTACCACCACTCCAACTGGAGATAACATTGATAGTCTGGTTCTTAATGTTGGTGCAGGTGCAACTCAGGCATATGATGATGCAGTTGATCTTCTCAGAGCAAATGCAGACTTCTTAGCAAATGAGGTTGTAGGGTTTGTAACTAGCACTGATGGTCCTTATGGTGGTCTAGGAACAGCATTTGATTATGGTGGTGTGGCAGCAGGTAGAGACAAGTGTAAGAGAGATACTAAGATTATTGTAGAAACATTTGCTCTTGATATAATCCAACAAAGCAA
>Ga0255768_10006453_pt1 | contig 11123 bp, 17 predicted proteins | sample 071ome_33_FD_179983 | JGI IMG/M metagenome (GOLD analysis project Ga0255768, IMG submission 179983) | Coastal salt marsh microbial communities from the Groves Creek Marsh, Skidaway Island, Georgia - 071412AT metaG (version 2) | ecosystem: Environmental > Aquatic > Marine > Intertidal zone >...
AATGGTGTGTGACCCTCAGCACGTTATGAGGCACGGTCTTCCGGTGTACAGAGAAGATAGGTGGGGAGGCACCGCGGAAAGTCTCCCCACTGAATATTAAAAAGGAGTCATGATATGGCATGGATATTAATTTTTATGAGTTATTGGGATGGTCAAATCATGACAGTTGGCAATGGCATTTTTGAAAATCATATGGAATGCTTTCTTGCAAGAGAACAATTAAGCGCTGAAGTTGGAGGTAGAGATGGCTACTTTCCTCCTAATTTACAAGCAATTTGTATGAAAATAGAACTTCCAAAGGAGCCATCTTAAAGCCTGCATGGTGGAATTGGTAGACACAAGAGACTTAAAATCTCTCGCTCTTGAAGCGTCCCAGTTCGAGTCTGGGTGCGGGCACCAAAGGATCTAATATGGTAAATAAAGAAATTAGGCCAATGACTGATGAAGAACGTCAAAGGGCCAAAGAACGTGAAGAAGCAAATAAAGGATAATTATGAATAGAAACTATAAGAAAACTTCTCAGGGTCGTCGTAATATTAAACTTGCGTCAATGAATAAATCTAAAAAAAGATCTTATAAAAAATATCGCGGTCAAGGTAAGTAATTAATGGTGGCGTGCCCGGAATTGGTTACGGAGCGGATTGCAAATCCGTAATATGTGGGTTCGAGTCCCATCGTCACCTCCAAGTTATTGATTTTAATACCTTTTTATTAATACAATTTGTTACAATTTATTTTCCCTTTAGAATCAAGGGCTTAGGGTTCTCCTCCTCTAAGTTATTGATTCTAAAGGGTTTTTATTTTTATCTGGCCTATTTACAACCCTAGCTGGATATGGTATAATATACTTATATTCAAATGGAGATATGGCTATGAACCAGATACATTTTCAAAACGGCAAACGAGAAATCAGAGACCTTGCTGAAAAAGTTATTTGTTGGTACCTTAAAAAGACTATGCCACGCATGCGTACTCTTGATATTTCTATAAAGTTTTCTAATTGTATGGAAAACAATAATGCATATGGTTATTGTATGCAAACAGATGATAATCGTACATTTGAAATTGAAATTGATCGTAATCTTCGTATGTACGATTTTGTGTCTACTCTTTGCCACGAATTAACTCACCTTAAGCAATATGCTCGTAAGGAAATGGTTCAATTAGATGATGGCCGTACTCGTTGGAAAAAGAAAGTTTATCCTGAAGGATATGACTATAATAACTCACCTTGGGAAAAAGAAGCATTTCGCGTTGAAAGAGAATTAGCAACATTATGCTTCTATGAGGTTTTGTAAACATATAAATATTATAAACTAACACTAACATTCGCGGGATCAAATGCTTAAGTTTTCATCTTTTTTATCAGAAGGCATGGTTGGACTAAGACCAGGTGAACTGAGTAAGCCAAATAGTAAAACAAAAGAGCCTAGAATAGATATTCTAAAGCATGCTGTTATTAATGGAGTAACATTGCCATTAACAGATAATTCAGAAGTTGTATTTGCAAACACACCAGAAAATATTACAGCTATTGATAATTTCAATGGAAAAGATCCATTTAGTCTAACTACCATTAATGGTAAAACCATTACCACTTCAAGAATTGGTAAGTCTGCTATTTTTGGCGGCGGAAAAGGAGCTGGTGGTGGTACTGATAATACCGCACAAACAGAATCTGGTCAGTGCTTATGGCTAGCTGCTATGCTGGAATATGGTAATCAACCAATTGAATTCTTTACACCATCTATTCTTAAAACGGCTATGAAAAGAATTGACGTTGGAAAAACATCATACGATGAAATGGTTTCAATGGATTCCTCATGGCAAGTTTCTGCTTATCTTTCAGCACAAAAAATTATTAAAGCTGGATATGTTAATAAAAGACATAAGTTCCATCGCGATTCAAAAGAAATGAATTTCATTTATAAGACTGCTAAAAAAGAAGCATTTAAAAATTCAGGTATTAAAGCACTTACAGATGATAAATGGAATCCAGGCGATATTTGGGCAATTGAAGATGGAGTAAATCTTAAAAAAGAATTAGATACTTCTTCAATTGGAGCTTTAAATAACTCACTTTTACGATTATTTAAAGAACGCAAAGTTGTAGGTATTTCACTTAAGCTTGTTAAAAAGGATGCGAAAGCAAAAGAATATAATATTGAAGGTTCTCCACAAGAACAAAGATTTACTTCTGCTGCTGTAAGAACTCAACGTGGTAATTTCTTTTCTAATAAAGGTGGTACAATTCAATTTAGTGGTGGATATATGGAAATCCGTCCTAATAACTATCTTGGAGCAAATAAGATTGAAATTGGTGGAACTACTGCTCGCGGCGGTGGTGCTGGCTGGGGTGTCATTATGGCAGCCGCAAAACGCTATATGGGAGTAAATATTCCTCCTCATGGTAGTATTAAAAGGATAGCGCAAAAATTAGCTTCTGGAAAAAACAAAAGATCTACTATGTATTTTTATAAGATGGCCAAAGTAGCAGATCCATCTCTTACATACGATTATTTCTTAGAAGAAATACCAAAGAAAGATGCAGGCTGGTTTTCAGCTAAGCTTGCGGCAGTGATGATTGTATACTATCTAAACGAAAATAAAGGCAGTAAAGCTGATGCTTTTGTTAATGCAATTGTGAATTATGCAGCATCAAGCTCTGACGATTCATCAGCATTCGTAAAAATTTATCAATAGGAAATCAAATGCAAACCTTTAAGTCTTATCTGTCTGAACAAAAGAATACTCACATGACTCATATTGAAGATCGTGTGATTTATGGTGGAGTAAAAGGTGCAAGGGATGCAATCTTGGCTTTACGCTCACTTCGTGATATGTTAGCAGGTAGCGCTAAAGGTTCCACTGATGTAACTGTAAAATGGGACGGTGCACCGGCCGTTTTTGCTGGAATTGATCCAAACGATGGAAAATTCTTTGTAGCAAAAAAGGGTATTTTTAACAAGAATCCAAAGGTGTATAAATCCCATGAAGATATCGAAGAAGACACAAGTGGAGACTTATCAACAAAACTCAAAATTGCATATGATGAACTTAGTAAACTTGGTATCCGAGGCGTCGTGCAAGGTGATATTATGTTTACTTCTAATGATCTCAAAACTGAAACAATTGATGGCGAAAAGTATATCACGTTTCATCCTAACACCATTATGTACGCTTTGCCCGTGGATTCCGACGAAGCTAAAAAAATTAAAAAAGCTCGTATTGGAGTCGTATTTCATACGTCGTACGAAGGAGCTACTTTCGAAACCATGAGAGCATCTTATGGTGTTGATGTAGATAAATTCAAAAAAGTTCCTTCTGTTTGGGCAGAAACTGCAACAATTAGGGATCTATCTGGTACCGCCACTCTTACAAAAAAAGATACCGATGAAGTAACAAAAGCTTTATCAGAAGCTGGTAAAATTTTTCGTAAGATTGCTGGTTCTACACTTCGAGAAATCGAACAAAATCCTGACTTTGCAAGTATGATTGAAACTCATAATAATCGATATGTTCGTGCTGGTGAAGCAGTAAAGGATACCAAAAAGCATGTCGATAATCTTATTGAATTTATTAATGCTAAATTTGAAAAAGAAGCGGGCAAACGCTCGACTGAAAAAGGAAAAGCAGCTCAATATGCAAAACGAGACGAAATCTTAAAATTCTTTTCGGAAAAAAATAAAAAAAATCTAAAATTAGTGTTCGATTTACAAAAAGCTATTGTAGTTGCGAAGTTAATTATTATAAATAAACTAGATAAATTAAAAACTATTGATACCTTTGTTAAAACTAAAACAGGGTTTAAAGTAACCGGCCAAGAAGGCTTTGTTGCTATAGACCGCATTGGCGGCGGAGCAGTTAAAATTGTAGATAGATTGGAATTCTCCTACAATAACTTCTCCCCTGATATATTAAAAGGTTGGGACACTGCGTCTCGTTCTTAAATGGGAAAGAAATAAATGTATTCATTCAAAGACTTTTTAACAGTCGACTATACAGGTACTGGTGATGAGATGCTAGCAAAGAATGCTAAGCGTCGTAAAACCGATGATACCTCTGGCGATCTAACAGCATCAAATGATCCATCAGTCGACGAAGCACTTACTCAAGCTCAGCGTCAAAAAATGAAAATTGCTATGCGCAAGAATAAAGCTAAGATTCGTCTTGGTCAAAAGAAAGCGCGTAAAAAATTAGCTTCAAAAGAAACGTTACAAAAACGCGCTGAGAAGCAAGCCCGTAATGTTTTAGTAAAGAAAATTACTAAAGATAAAGACAAGGGTGATCTCTCTTATGCTGCTCGTGCAAATATTGAGAAGCAACTTGATAAGAAAAAAGGTGCTATTAAAAGAATTGCAAAGAAACTTCTTCCTCAAGTTAAGAAAGCAGACCGCGAAAAACTAAAAACTAATAAAGGAGAATAATTTTGAAGTCGTTCTCCGAATATCTTGTAGAAGATACAAAAGAAGTAGTTTTTACTTTTGGTCGATTTAATCCACCGACTAATGGTCATGAGAAGCTAATCAATAAGGTTGCTTCTTTGGCCAGTGGTAATAACTATCGTGTTTATGCTTCACAATCTCAAGATCCTAAAAAGAATCCATTAGACTTTTCCACTAAAGTAAAAGTCATGCGTAAAATGTTCCCAAAACATGGCCGGGCTATCATGGCAGATAAGGGAATTCGTAATGCTTTGGATATTTTGGTAAAGCTATATGACCAAGGGTTTACCAAAGTAACTATGGTTGTTGGTTCAGATCGAGTTAACGAATTTTCTGCTTTAACCAATAAGTATAATGGTGTTAAAGCTCGTCATGGTATGTACAACTTTGAAGATGGTATCAATGTAGTATCTGCTGGAGAGCGCGACCCTGATTCTGATGATGTATCAGGTATGTCAGCTTCAAAAATGAGAGCTGCTGCCGCTTCAAATGATTTTAGCTCATTCTCAAAAGGTCTTCCAACCGGATTTAAAGGTGGAAAAGATTTATTTGATACTCTTCGTAAAGCAATGGGTATCAAAGAAGCAGCCGATTATAAAAATCATATTCAATTAGAACCAGTTTCAGATCTTCGTGAAGCATACGTTAATCGTCGCTTATTCGAAGAAGGTGAAACTGTTGTTATGCCAAGACATAATGGTATCATGGGTACTATTACTCAACTTGGTGCAAATTACGTTGTGGTAGAATCAAAGGGTGAAATTCGTAGATGCTGGCTTGAAGAAGTAGAAAAAGTAGATCCAGCACTAGAATCTCCCATTGTTGTTGCAGATCATTCATTACCTAAACAGATTAATGAAGGTTATGGTCCTCATAAAGATTATGATGATATGACCGCAAAAGAAAAAGAAAAATATAATGAGCCAAGAGATAATGCACCAAAGTCAAAGCATACTAAACGCTTTAAAGATATGTTTGGTGAAAGAGATCTCAATGAAGTTGACGCAAAGGTTGCTTTAAAGAAAAAGGCTGACCAAACTGGTATTTCATATTCTATTTTGAAAAAAGTATTTGATCGTGGTTATGCCGCGTGGAAAACATCACACCGTCCTGGCACTAACCCAACACAATGGGGTTTAGCAAGAGTTAACTCATTTGCTACTGGCGGTAAAACACAAAAGACAGCAGATGCCGATCTGTGGAAACAGCATAGGGGTACATAAATGAAACGTTTAAGAGAACTTAGAGAATCACTAGAAATCGGCACTGATGAAATTGTCGATGCTTATAAAAAAGCAACTCCAGGAGAAGCGGTAGATCCAGCTGATCAGGGAGAATATGACAATGAAGGAGAAATGGCCAAAACTCAATTACGTGGCATTGTTGCTGATGCAAGTCACATGATTCAAATGTTTTCAGATGAACAAAACTTGCCTGAGTGGGTTCAAAATAAAATTACAAAAGCTGCAGACTATTTAAATTCGGCTCATCGTTATATGATGAACAAAGAATCAGTTGAATGGGTTTGTGGAAAATGCAGTTGTGACCCTTGTACATGCGAAGGTTGCGATCACTTAGTAGAAGCTAAGTTTACTGATAAGCAAATTAAAATGGCTTATGGTATTATTAACGATCCTCGTTACAAAGGTGGTAATATGACTGCCATTGTTAAGAAGATTGAGCAAATTGCAAAAGGTTTATCTAAGCATTCTGGCGTTGTAAAGGCTATTAAAGTTACCAATGAAGATTTAGAAGAAAAATATCGTCCGCCAACACAAGCAGAAATCGATGCAGATAAGAAAAAAGACCGCAAAGCTTCTGGTAAAAAGCGTCCAAGCATGTCAGCCAAATCTATTAGTAAAAAGATGTATGGTAACATGAGAGGTAAATTAAAAGAAGATGAAGTTACTGAAATTTCTCGTTCAATGACTCCAATGAGAAATAAATTTAGTGGACGAGCAGTAGATGGTAAAAAGTTTGATGTATATAAAAAATATATGAAAAAAACTGGATTAGATGAACCATCCGTACGTATGATGGTAGACAACCCTAATGATGCTGAAACAAAACGTTTTATGAAAGATCCAAAGTGGGCAAAAGCCGTAGATCTATATAAAGCTTCATTCAAAGAAGAAGTTGACGAAAGAAAGCTAACACCTAAAGAAATTAAAAAAGCACTTGCATCAGCTAAAGCAAAAGCTAAACCAAAAAGCCAAGTGTCTTTGAAAAAAGCTCCATTTGAAATTCCAGAATCATTAGAAGAAAAACTACAAGTTTCTGATGGTATGGCAAAATGGATTGAAGATTTTCAAGCTTCTGATGCTCCACAATTCAAAGGTAAAGATAAGAATGAGCGCCGTGAAATGGCTATTGCAGCTTATCTTGCAGCTAAGCGTAGAGATAAAAACGAATCAACAAAAGCTTATGGTAAATCTGAACGTGATCGTATGGATAAAGAAAAGAATGCACGTATTTCTTCCAAGGATAAAGAAACCCTTGGAAAATTAGCTGCAATGATGGCTAAAGAAAAAGGCAAAAAGAAGTAATGTTAACCTTTGAAGAATACCTTAATGAAGCAAAAGCACCACGCTGGAAAAAGGCGGGTCCTAATGGTGAAATTGAAGCCACCATTGGCGGTAAAAAGTGGAAGATCGAAAAAGCTTTAGATCATAATGAGCGTCATAGAGGCGAATGGAAAGTTATGGTTTGGGATAAAGGTAAATGGGAATGGGAAACAACCGAGTATGGTAAAGCATATGCTAAGGCGTGGATTATGGATAGAATGTCAGAATCGGTACAAGAAGGTTCTGAATCTTGGGAAGCTGGTTATAAAAGACGTGTTGTAAGAACAACAAAACCCGAGCATAAAGAAAAAGGTTATGAATGGAGAATCAAAGGGAAAGATCGTCCTGAGATCTCTATTAAGTTATATAAGTCAAAACCTGATTTTGCAGAATTTAAAAAACAAATGCGTAGAGTCGCAGGACATGAGTTTGGTGGATGATAAGTTTTAAAGAACACAACGAAAGTGCTGGAGTGAATCTAGAATATCACATAAACAATTCCATTCAATTGAATGAGAATGTATTTCGTCTTGGTTCAAAAGCTTATTACGATTTATTTAATGAAGCACGTAAAAGAATGAAAGAAGGTACTTATACGCCTGAAGGTGTTGATAAGTTTCTATTAGAAGAAACTGAAATTGGTACTTATGGAGTTTATGATGGAGCTATTGTTCCTATTGATTGTCCATTAATGGAAGCAGAATATAAAGGTAAAGAAGTAGAGTTGAATGAGCCAAAAAGAGGCGGAGATAAAAAGTTCTATGTATATGTAAAGAATGATAAAGGCAATGTGATTAAGATTCAATTTGGAGATACCACAGGCCTAAAAGCAAAAATTAATGATCCAGAGGCAAGAAAGAGCTTTGCAGCTCGCCATCAATGCGACCAGAAAAAAGATAAGACTAAAGCGGGTTATTGGGCTTGTCGTCTTCCATATTATGCTAAACAACTTGGTCTATCAGGTGGAGGTAACTTCTTTTGGTAAGACCATATACTGATAATGATAGTGTTCGAACATTTGACTCCAACATTAGTAGTTCTGAGTTAGTTTGGCATCGTGATAGAGAAGATCGAACTATTATAGTTCTTGAAGGAGATGGGTGGAAATTTCAATACGATGATTCCTTACCATTTGAGCTAAAGCAGGGCGATCAATTTTTTATAGAGCGTATGACCTATCACAGGTTGCTTAAAGGAACAACACAACTTAGGGTTCTAATAGAGAAACACTATGGATAAGAATTTAGAAGAGCACATCATGCGAGATGAACGACGCTTAGATCGTATCGAGGAAAAGATCGATAAGCTGTCAGAAACAGTCATTTCTTTGGCACGTGCTGAAGAAAAGCTTGTCAATCTCGAAGAGGATCGTAAGGTAATTAATCAACGCTTAAATAGTCATTCAGATCGTATTGATCGCGTTGAAGCAAAGATTGACGAAACAGATGTTACTGTTAGAGTAATAAATAGAATATTCTGGATTGTTGTAACAGTAAGTGCGGCCGCTTGGGCTGGTCAATTTTTTATGAACATGTATTAAAGGAGAATATCAATGGATATTAATAGAAAAATAGCCCAAGCATATTTACAAATGCAAGAAGGCTGGAAAAAAGGTAAATCAAAGAGGGAATCATGGGTTCCTGAATCTATTGCAGATGAAGACGTAGCAGACTTCATGGGTGCTGCAGCTGCAGCAGCAAAAGCTGGTAAAAAAGAATTTAAATTCGGTGATAAGACTTACAAAGTCACCATGAAAAAATCAACTGTAGATGCAATTAATGATGAAGCCAATCTTTGCGAAAAATGCGGTAAAGTTCATGAAGGTTCTTGTAATGAAGAAGTTCAAGAAGCATCTATCCAACTAGTAGCAAAAGATCTTGAAGCATATGCTAAAAAGAGTGGTGGTATCGATAAAAAAGATTTTATGAAAGCCGCAGATATGATGAAATCAAATCAAAAGGCTGCTTTAGTAAAATTTGTAGATAATTTAGATACAGAACCTCGCGATAAAATTATTTCTATGGTTGCTCAGATGATGGGTAGAAAAACTGCAGAAAAAATGTTTAGCGTAAAAATTCGCGAAGAGAACGAAGAATTAGATGAAAATAATTCTGACAAATATATGTGGAAAGATATTAATGCTGCTCTTATGAAAGCTGGTATGAAACCTCCACAAATTATGAAAGTTCTTTCAGGTTTAAAAGGTAAAGCCATTAAAGAAGAAGCTCTTGATGAAGTAACAAAAGATACTGATGTACTTGAACCTCGTGCAAAAGGCGAAAAAGACTTCAAAAAGATGCATGATGATAATACTGAAATTCATGACGAAGAAAAAAATGATGAAGAGAATTTCAAAAATATTAAAAAATCAGCGGATGCTGTAAAAAAGTAAGGAGATAAATTATGTCTTATTGGACAACAGAAGATGTGACTACTATCACAACATATCTTGATGGATTAACTATTACTTCTGCTGATGATTGGCACGCAGCTTGGCCAGGACCAGAAGATGCAACAATCCAAGTGGCAGATATTGATTTAAATGGGGCCATTGCAGATTTTAAATTGTTTGAATCAGATACAGAAGTTACTGTAAACATTGTTTATAATGATTCTGAAACAGTTGAACCAGAAACTGAATCTATTATTCATACAACTGCAGAAATTAATAAAACTTGGACAATTGCTGCTGAATAATGCCTATATCAAATTATCTTGAGCACCCGTTAATTCAAATTGCTGCCGGAAGAACTCTAAAAACTTCTTCCGTGCACAAATTTGGTGCTGTTCCAAGTATGTCTGTTAATACAACCGGAACAATTTGGGATGTTGATGATGTGATATACCCTTGGTCAGCATTTGCTACAGCAGGTACATTAAGTATTCCTGCAGTAAATGCTGCAGATAATGGCCATATAGTAACAATTGTTGGTTTAGATGAAAACTGGGAAGATACTAGTGAAGAAGTAACAGTATCTTCTTCAGGGACTACTACAACTACAACAAGTTTTAAAAGAGTGTTTAGAGCTTTTTGTACTGCTGGTGGAGATACAAATACTGGTGACATTAATATACAAAAAGATGGAACCAGTATTGCGAGAATTACTGCTGGAAAAGGTCAAACATTAATGGCTTTATATACTGTTCCAGCTGGAAAGACAGCATATATGTTAAAAGGTGCGGCTTCAATTCAATATGGTGGAGATGCCACTATTGATATGTTTGTCAGATATACTGATCAAGATACTTTTAGAATTGGCCATTCCGCAGAAATTGCTGGAACTGGAATGCCATATATTTATGAGTTTGGAGTTCCAATAAAAATTACAGAGAAATCCGATATTGATATAAGAGCTAAGGTTAGATCTAATAATGCTAGAATAACTGCGGCTTTTGATATTATTTTAGTAGATAACTAATGGAGAAATAAAATGAGTAAACCAAGTTGGTTAAAAGATGCAATCGCTACTCCGCGTGGCTTTGTAAGTAAAAGCGGTGAGTTGCTAAAAGCACGCCGTATGACTCAAGCAATGATTGATGAGTTTAATGGCACTAAAACTGCTAAAGCAGCACCTGCTCCACAAGTAGAAGAAGCAGAAGAAGTAGAAAGCGATCTTCCAGAAGCAGAGAATGAAGAGCCAGCCCCAGCTCCTAAAAAATCAAAAAGAAAAAAGAAGTCTGAAGATTAATAATAAATAGTCCTATAATAATTATTTTTATTGAGGACTTTATGAAACTTTTTGAGCAATTGAATGAAGAGAATTTTCTTCTCTATGCAGCTAATAACTATAAAAATCCAAATTGTGTAGATGCTGAAGAATTTTATGATGATTTGAACCGATTCAAATATATCAAAAGATTGCTTGGTAGATATTATAATGATGACGATTTACAAGAAAGATTAATTATAAATCATATTGTAATATTATATAATGTGTTTGGAATTGAAGCTGCAACTAAGATGCTGTGGTATAAAATTGATAAAAAGTATTGGCCCGTAATTAAGCCAATATTGCTATATTTAAATTATATTACTGATAAAGAAAAAATGGGTGTTGCTTTAGATCCATTAATGGTAGAAAGACTTAGGAAGATTTAATGTCTATTATTTCAA
>Ga0255768_10006455_pt1 | contig 11122 bp, 7 predicted proteins | sample 071ome_33_FD_179983 | JGI IMG/M metagenome (GOLD analysis project Ga0255768, IMG submission 179983) | Coastal salt marsh microbial communities from the Groves Creek Marsh, Skidaway Island, Georgia - 071412AT metaG (version 2) | ecosystem: Environmental > Aquatic > Marine > Intertidal zone > Salt...
CGTTTTTTTTTTTCTGAAGCGACGCGCGTGCGTTTGACCAGCGAAAAGGCGTTTTTGCATAAAATAAGCGAGATAATAAAATGTTAAGAGAAAGGTGGCTATTTTAGTTTCTTTTTCAACCTCAGAGAAAAGAGAGAGACGAAAGAAGCGAGAAGAGCGTTTTTGCGACGCCGATTTTGATGGTTCTTTTGATGATGCGTGACAATTAGATGTGGTAAGTGTGGTCATATCGTGTGGTCATTATGATTTACGTGTTTCGTTTTCTCTCTTTCTCTTTCTTCTCTCTCGCACGGACGGTTTGAGAATTTTTTTCCATTTTGCTGCTATAGTATTATTCCTTTCGTTTCAAACGTATCACGGTTTCGCCAAACGACCGACGACTAAACCAACGACGGCGGCTAGGGTTGCAATCATCGGGTTGACGCGCGTTGAATGATCGATTATTCCTCCTGCTCCACCCGCGGATTTCGTCGTTTTTTTCTTAGTACTTTTTTCCTCGATGCTATTTTTTTCGTCAATCATCTCCACGTTTACTCTCCACGGTCTCTTGAAAAAGTCCAACGCGATGTGTTGACATCGTCTAAACAATTCGTGCGCAGCTTCGACTTCGTTTTTAAAGATGGAAACCGATTCCACGGACACGCCCAACGGGACTCCGCTATCTTTCGTTTGCTCCAAAATGTCTTCGCACATGTCGCACAAAATGTCCACGGATCTTTCCACGGGCGATTTGTTCAAAGGCGTCTTAGCCGGCGTCGCGTCTTCGCTAAATATTCTCTTTTCGACCCAATCCGGGACTTGTACGCCTAACCATTTGATAAAGTTCATCGTTTTCTCTCTGCCGCACGGCGCGAACGTTAAAATAATCTTGACCGGTTTCACGTTTCGCTCTTTGCACAATTTGCCGTAATCGTTGATTAACTTAATCGTCGGCTGTTGATCGTATATGGCTTGCGTGATGAACCACTCCGCGCCTAAACTTTGCTTCTTCAACAACGTCTCGTGTTCGTTTCCTTTCTTTACGTGCCTTTCCGCGATCGTCACCCCGCCAAAATGGCCCTTTAACTGTTTCGTCAACATATCCGCCGCGTCCGGAATCGTCGGTCCTTTATACTCCTTACTGTGCGTCGCCCCGCCGACAAAGTTAAAGCACATGTTCTTGGACTTTTCCACCGCGTTGCTCAACCACTCGTTAAACGTCGCCTTATCGCTCTCCGCCACGCATTTATACACCACCGAAGACCTCCCCCCAGAAACGCCTTCCAACACCGTCGCGAACGCAGCCGGGTCTCCGAGCTTTCGAAACGGAAACGGTCTCGGCATTTGCGTCCGGCCTTCCTCGTCTTGAATGTCGTACACGATGTACCCGTCCACGGCGAGAGAGCGAGATTTGTTCATGAACTTTTCCGCGTGTTGCAGCGTTTCTTCCTCGGTAGCGCCATCGAGCGGTGGGGTCAAGCCTGCGCGCGTCGAATATTTTTCACACGCGTGTGAGAAGAGAGTTTTCGAGCGTGTCAGAGAAGAAAGAGACCAAAAAAAGAGAAGAGAGGTTTTTCTCTCTACAGCCTCCTTTTCCTAAAGAATCCGAAAAAGACGACGACGCGTCGGATAAACGACGAACACGGACGATACTTTTATTTCTCTCTCCCTTTCCCTCGTGGTGCGCTGCGCGCGCGCGAGCGCGTTTTCATTTACGCGAGCAGCGCGCGATTGGATTCTCTTTTTTCCATCATATCCAAAAAGAGAGAGATGCATTTTTTTTCCAAATCGCGCGCGAGAAAGAGCCGGAGAGAGAGAGAGAGAGAGAGAGAAACGATTGAAAGAGTGAGAGAGACGCGAACGCATACCACGCACCGAAAAGAAACGACGGCCTCGATGGGTCCGCTAAGGTCTCCGCTAAAGTCGCCATGTTTGTGTGTCTTTGTCTTATTTAAGTGTCTTTTGGGACCTTTTTGTGTGGCTCTACGAGAGGGGAGAGAAAAAATGTGAAGTTTTGATGTTCGATTGATAATATGTATATGCGCGCGTACATTTTGCGTCGTCGAATCACACTTTCTATACATATAAATACAGGTTTAAACATCATCTTAAGCAGTGGCTACCGTCATCGATCCTTCGTTTTCGTCGTCTTCGGGTTTTATCGTTCTCGCCTGGACTTCCTCCTCCTCTGTTTCTTCTTCCTCGTCCTTCCCGCGGAAGTTGGCGAAAAATTTTCGGATCAAACCTAAGAACAAACCGTTCGTAAACGCCCAAATCAAAGCGAGGAAGATTTTGGTGAAAGTCCAAAGACCGCCGGATTGGAACAACTGTTTTCGCAACAGCATGAAGCCGATTTTCTGTCGTCGTTTGGCGAGTTGCGTTTTGCAATCGAGGACGGCGTCTGGGTCGTCGAAGTTAATCTCGCACTCTTCGTCGGCGTCGTCGTTTTCTCGAGCACCGCTTCCGTTGGCTTTGGTGAGGAAGGCAAAGGCGTTGGAGACGGCGGTGCGAATGCTAAATTCGGCGATGACTTTGGCGTAGTGTTGGATGGCTAATTGGATGAGCTGCTTTTGAATTTCTTTCGGTGGGGTCAAGTTTTTTGGCGAGGCTTTGTAGATGATGGAACGCAAGGAACTTCCCGCGGAGGAGTTCAACAACTCGCCGCCGAGCTTTTCGACCGAGTCTTGCGCGTCCATGCGCTCAGACGCCGAGGCGGTGCTCGTGGCCGAGTTTCCCGACGCTTGTCTCGAGAGGTCGAGAAACTTTTGCCAATCGATGTCCCCGGTTTCTTTGTTCATGATGGTGCGTTCCAAGACTTGTTTACCGTAGGCGGTGCGCGGAGACAACGCGCGGAAAAGCGCCGTCGGCGCAGCCACTTCGTACATGTTTGCGCCGGTTCTCACCGCGCAGAAATCGAGCGTCGTCAACGACCGGATGACAAAAACCATATAAGGGGGTAAATTGAACCGGTATTGAGTGGAGATTTTCGTCAAATCGACGACTAATTCGGTAAAGTTGGCCCTTTGTTTCTTTTCCATCCCGTCCGGTCCGTCCATGGCTTCTCGAAAAGCCTTTCGAAATTCGTCGTCGGTGATGACGTACCATTTTCCCGGGTCCGAGGTATAATCCGCGACGTTTCCGTTTTCGTCTTTCCAAATTTGCGCTTTATCCGGAAGCATACCCATGATGCGTAAGTTATCGATTAAATCGTCCCACTGCGCATTCAAGATGTTCAAAATGCACGACGCCATGGCTTCTTGCTGCGCGTTGTTCACTTCGCAAATCAAACCGAAATCAATCAAAGCCAATTGGCCTTGATCCGTATACAACATGTTCCCTTCGTGAGGATCGGCGTGGATTAATCCCGTTCGAAACAACTGCGCGGACGAACACTCGACGCCCATGCGAACCATTTTTCTTTGCTCGTCCAAGTTTAATTTCTTCATCGGTCTCCCGCTGATGAACTCTTGCGTCAAGACTCTCGTGGTCGTCAAGTTATCCCACGAGCGAGGTATTTTCACGTACGGTAAAAACTTCAACGACCTCGCGAATGCTTTCGCGTTCTTCGCCTCCAACGTGTAATCCAACTCTCTGAAAATCCCAGAGCCGACTTCGTCGATGATGAACGGTAAATCCTCGCTCCCGTTCGCGCCGGATTCTTCCAACCACGTCAACAGTAATCGAATCACCGTGCAATCTAACGCGATCCTTCGCACCATCCCAGGTCGTTGCACTTTTACCGCCACTTTCGTCTTTTGCGCGTCATGCAACCGAGCTTCGTACACCTGACCGATCGATGCCGCCGCGATTGGCTTTTTGTTAAACTCTGAATACAAACTCGTCGCCGGATCGTCGCCGACGATGTCCTTAATAAACCTCAAACTCCCTCTGTTAATCAACTCCTCCCGTATCGTCTGAAACGCCACCTCCGAATCGAACTGCTTCACGTCTTGTTGCAGCGTCATCAACGCGTCCGCGGCTTCCTCCCCGATAATATCTGGCCTCGTCGACAGCGTCTGCGCCAACTTCACAAACACCGGCCCGAGCTTCGCCACCACGTCCCGCAACCGCGTCGCTCGCGTTCTCGACTCGAGCGGAACATTCATCGCTTCCTCGTACTTCCACACCGCCACCACCGAAGAAAAAGACGCGATGACTTCGCCGCATCGCGTCGCTAACTCGATCGGATTTGACTTGAAAAATTGGTTAATTTTTAACAACTTTTGCGTGTACCCCAACGAATAATCTAAAACAACCTCTTCGAGGGAAAGAATTTTTTGTTCATCATCGATATCAACATCGTCCATGGATTTCAGAACGTCCTGAACGTCCGGCGGCGAGGAAATCGCGCGAAGCGCAGGCCCCATCGTTGGGACGACCCGTCTCGACTTTGACGACAACAACAACGTTCTTCTGTGTCTTCTTCTTCTTCCTTCTTCGGGGAAAAAGCGATGATGTTGATTGGTCGATGAACTCGCCGCGACTCCTCCTGCTCTTCTTCTTCTTCTTCCGTCCGCGCTGTCTTTCGCACCGCGCTTCGACGATCGAAGAGAAAAAGAAGAGCGACTGTTTTTACTTCCGATCGCGACGATCGGGTCATTCGGAACGCATCTCGTAATCATCATCATCGTCTTCTTCGAATTTGGTGTGACGTCGAGAGTGTGCGTTCTATCCATAAAACAGCAGAGAGAGATCTGAAAAAAGAGCACGAAAGGACTGCGAGAGCGAATGTGAACGCGCATTAAAGATTTTAATGTTACAAGCTTAGGGACATTGTTTTTTCGATGGTTCTCTCTGTTTCTATTTATCTCTTCCTCTATGTGTACGTCTACTCGACGTCGTCGTCGTTCGCTGTCGCTAACCGTCTCTTCTTGTTCTCCTTCATATTTTGTTTCCGTTCGGCTTTCGTCGGCGTGCGCAGATGTTCGGGTAAACTTTCGCGGACGTTTGGGAGCTCGGCGACGAATAACGCGGTGTGCGCGTACCCGGCGTACGCGCCGTAGATGGAGACGAGTATTTGTTCGCATCGCTTCATCATTTTTGGAGTTATGGAGAGTGGTTTGTCCTTCTGTTTTTTCGTCGGCGTGGTGGGCGACGACATTTTTTTTGACGGAGGAGACGCTGGAGTTTCCATGCTCGCTAACTCGCCGTTTGGATCGAAATGTTCTCTGGCGAGCTGCCAGACGTGCGTGTCTACCGGCACGACGCTTTTCTTATCCAAAGAAAACAACGCCGCGCACCCGGCGACTTTTGGTCCGACGCCCGGTAAACTCGTCAATTCCGCAATCGTTCTGTCTTTTTCTTCTTCCGTTTGTGGCGCGTCTCTTAGTTTCAATAAGTACGATTCGCCGCCGCGTTTGACGAGCTCTTTCGCCATGGCTGGAATGAACTTTGCTCTGTATCCAAATCCTAAATCGCGCAACGTTTGTTCGTCGCATTTTTCTGCCAACTGCTCGACGGTTGGAAACGCATAATAGATTTTACTCTCCTCTTTTTCCGCGGCGCCGTTCTCATCTCCGTTACTAGTATTACTATTATTACTACTATTACTACCACCACTATTGCTTCTGTCGTCATCGCAAACTAACTGTTCCCCGTACTTTTCGCATAAACTTTCAACCATCTTTTTAATCCTCGCTATGTTGTTGTTGCTCGAACAGACGAACGATATCAGACACTCCACCGGGGGTTGCCGGAGCGTCCTCGCGCCTCGAACGTACTCGCTCAGAGCTCCGAACCGGTGCGGGTCCGCTTTCGAAAACTGCTCGAACAAGTCTTTCAAAGGAACCGGATCGTCCAGGTTAAAATACGAACGCACGTCGTTCGTGATTTGCTCCTCTTCCTCCTCCTCCTTCTCGCCGTTGTTCGCGTTCGTATTCAACACGCAAAACTCGATCGAAGATTTCCCAGCTTCCAAATTCGCATCCAGCCGCTCTCGAATCTTCACCACCCGCCGGCCGATAACCCCCACGTACGTCGAATACTGACACTTCTTCCTCTCTTCTTCCGCGCATTCATCACCACCACCGTTCACTTTCAGCCATCGAAACGACTGACCAGTCGGCAAAGTTCGATCTAAACTCAAATCATCTCTCGTCGTGTTCAACGACTTCCATTTCGCATTCGACGACATCATCATTCCCCCACTCGCGGCTGCGGCGGCTTTTTTGGGAGCAGCAGCGGCAGTCGCGACGACGCCGGTTAAACGAGCGGGAGAAGAACAGTAGGAAACTCTTTTCTGGCTACTCTTATTATTAGTGGTCGTCTTTTTCAGGAGCAGCGCGGTCGAGGACGACGACGATTTCGAAAAGAAAGGAGTTTGTGTTCTTCTGAAAAGGACGACGCGCGTCATTTCTTTTGAAGAATTTTTTGAAAAGAAAAAAAAAAGTAAAAAATACACGACGACACTTTTTTCGTGAGATCATCAATCGAGACATTTTAATCGCGTTCACTTTTGAAGAGCAGACGCACCCCCCCCGCACGCACGCACGCGTCGAGAAGAAGAGAGAGGTCCTGCTGCTCGGGAAGCTAGCGGAGAGAGAGAGAGAGAGATGGGCGCGAAGACAGAAGTTAAGGTGCGCTCTCTCTTTTTGTGTTTTTTCGATGTAACGCCTTTTTTCTTTTTCCCCGATACATCGCGTTTGTTTTTGATTTTGCTTAATGCGAATGATGATGGCGACGAGCGCGGGATGATGGGTTTTGCGATATCGCCGAGATGCGAAGGGGAGGAGGCGGGGTAAATCTCTCTCTCTTTTTTTCACGCTCGCGCGCGGATGGAAAGATCTCGCGTTTTAACCGCCGGTCGATATTGATGAGGAGCGTTTTTTTCTTCTTCTTCTCTTCTTCTCGTTCAATCGAACGCGCAGATGATTCACAAAGGCCCGTGGGGCGATAAAGGCACTCTCATTTCAATCGACGTGAACGAGGCGGATTCGAAGAACGATTTGAAGAGGAAAATTGGTACCGCGACAGGTTTACACCCGAACGACGTGAAAGTACAGTTTATAAGCGTGGTACAACTTGGCGCTTCTTCCAAATCGATGTGCGCCAAGGCGGGCATGTCGCACGGGAACTGCGGGATAACCGAAAATGTTGGTTTGGTGGCAGTGGCGGCCGATGAAGGGATTAAACCGCACAAACCTCGCGCGACGCCTTGTTTGATCGACAATCAGGGAAATTATGACATCGAGGACGCGAAGTAAAAAATTTTGTATAGGCAATGGTGCAAAGACCGGTTTCGCTTTTCCCTTACGAAGTGCTACGTTTGCAAAAACTACAAAATCGCTACGCTACTTTAAAATATTTTACTAAACTAAATGAGTTCTATTCGAAGAAGTACGGGTACGTTTCTGTACTTTTCTTCTCTTCTTCGGTCGGATGCGCGACGTCAAAACACGAATCGCACCAAAAAAATGGCGAGCATACCGCCATTTCGTCGCCGTACGCCGTCACCGTGGCGTCGTGAGTCTCGCAACACATGCACTGTTTCCGCACCGTTCTCGCTTCGGAGATGACGATTGGATAGTATTCACCAGAGAGTTTCGCAGTTTCCGAGTCCATGTGTGCCATTCGCACGTCGCGAAAGCGAAGGATGTGATCGCACGTTCCTTGGTGTCTGTACAGATACGCTTTTCCCGGGACAATTTCTAAATCGCCAAACGTCGTCTCGCGCATATCACGGCTCGTAAAATTAGACGGTTTGAGTTTCTCCTTTTTCTGTAGCGACGACGCGCCGTTTTCTTTCCCGTTCTCTTCTTCGTCTTCATCTTCATCATCATCATCGCTATCTTCTAATTTCATCCCAGGACATCGAATGAAGTATTTTTTTGACGCGTCTACGATACTTTTGGATAAACTGACGCTGTTCTTGCTCCTCAAATCGTCGTAAAACACGTTCTCGATAAAGAAAAATCCGCTCTCGTTTGCCTCGTTCGCTTCTTTCGCACCGATGTATCGTTTGTTCGCTCTCTTTCCGTTGCTCTTGTTCCCATCGTCCTTTTTTTCGTCCTCGTCGTCGCTTTTTTTCTTTTTCAAATCATTCACCAACCCGTAATTCACCGCCGCTCGCCTGTAATCCGCTAAACACTCGATCTCGTCTTTCAACTGCGTCAATCGAGTGTCTCCGTGCACCAACACCTCGCAGTTCAGTTTAGGATACTTCACGAACTGTTTACAGTTATCGTACACTTCCACTTGAAGAATGACGTTACTCTTTTCCTTCTCTCTCTCGCCCGTCTTCTTTTTACCTCTCTTCTTCTTCGTCTTTGCGTTTTCATCTTCTTCTTCCTCTTCTTCTGCGTCCTCGTCTTTCCCTCTCCGCTTCGCCCGCACCGGTTGCCTGCCGACGCTCGCCAAGTCGATCTCCCTCCTCAATCGAGGCGGCATAACTTTCGTGTGCTCTTTAATCATGGATAAAGTCGTCGTTATCTTCTGCGCACTTGCACTCGCACCACCACCGCGGCCGTTGCTTTTCGCTTTCACCGCGCGTTCTTCTTCCTCCTCCGATTTCCTCCCTTTCTTCCGCTTCGTCGTCGTCGTCGAAAACTGCTGCCTCGAAAAATCTTCCTCGATCGTAGTCAGTGGGAATTGGAAAAGCGTCTTCCCCTTCTTTTGGTCTTCTCTTTCCGACTCGATCAAACGACTCTCGCTCAAAACCAATCTCCGCTTCTCCTCCACGCCTTCGACGAGGCGTTCTGTTTTCTCTTTCAATTCTCGCAAAACGTCCTCGCACTCGCTCGAAAAGCGAGACACGTTTACCGTCCGTCCTCGTCGCTTTTCGATTATCGTTGGAAACGTTCGGGAATCGGAGAGGTGCGCTTTGATTCGTTCTCGTTCTCGTTCCTGTTCTTTATTCGGGACGAAGATTAGGTTGTTTTGCGAGGTGGTGGTGGTGTGCTTCTCATCATCGGCGTCATTCTTCCTGTTCGTGGTATTCTCGTCCTTCTCGTCGACCTCGTCGCTCTTTCTCTTCTTCTTCTTCTTCATCTCTGTTCTGCGGCAACACAACACCTCACCGTTAGAAGAAGTGAGAGGGTTTAGGGTTTAGACGAAACCCTAAAAATTGAATCTCTTTCAACTACTCGTGAGGGGAAAATTTTGCACTAAAAATTCACGACGCGCGAAAAGAAGAGAGATACGTACGTATATTTAAGAGAGCGAGAGCGAGAAGAAGAAGCCGGACGCGTTCGCTTTCTGTCGTCCCGTGGCTTTCTCTCTCTCTCTCTCTCGTGCACGTGTCCTAAAAAGTGTGCGCACAGAATACACTCGCTTTTTGGAAGAGAGAAGAAGATGATGATGCGATTCATTCACCTAAAGAAGAATTGGAGAGACGCGCGCGCTTTTGAGTAAAGAACAACAACAACATGGAGCTTTTGAAACAGCTGAACGCGATCAGAGACGCGACGAACCGGAGTTTGATGCTATCTTCTTCTTCTTCGAACAACAACAACAACAGAGACAGCGACGGTTATGGTAACAACAATAGCCAAGTTGAGGTTGATGAGAAGTTAAAGGTGTTGGAAACGGTGAAAGAAGAAGAAGAAGAAGAAGAAGAAGAAGCCGTGGAGAAGACTAAAAGACGACGACCGTTCAAATACGCGAGAGCGTTGCGAAGCGATGATTTCACCACCGCTTCTTCGAGCGGTACGAGAGCGACGATAACGTGCGCGGCGCAAAACGGCGCGGCGTGCGCGTTTGGTTTCGACAACGGAGACTTGCTCGTCGCGGACGCCAAGACGGGCGAACGGGTGGCGCTTTTTCAAGAAGAGGCGGCGAATTCCTCTTCCTCCGAAAATGGGAACGCTGATAGTAGTAACCGCATCACGTGCATCTCGTTCGATGCAACCGGGACGTTTTTGTGCTCCTCTTCGGCGAACGGGACGGTGAAAGTTAGACACGTGGTGGTCGTCGACGACGATGACGAGGAGGAGGAGGAGGAGGACGATGAAGATGACAGCGCTCCAAAGACACCAAAAGTGAGTAATAATGGCAATAAAAAGAAGTCAAAGAAAAAAATCATTCGCGTGCACGACGACGTTGACGGCGAGAGCTTAATCGTCACGCACAAATCTTCCGTGAACTGTTGCGTCATCGACCCGAATTTCGCCAGTCGAAGGAACCGGTTCGTCATGTTTGGAGGTCATCAATCATCGGAATTGGTTTTACACTGTTTCGCGAATACGAAAAACGCCTCGCAAATGACGAAAGCGAAGACGATTGTTTTACAAAAGAACGATGGTCCAATCAGAGCTGTGGCTTGGCGTCACAACGTCTTGGCGTGGGCCTCAAACGCGGGGGTGCGGCTGCGAGACGCGACCTCGCCGGTTGGTTTAGCGAGGTGGGAGAAACCTCCAGGATCAAAAGCGAGGTTCGCGCAAAGAGACCCAGTTTTCGCGTGGAATGATAAGACCGTCACGACAGAAGGGTCTGCGGAGTTAATGCTAGCGTGGGCGGACGCCGTGGTCGTGTTTCGGATCCGACAAAGTAGTAACGGAGGCGGAAGAGGTAACGGAGCCAACTCAACAGCAGGAAATAGTAATAATAGTAGCAATAGTAACAACGCGAGCAGTAGTAAAAACGCAGCGGCTGCTTTAATAGAGAGCATAGCGCGAAGTAGCAGTTCGGGCGGGAACAGCAAAAACGCAGCCGGCGGATTATTAAGAAGTGGAACGCCTCCTCTGAAGAGCGAGAATACAGTCAAACGGGTGGGGATCTGCGCAACTTTCCAAACGCCGTATTTGGTGTGCGGTATAGCGCCATATGAGAGCAAAAAATTGGCACTTTTAGCTTGGTGGCCTCCTATAAATAACAAAGAGAACGAAGACGGAGATACAAGCGTAGACGTCGACGACGAGGACGACGAATCATCATCGTCATCGTCGAATGTCGAGCTCCGCATCGCGGATTGGCGCGACGAGGCGTCTTGGATTGATGCCTTGCCTTTGACAACATCATCTTCGGGTGCGGATGTATTTGGTCCCGTAAAATCGCCAAACACGGTGAGCATGACACATTACCAACCCGCGGAGCAGCACGAGTACCTCGTCGCGTCTTCGGAGGTTGTTTTAATCGCTAAACAGCGGTCCGCGCAAGACGCCGTATTCGACGCGCTCCGTCGACAAAAGGATAACGATGACGATTCAGC
>Ga0255768_10006473_pt1 | contig 11105 bp, 10 predicted proteins | sample 071ome_33_FD_179983 | JGI IMG/M metagenome (GOLD analysis project Ga0255768, IMG submission 179983) | Coastal salt marsh microbial communities from the Groves Creek Marsh, Skidaway Island, Georgia - 071412AT metaG (version 2) | ecosystem: Environmental > Aquatic > Marine > Intertidal zone >...
CGATTTCGATGAACATCAACTACATGGGTGCAATCAGCGATGAAGATGCCGTCTGCGAAGGGTGGGTCACCCGTCAAGGACGATCGATCGTGTTCTGCTCAGCCGAAGTGACAGGCGCGAGTTCAGGGAAGGTGTGCGCAACTGGAACGCTCGTCTACAAGGTGTAAGAGCACCAAAAGTTCACCTGTCGTTCACCAAGGTTAAGTTGAGTTCATCACTGCACCATGCTTTGATGACTGTATGGCTCGCGTTGGTATCAACGGTTTTGGTCGCATTGGCAGGCTCGCTGCCCGGGCACTTCGTAACCACCCCTCGTTAGAACTTGTCCATATCAATGAATGGAAGGGTGACGCCGAAACAGCAGCGCATCTCTTCGAGTTTGACACCGTTCATGGGCGTTACGAAGGTGACGTCAGCGTCAACGGCGACACCATCACCATTGATGGACGTGATGTCACGTATTCGAGTGAAGCCTCGCCATCTGAGATCAACTGGTCGAACGCCGGGGTCGACATCGTCATCGAGTCATCCGGCAAATTCAAATCTGTCCCAACCCTGCAGCCACACCTCAACAACGGGGCAACGTCGGTGATTGTTGCTGCCCCGGTGAAGGACGACAGCGTCCTCAATGTTGTTATCGGATGCAACGAGAGCATGTACTCGCCGTCCGCTTTCCCCATTGCAACAGCGGCAAGTTGCACGACGAACTCGATCGCCCCGGTGGTCAAGACATTGCATGAGACAATCGGTATCGAACGGGGAACTCTCACCACGATTCACGATGTGACCAATACCCAAGTGATCGTCGATGCCCCGCATAAAGACCTCCGGCGAGCCCGATCAGCACTCAATAGTTTGATTCCGACATCAACTGGTTCGGCCACCGCAGTCACCATGATCGTCCCCGAGCTCGCTGGTCGCCTGAACGGCATTGCTGTGCGTGTACCAATGCTCAATGCGTCTCTCACTGACCTCTCGGTGTCGATGGTGCGGGACACCACGGTTGATGAGGTGAACAGCATTCTTCAGCAGGCTGCAGAGGGACCACTCGCTGGTGTACTCGGGTTTGAAACCAAGCCACTCGTTTCTGCTGACTATGTCAACGATCCGCGTTCGGGCATCGTCGATGCGCAGTCGACGATGGTTGTCGATGGTTGCTTCGTCAAGGTGCTGGTCTGGTACGACAACGAGTTTGGCTATGCACATCGTCTCGTTGAACTCGTCCAGCTCGCAGCAGATCGTTCATGAACCTTCGTAATTACATTCTGGTCACCGCTGGCTACTGGGTCTTTACCCTCACCGACGGTGCGCTGCGGATGTTGGTTCTTCTGCATTTCAACGATCTCGGGTATTCGGCGGTGCAAATCGCCTTCCTCTTTCTCACCTACGAATTCATGGGCATTGTGACCAACCTTCTGGGCGGTTGGGTCGGTTCTCGACGCGGTCTCAACGTCACGCTGATCGCAGGACTTTCTACGCAGATTTTCTCACTGGCAGCAATGAGTTTCTTATCTGATGACTGGCCGGTGTGGTTTGCCGTCACGTTCGTGATGGCACTTCAAGCACTCTCTGGAGTGGCGAAAGACCTCACCAAGATGTCGTCAAAGAGTGCTGTCAAAGAGGTCGCAGGAGATGGAGGACTCTTTCGACTTGTTGCCATCCTCACTGGTTCAAAGAATGCCCTCAAAGGCGTTGGCTTCTTCATCGGCGCGGGATTGCTGTCATGGATCGGTTTCGTAGCCACCCTGTGGTCAATGGCCGGGGCGCTGGCAATCACCGTCGTTGCTCTGCTGTTGTTTCTCAACGCAGATATTGGGAAAGCGAAAAAGAAAGCGCCACTTCGATCAATCCTTTCAAAGTCCTCAGAAATCAATCGGCTGTCTGCTGCCCGGTTCTTCTTGTTTGGTTCTCGCGATATTTGGTTCGTCGTCGCGCTGCCGGTGTTTCTCGCCAATGAGCTTGGCTGGGCTCACGAAGCCGTTGGAGCGTTTCTTGCCCTGTGGGTCATCGGTTACGGCGTGGTGCAGTCGTCAGCCCCCCGCCTACTGACACGCAACGGCAACTCCACCGATGAAGTGGTCGCAACCCGCCAATGGGGATTCATTCTTGGTGTGACCGCCACCGCTCTCGCCATCCTCGTTGCAATTGATATCGCTCGAACTTGGGTCGTCGTCATCGGACTCGTCACGTTCGGTGTGGTGTTCGCAATGAACTCGGCGCTGCACTCGTTCTTAGTACTTGCGTACTCGAATGACGAGGGCGTCGCGCTCGACGTTGGTTTCTACTACTCGGCGAATGCGGCCGGACGGCTTGTTGGGACCCTGCTCTCAGGATTGCTGTTTCTGGCTGGCGGCCTGACCGTCGCACTCGCTGGATGCGCAGTGTTCGTTGGTCTGACGTGGCTACTCACACTTCGACTGCCGCCCATTCCTGAAAACACCGGAGCAAGTCTTGCTTCAGTGAAATCCTCTGACTAGTTCACGTCTCAGCCGGGGCGGCGATGCATCATTGCCTGTCGAACAGCGGTACAGACGAGCACGTCATCTTGGTTGTATCCACGGTGTTCAAACGTGACGATTCCTCGATCGTCTTGTGACTTTGACGGCCGAGCCTCAAGCACTTCTGACTCGACTCGAATGGTGTCACCATGGAAGACCGGTGCTGGGAAATTCACTTTTTCGAATCCAAGGTTCGCAACGGTGGTTCCATGAGTGAGTTCATGAACAGAGAGTCCTACAACGAGGGCAATGGTAAACATCGAGTTCACTAACGGCCGACCAAACTGTGTTGTTTCGGCGTACGCAAAGTCGAGGTGAAGAGGCGCAGGGTTCATTGTCGCAACAGTGAATTGCACGTTGTCTGACTCGGTGACCGTGCGTCGGAGCGCATGTTGCACAACGAGACCTGGTGTGAGTTCTTCGAACCACATTCCTTTGGGGATGATGTCAGCCATGAGTTGTTCTCCTATTCCTCAGCCGTTGCGACGATACGACGTGCTTGGACTGCCAGAGGTTCATCAACCATCTGACCTTCGAAATCGATTGCGGCGAGTCCTTCAGATGTCGCTCGCTCATAGACCTCAAGTAGACGACGCGCCCGATCGACCTCTTCGGCCGATGGAACGAATGCTGCGTTTGCTAACGGAACCTGACCGGGGTGAATGCACAGTTTGCCCGAGTAGCCGATCGCCCGAGCTTGTGCGCACTCTGCGACAAAGCGCTCGTCGTCTCTGAAGTCGGTGACCACCTGATCAAGAAGCGGGACTCCGCCAAGACGCGCTGCGAGTGCAACTGCGCTTCTTGCATACAGCACTTCTTCATTCGATGCCGTCCGGACACCACCCATATCGGCGATGAGGTCTTCAGCGCCAAAGTATGCGGCGATCACGCGATTGTGGGCAAGCAATGGCCGAGCATCAGCAACCCCAAGAGCGGTCTCGATACCAGCGATTACTCCGATGTGACCGAGTCCGTTTGCCTCCAAGGCATTGCTCACCGTGTTGAGCGCATCAACGCTGTCGATTTTTGGCACGACAATCGCCGCAACCTCGGGAACGACTCCCGAGCAAATGTCCTCTTCGAACCATTCACTTGCAACGGCGTTCACGCGCACGGTGACCTTGCACTGTGCAGCTAAAGCAGGCACGAGTTCACGTACGTGCTGCCGGGCAAGGTCCTTAGCACCGGCTGGAGTCGCGTCTTCACAATCGACAACCACGGCATCAGCCCCACGCTCGGGAAGCCTCGCAATAAAGTCGGGCCGCACCGCTGGTGCGAACAACAGCGAACGCAGTCGACCGATTTGGTTCACTTAATCACCGATCGTTTTGCAACCTCTTCCAGCATGACTTCGGTTGCCCCGCCACCGATCGGCAAAATTCGCGCATCGCGGCTCATTCGCTCAACCGGGGTCTCACGCATGTAGCCCATGCCGCCGTGGAATTGCACGCAGTCATACATGATGTTGTTCACGACTTCAGCCCCGTACGCCTTAACGCCTGACATCTCTTTCACGTTGTCTTCACCAACATCACCGATCCAGGCAGCGTGGTACATCGATGCCCGAACAGCATCGAGTTCGGCTTGACGCATGGCAAGGCGCTGCCGAATTGCACCGAGATCCCAGAGATGACCACCAAATGCTGGACGGTTCTGGACGTGTTCAAGGGTCTGGTTGAGTGCAACTTGAGCAGCACCGACACCCATCCCGACGAGCACCATGCGCTCATTCTGGAAGTTACGCATCGTCTCGTAGAACCCTCGATCAACGGTGCCAAGTACTTGGTCGTCGCCGACCCACACGTTGTCAAAGACGAGCTCTGCCGTGTCAGAGCAACGCCATCCGTGCTTGTCGAGTTTCTTTGCTACCGAGAAACCCTCCGTTCCGGCTGGAACCAAGAACATGGTGATGCCATAGCGATTCTCGGTGCTGGTACGGGCAGCAACGATGGTCATATTGCCGTAGACCGCGTTTGTGATGTACGTCTTCGTGCCGTTGATCCGCCAGCCGTCGCCATCGCGCACAGCGTTGGTTCTCATTCCAGCCACATCACTACCGGCATCGGGCTCAGACACGCCGATTGACAGAATCGTGTCGCCAGACAGCACGCCTGGAAGCCAATGCTCCAACTGCTCCTTCGTTCCTGAGTTAATGAGGTGTGGTCCAGCCATGTCAGTGTGCACGAGAACACTCACATCAAAACCTCCAAAGGTCGAGGCTCCAAGGGCCTCAGAGAAGGTCGCCGAGGCCAACATGCCAAGCCCGAGGCCGCCATGCTCTTCAGGAACTCGGAGTCCGAACATGCCAAGCGCACCCATTTTCTTCAGCACGTCACGTGGCACTTTGCCATCGAGTTCCCATTGCTCACCGTGGGGTGTCACTTCTCGTTCGACGAACTCAACGGTCTGATCGTAAATCGCCTGGAGTTCATCGGTCATGTAAATATTTCTGTGGGTCATTTCGGTGTCCTTTCTTCAGAAGTCGTTATTCGTTCTCGCTGGTCAATCTGATGAGTTCTTGCCCGCCGGCGACTTGGTCACCAACTGCAACGAGCACTTCACTCACGGTTGCTGCGCCACTTGCCGTCACCGAGTGCAGCATCTTCATTGCTTCGATGACAACGGCGACATCGCCGCCTTTCAATTCATCTCCCGGGCTCACTCGTACTTCAGCAATGACAGCCGGGAACGGTGACACGAGCGCATCGCCACCCGATGAGCGTCCAGTTGGGTCAGCGGCCCAGCGTTCTGTTCGCGACACAACGGTGAACGCTTGGGTATGTCCATTCACATTGATGGCAATCCGACGGGTCGAATCATCGATGCGACTTCTCACGGAATTCGATGCCGAAACTCCACTCGTGTCAGCCACCTCGTGAATTTCGCCATCATCAGAGCGGAGCCCCAACGACCGCTGATGAATATGAGGTGTCATTGGTAGCGAACCAATTTCGGACCATACGTTTGACGCCTCACCACGTCGGTGTTCACGCCACAGCGCAGCGGCGATATCGGTTGCGAGGTCAGGCGACGCCGGAAGTTCAATCGCATCAAGAAGTCGTGTCGTCACAGTGGCCTCGACAAGTGCGTCCTGATCGAGGAGCCAACGGTGGAATCCGGTCGTGGTCGTCACACCAGCAATCAACAGGTCGTCGAGCGCAGCGCGCATCGCGGCAAGAGCAGCCGGTCGGTCATTGCCAGACACGATGAGCTTCGCGACCATTGAATCGAAGTGCGGAGTAATCGAACTTCCCGCCACGACACCAGAGTCCCAACGGACATTTTCTGGCACCTCAAGAATGTCAATAGTTCCAATTGAAGGCATGAAGCCTTGGCTTGCATCTTCTGCAGCTATTCGGGCTTCGCATGCGTGGCCGGTAAAGGTCACCTCGCCGAGCTCGGCCGGCAGAGGTTGACCATCTGCAACATTGATCATGAGCTCAACAAGGTCGAGCCCGGTGATTTCCTCTGTGACCGGATGTTCCACCTGCAGGCGAGTGTTCATTTCTAGGAAGAAGAACTCCCCGGTGCTGCCATCGACAACAAATTCAACGGTGCCGGCAGAGTCGTAGCCGACCGCCGCTCCAAGTCGAACTGCGGCTTCATGCAGCCCGTCACGTGTTGCGTCAGAAAGGTTCGGTGCCGGGGCTTCTTCGAAGAGTTTCTGATAGCGCCGTTGAACAGAGCATTCACGCGTCCCAAGATGTTCAACTCGGCCATGCTTGTCACCAATGAGTTGGACCTCAACATGTCGTGGTTGTTGTACGTACCGCTCAACGATGACGCTGCTATCTCCGAATGCACGTTCTGCTTCATTTCGCGCTTCGTCGAGTGCGCCTGCGAACTGATCGGTGGTTTCAACAATTCGGATTCCACGACCACCGCCGCCAGCAGATGCCTTGATCAGCACGGGATACCCAATGCGTTCGGCTGCAGAGCGGAGATCGTCATCGGCCTGTGAATCTGAATAGCCAGGAATGAGCGGAACACCAGCAGATTCAGCAATTGCGCGAGCGTTGATTTTTGATCCCATCGAGTTGATGACATCTGCATTCGGACCGATCCATGTGAGACCGGCAGCAGCGACCTCTCGCGCAAACTCTGCGTTTTCTGAAAGGAAGCCGTATCCGGGGTGAATTGCATCGCATCCAGATGCTCTAGCCGCAGCAGTAATTGCGGCTCCATCGAGATAGGACGAGATCGTGATGGCGTTCAACACACGAGCATGTTGCGATGCGGCGTCGACATCGGTCGTCACACCGACAACTTCATGGCCGAGGCGCCACGCAGTGGTGGCGATTCGGAGAGCAATCTCTCCACGGTTTGCAATGAGGATCTTCATGGTTTCTTCCTCACATCCTGTAAACGATTCCCGGACCTGCTGCCGGTTCGTCCTGTCGTGCGGCTAGAGAGAGACAAAGGCCGAGCACATCACGGGTATGCACCGGGTCAATTAATCCGTCATCCCAAAGTCGGCTGGTGGCGTAATACGGATCGCTCTGCGTCTCGTACTGTTCGCGGATTGTCCGAGCAATTTCGGCAATCTGCTCTTCGGAGGTTTCGTCTGCCTTGAGACCGGCACGTCGGATATCGACGAGCACCGTTTCGGCAGTGTCGGCAGCCATTGTCGCGATACGTGAGTTCGGCCAAGCGAAGAGGAACCGCGGGTCAAACCCACGTCCGCACATGCCGTAATTGCCGGCGCCGTAACTTCCACCAATGAGCACGGTGTACTTCGGGACTGTGGCATTTGCGACAGCGGCAACCATCTTCGCTCCGTGTTTTGCGATGCCGCTTGCCTCTGCATCATCACCAACCATGTACCCGGTTGTGTTTTGCAGGAACAGCAGCGGTATTCGACGCTGCTCGCAAAGTTCAATGAAATGTGTTGCCTTCAGAGCCGCTTCAGAGAAAATGATGCCGTTATTTGCGATCACGCCGACGAGGTAGCCATGGACGCGGGCAAATCCCGTGATGATCGACGTGCCCCACTCAGGTTTAAAGGTGGCAAACCTTGAACCATCAACAAGTCGAGCGATGATTTCAGTTGCATCGAAGGGGATACGGCTGTCGGCATTGATGATGCCGTAGATATCGTCCGCCGGGTACGCCGGTGGCTCAACCGGGGTTCGTTCAAGCCATCCACCGTCATGATCGACACGTCGCCGGTTTGTTGTTGCGCAGATTTCTCGCAGGCGTGCGTACGCCTCATGCTCGGTTGACACGATGTTGTCGCTCACGCCCGATACCCGTGTGTGCTTGACCGCACCACCAAGGTCATCAGGGTCAATGATTTCTCCGAGTGCCGCTTTCACAATCGGTGGACCGCCGAGGAAAATCCGGCCGATTCCTTCGACCATGATGACCTCATCACTGAGTGCCGGCACATACGCTCCGCCAGCAGTGCATCCCCCAAGGACGACCGAAAGTTGGGGAAGCCCACGAGCTGACATTCGAGCCTGCCGGTGAAAGCTTCCACCAAAGTGGTCTCGGTCAGGGAAAATTTCATCCTGCAATGGGAGGAATGCCCCACCGGAGTCGACGAGGTAGATCACCCCAAGACCGTTTTCTGCCGCGATGTCTTGGGCTCGCACATGTTTTTTGATCGATACCGGCAGAAGTGATCCACCCTTGATCGTTGCGTCATTTGCGATGAACACCCATGGCACACCGTGCACCACTCCGATACCGGTCACGATGCCTGCGCCTGGCGCTTCGTCGTTGTATTGACCCCACGCAGCGAGAGTTGAGAATTCAAGAAATGGCGTGTTGTCGTCGGTGACGAGATCGATTCGATCTCGAGCCATCACCTTGCCGCGAGCATGGTGACGATCAATAGATTTTTGCCGTCCTTGGCCACCATCGATCGCAATCTGTTGCCGCTCACGCAGCGTGCTGACCAGCTCGCCGTAGGCGGCAGTGTTAGTCGCAAAAAGGTCACCCGCCGGATCGACTCGGCTTTGAATTATTTGGAACGTCATTGTGTGCTCCGTTGAAGGTTGAGGGAATGCACACCCTCAAGGAATTGGACAGTGATGAGATTGGCGAGGCCATCGAGGCTGAGGTCACCGCGTGGGTCGAACCATTCGATAGTTGTGTTCATTGCGCCGAAGAGAAAGAGACGAGCAAGAGGTAACCGCGACGCCTCGACATCGGGAAGCACATCTGCGAGGAGCGAGTTCCAACGATGCTCGTAGGCATCTCGGAGGGGAACGATCGCCGAGCGCAATTCGTTCGGTGCAGTGAAGAAGGCGGTGACGTGAGCGGCGGTGTACGAGCCGTGCTCGAACAGAGCACCGAGGTGTGCTCGAACGTGCTGTTCAATTCGGTCATTGATGGTCTCACAAAAGTGAGGGGATTCGTCAACACTCTCGAATGCCTCAACCATGACTTCGATTCCACGGCTGAATACCTCGATAAAGAGGTCTTCTTTCGAATCGAAGTGGTGGTATATCGAGCCTGCCTTAATGCCGACATCAGCTGCGATTTCTCGAAGTGTTGTGGCCGTATAGCCCTGCGCGACAAGCCGTTCGGCTGCAGCATCAAGCACACGCTGTCTGCCGTTTGGGGTGTCGCGTGTCCGTCGCATATCCGTCAACCTAACAAACGTTAGGTAGGCATACAACAGGCGGAACGATTACGAGTCAGACCACTTTGTTCCGGGGACGTAATACCGTTGGTGCCAGACGCCACGAATGTCCTCTCCCCGCCGAGGCATCCGCCATGTTGTCAATCTGGTGTCAGCAGAGGAAAGGTTCACTGCACACAATGCACGCGGCTGATCGTCGGTGCCATCGACATAGTCATCTGCAGCACCATCGGGCACATAGCGGCGAGCAATCGCTCGATAGAGATCACGCCATTCATCATCATTCCCGGGGTCATGAACAACCTCAACCACACCCTGCACCGTGACCTTTCGCCACGGATGGGATTCCTCATCGATTGAGATTCCGACACGCGGATCGCGCTGAAGGTTTCTCCAAATGAGTGCCGGGGTACGCGGCGTGAACAGCAAATGCCCATCTCGAATGATGAACCACAGCGGCACAACGCGCGGCATGCCATCGTCATCAACAGTTCCGATCCTCGCGAGGTGACCTGGCTCCTCGAAGAACTGCTCAACTTCTTCAGACGTAAGTTTTGGCATTCCCTATGGTCGCAGGCAACACCTCGACGGCCAGCACCCGGGACGCCGATTAGACGCAGGTGTTGCGCATGGTGCCGATTCCTTCAACCCAGGTTTCGAGCACGTTGCCGGGCGTAAGAGCCCGAGGAGGTTTGCGGGCCATACCAACCCCACTTGGGGTCCCGGTAAAAATGACATCACCCGGATACAGAGTGAGCACGGATGAAAGTTCTGCGATCAAGGTCGGAATGTCGAAGATCAGGTCGCTTGAGCGGGCATCTTGGACCACTTCGCCATCAACAGAACAACCGAGCGCGAGGTCGTCTGGGTTCTCAAATTCGTCAGGAGTAACGATGAACGGGCCCATTGGTCCGAACCCGCGACGTGACTTACCGAGTGAGAACTGGCGTCCTGCAGCCATCTGAAGTTTGCGATCGCTGATGTCTTGTCCGACGGTGAGACCAGCGACATACGACCACGCATCATCGACCGACACGTTGTCAGCCTGCTGACCAACAATCGCAACGAGTTCTACCTCCCAGTCAACCGATGATCCAACGATGGGGATGTCGTCGAACGGTCCCGACAACGACGATGCGAACTTCGTAAAGGTTGCGGGAACCTCGGGGACCTCCATGCCCGCCTCTTCTGCGTGCTGGCGATAGTTAAGGCCGATCGCAAACACTTGCCGCGGAGCTGAAACGGGCTGCTGAAGCGCAGCCATGTTAAGAGCATCTGTCCCCTCAGTGATATTCACCGCGAAGTCACAAAACTCACGCCAATTCTCGAGCACTGACATCATGTCGGGGCCAAAGCAGCCTTCTGACGCTGTTGCGATATCGACGGTTGCATCACCGATCACGATGACTGCTCGTCCTGCTGCAGTTGCAATCTTCATGTTCTTTCCTTCTTGTCAGATGTCGTCAAAGCCGTTCGACGGACGACCGAGTGGGCAAACCTCATTGAATTGTAGGTTTGAGCGTCCGCTTCTTCTCTTCATCGTTTCGCTCGGTACGTTCGCAAGCAGAAGGAGGCAGTGATGCAGATCGAACAAAGAGTTACTCACGCGATTGTTACGGGAGCCGCCTCGGGGCTCGGACGGGCAAGCGCCTACGCACTTGCGGGTGCAGGAGCACAGGTCACCGTGTTCGACCTCAATGAAGAGGCCGGTCGAGAGGTTGCTCACGACATTGGAGGGCAATTCTGTCGCGTTGACGTTACGAGTGAAGAAAGTGTGCTCGATGGATTCGCCGAATCGCGAGAAGCATTCGGTCAAGAAAGAATTCTTGTGCATTGCGCAATGACGACCAAGGGCGGCAAGACAGTTGGACGTGACCGCGAAACCGGTGGCTGGAAGCGCATGTCAACCGAAGATTACGCCTACTCCGCAATGGGCATTCTCGTCGCGAGCTATCGCATGGCATCACTGTCTGCCCTCGGAATGATCGAGAACCTTGAACCACTTGAAGATGGTGAAC
>Ga0255768_10006480_pt1 | contig 11102 bp, 7 predicted proteins | sample 071ome_33_FD_179983 | JGI IMG/M metagenome (GOLD analysis project Ga0255768, IMG submission 179983) | Coastal salt marsh microbial communities from the Groves Creek Marsh, Skidaway Island, Georgia - 071412AT metaG (version 2) | ecosystem: Environmental > Aquatic > Marine > Intertidal zone > Salt...
TAACGCTGCATTGAATCAAAAACGCCAGCAAGAAGAGTGTGACGAGTTACTTTATCAGTTACACCGTAAGTAGATAGATAGAAACCGATGTTATCAACTTGGTTCAGAGCTGTATCAGCCAAAACTTTTGTGTTCATTTTCATAATTTAATCTCACATTCACGTTCGCTATTGATGAGCACAGTATTGAAGATTTCTAGAACCTACAACCTAATTATTATGAAACCGATCAGTAACGCACTTTCAGGGTGCATTAAATATCCCAACAACAGAAGGAAATATCCAATCCACGAGTGGAGTAAGCGCGATAGCGGGCAATCACTTCCTTCGAATACAATTCACTCTCTAGGTCCTCTGGCATGACCTGATGAAAACCGTGCTGACAATAAAAGCCGACTAACTCAGACCAGGGAAAACAATACAATGCCGTCGAGTTCACCTCGGGATTGGAGGATGCTAACTGCCTCATTTGATCGCGCAACTGCTCTAACAAGGTATGACCATAACCTTCACCTCGAGCCTCTTTCGCCACCAGCATATTTCTTAATAACCAGCAGCCATCAGCCACTTGGGAAAACTTAACCGCCGCCTTTGGTGATGCAGTACCGTCACCAGCCAGCAACAGAAAACACAGATCAGAGCGCTGCACTTTGATCTTCTCTCTATTGCTTTTGTAGAATTGGATAAATCTTTGCCGCTCACTGTATGGAATTAAAATTACGTCACTCATGCCGACTGATTCCCAAGTACCAGACAATACCAGGACAATGGACTATTGCATTCAATGCAACCGCCCCATGTCTCGTTGTATATGTTCATTCGTCACCCATATTGATAACCCATTACCCGTGGTGATATTGCAGCATCTACGGGAAAGACACCATCCTAAAGGCACCGCTAAACTGGCACAAATGTGTCTAGCTAACTGTGACATTATTTCAGAGAAAGACTTTTCCCTGCCTCTGAAAAAGATATTAGATCGCTACCAACCAATCCTTCTCTGGCCTGCAACAGAGCTGTATCAACAGATTACAAAACTTCCGGCAGAGGTGTTCCAAACCAGCAGACCGACAAATACAACCGATGAAAAACCGTATGCATTGATCGTCATAGATGGGACCTGGAAAAAGGCCAACAAGATCTTCTTAAGCCACCCTGAATTTCAAACCATGCCTCGATGCATCATTGAAAACCAAAGCAACCAATATCATCACCGAAAGTCACCATCAGATCAGCATTTATCGACGCTGGAAGCCATCTATTTCGGTTTGAAACAGCTCCAACCAAACGGTTTTAACGATAAGCTAAAAGAGTTGCTCAATGCTCAACAAGCGATGGTTGAGCACTGGCAAAGAGAAGTAAGAAAACATCAACAAGATTAGTCTATGCGTTAAGACTGCCTTGCTGTGTGCTTGAGGCTGCTAACCACTTCTTCATGGTCTTCTCAAGCTGCTCTTGAGTCACCGGCTTTCTGAGGAAATCATCCATTCCTGCTTCAAAACAACGCGCTTTATCTTCATTCATAACGTGCGCGGTCATTGCGACAATTGGCGCCTTGCTGATGCGCCCGGTTTCTTCCAATGTACGAATTCTTCGAGTCGCTTCAAAACCATCCATCACCGGCATCTGACAATCCATGAAGATCAGGTCATACTGGCAGGTAGTGACCATAGTCAAAGCTTGTTCACCCTGATCAGCCACATCCACCAAGAAGCCCATTTTTTGCAATCGAGCAACGGCTACTCGTTGGTTTACCTTATTATCTTCGACCACTAAGACCTGGTAGCCCTGACCAAATTTGTTATCGATGTTACCTTGGTTTAGAAAGTTACCCGCCAGCACACCACTTAGGCCTTGAATGGGCTGCAAATGTTCATCGATTTGCCCAGTCGATAAGCCACTGACTTGAACCTTCATTGGTTTTTGCATGACCAGATACTGAGCCAGTTCGTTCTGTCGAATCGGCTTACTTATGTAATGAGGTGATAAGCCTTTCAGCCAAGCAGGTAGGCTATAACGTCTACTTGAACATCCCATCAACGCCCAGCTTAATTCAGTCCGACCACCCGCCGTTCGCCATAAACGAAACTCATCGCTTTCCGTGATATCAATATCCACCAGCAAGATCACATCGTTGTGCTCACGCTCAAGCAAAGCTTCGGCCTCATGCCATTGCGAAACAGCGATAACATCACAACCCAATGCTTTTGCTCTGTGGCGCAAGTTATCACGACTGATCACATTAGGATCGACCACTAACATTACACCATCAAAGTTTGGTCTGATGGTGTAAAGACGCTCAGGTTTCTTCTCAAGCGGTACTTCAAACCAGAAGGTACTGCCATTATCCGGTTCAGATTCAACGCCAATGATGCCATCCATATGACGTAATACCTGACGACAAAGCGCTAAACCAAGGCCTGCCCCCCCGTAACTTCGAGTTTCAGATTGATCCACTTGATAGAAAGCTTCAAACACCTGATTCTGTTTATTTTCAGCAATTCCAATACCTGTATCTTCCACCTCAAAACGAATGCGGTAGCTTTCCGGGTCTTCTCCGACAATGCGAGAACGGACAATAATGTGGCCTTTAGGCGTGTACTTAATGGCATTACCAATCAGATTGGTGAATACCTGTTTAAGACGATTTGGGTCACCTTTCAGCGCATAGCGAATGCCATAGTCATGCCAGTAAACCAGATCCACATCCTTGGCTAAGGCTTCCTCACCATATATCTGAAGTACTTCTTCAACCAAATCTTCAATCTCAAAGACGTCGCAATCAAGACCAATATTACTCGCTTCAAGCTTGGAGTAATCAAGAATATCATCCAACAAAAGGAGCAATGAGTTAGCCGAGTTATCAGCGGTACTTACATAGTTAGCTTGCTCGTCATCGAGCTCAGTGCCTTTAAGTAAACTCAGCATTCCCATTACACCGTTCATGGGCGTTCTTAACTCATGGCTCATATTCGCCAAAAATGCCGCTTTGGTTTTCTCTCGAATTTCAGCAGCGATTCGCTCTTGTTCGGATTGGGCTAAAGCAAAACTGGTCTGCTTAAGATCTTGAATACTTTGCTCCAGGCATTCATTTGAAAGTTTCAGTGCGCCTGCTTGCTCCTGAATCTGATGACGACTGGTGCGCAAATCGCGCATCGACCGACCAGCCATGTAGGCGGTATAGCCGGTATAAAAGGTCACACCAAGAATACAAAGGAAAATAATGATCGTTGATGACTCAGCCTGAAATTGAAAACCGGTAAATAATACGGTCAACAAAGCGCCCAGTAGAATACTAGGTATCGACATGGCCACCATTTTGACTCCGGCCCCGGTTAAGGTATTCACCGTTGTCACCATACAAAGGGCAAACACGACCCAAGGCTGGAAGTGAACCATTGCCATGAAATGACCAAAGATAAAGAAATCAAACACCATCACTCGTCGTTCAGCCAACAACAGATTTTTGGACTGACGACAAATAAGATAAAACAGCGGGGTGTGAAAAATTGCAGCATACGCCCAAATTAACCAGGCAAGCATTGGCTGTTGCATCTCATAATAAAGAAACGCGATGCCTGAGCCAGTGCACATTCCCATGCCCACAAGCCGAGTCATTGAATGGCGTTTAAGCGACTTTAATCCTTTAAGTCGCGAATCGCTCGATGTATCTGGTGCCTTGTCTGCGCTTTCAATCAATTGCATCGTTTTTAAACACCTTTATTAATCCTTTAATATTCCAGAGGCCCTATTGCCATAGGGCCTTAAAAGAACTTACTCACGACTTGCTTTGAATATTGAGCCTTTAACCACACTTGTGCCCGCTCGATGCCTTAAAAGAACTTACTCACGACTTGCTTTGAATAGCTGACTGCCAACTCAACAGTTTCAAAAGACAAATAGCTGCCCGTGTAATAAGTGTCTTTCTTTCCTTGCAGTTGCTCAAACTTGGAGTAAAAATCACCCGAGCCAATTTGTACAGACGATACATGAGGAAAGTACGCCCACTTTTCTGTGTGCACATGATCATTTACCACGACAGGATAATCCGCATACAGATTGGTTATATAGTGTGTAGCATGGCCTATGATCTGCTCATCCGTCAGGTTATCTTTCTGCACGCTGTAAGCTACAGCACCATCACCTTTGGCCCAGGGACGCATGATTTCTTTCGGCGCCCCAACCTGTTCCTCATTAATCGCGCCAATGACTTCATTCGGCATGCCCGTCACATCAAACAGATTCACAACGTATGGGCTATAACGAAATTGAGAAATCAAAGCCTGTTCCTGACCGTCAAAGTCCATCACATCAGAGAGGCGATCTGGCGGACACGCGATAATTATAGCATCATACAATTTAGTTTCTTTTTTGGTCTGATTAGAGGTATCTCCTTTTACGGAAAGCTCTACCTGGATATTCTCGCCTCGCTTAATCGACACTATATCTGTACTCAAACTGACATTCAGAGAAGTAGCTACCGCCTGCCAAAGTGACTCAAAGCCATGTTTGAAACGCTTCGGCATATTTTTACCCAAGCCCGCGCCATACAAAAGCAATGTGGTGAAGTTCCAGAAGTTCAAATACTTCAATACGTACAATGTCGGAATCTCGGAGAAACGACCATAGCCCATGTCGGTAATGGTGATGCGAAATAGTCCCTGAAGCCCAAGCATTTTGTTATCAACAAGCCATTTCTGAAAAGGCTGACTCAACTCATCATAGGCTTGCTTGGACCCTTCGGAAGCCAATCCAGGTTTGGTCAACGCACTGCGATATCGAATAAGTTTCCAGTAATAACGAAGAACGGATAGGAATAAGGTCAGGAAGGTAAAGTCCTTAAGCATTGCATCCTTGATATCCATCACTTGTCTGCGACGCATTGAAAAAGCATGACGAGGTGGCTGAGTTTCAAGCTCCACACCAAAGGTTTTGGCAAGTTTCAGTACATTCCGGTAACCCGGAGTCACCGTAAATGCCCCCATTTCATAAGGAAGCCCTTCGTGCTTAATGCTCTTACATTTACCACCTACACGATCAGAAGATTCAACTACATCAACGTTCTGATACCCTTTACGCTTTAGATACCATGCAGCTGATAAACCGGCGGCACCCGCACCTACAACTAATACCCGTCTTAACTTTGACATTTCCCGTCCTTGCTTTAAAAACCGTTCACCTAACGATGTCTGCTATCCCGATTTTCTTAAAAACCGCTCAAAAACCGCCTGAAAACCGATAACTATTCGTCTTCGCTAAAATGTGCTTCAACGATGTGTTTACTGTAATTAAAAATCGGTTCTACTAATTCAAGAGCCACAATAGCGCCCACATAGTATGTATTTAACGTTCCCTGCTGCTGTTCAAGACGCTTGTAATAACCATCAATAAAATCAGCGGCTTCCACGTGAGGAAAGAAGGTTGTCCAGAGTTGTTGACGAACCATCTTATTGAACTTACCCCCCATGCGTTTTACGTCCGTACGGATTCGGGCTTCCACTTCTTTGGCGGGAACTTTTGGCACAGTTGAGCTGGGTTTCGTTTTGTCATTAATTTTTTCATCACCCACAGTGAAGAAAAGATTAACATCTGAACTCTTCCAGAATTTAACAATACCCCAAGGATGCCCTACAGACGGCAGGGGCGCCGCAGGAGGTAACTGAATTTGGTCCGTGGTGATATCCAGCATGCCGTCCACATCGCAAGCTGACACATAGTAATTTCGGTATTTAATTCGATTGAACAAATACTCTTCGTGCTGAGTGGCATCAGAAAGCACTGGCAGCACTTTATCCAGAGGACACGCAAGAACAATACGATCAAATTCATGCAGGCTACCGTCGGCCAGGCCAATTACCACATTTGGGCTTCGCTTGATCGAAACGATTTGGGCGTTGTAATGAATATCAAGTTGTTCACTACGAACAATGGCATCAAGAAAGCCTTGATAGCCATCTAAAAAGTGTCTTGGCCATTCCTTAGACAAGCCCGCCCCTACTTTCGCCAATAACATGAAGTTCTTGGCATCCATATACTTCAGAACATAGGGCGTAGGTACATCATCCAGAGCGCCGTAACCAAAGATGGTCACAGGAATCAGAAACAGTTGTCGTAAAATCGACATGCCGTTGATGTCCAACCACTTACCAAATGGATGGCATAATTCCGGACAAGCTTCTAACGCTTCAAAACCAGGTTGATCAATTTCTTTTCGATACTTGTAGGCAAGATAAAGATACTTGGCTGAGGCAGCGCCAAAACCTAGCATCGATTTACCCATCAAGGTGGTTCTTAAGGTATTAAGAAAGTTGCCCGTCGTTCGATCAAAAGATTTTCTCTGAGGCGCAGGCTGAGTTTTAAGATCCAGAGACTTCGCGATACGAAGCACTTCATGGTAATAAGGCGTGATGTAGTTAGCACCGAGATCAAACTTGTGATCACCGTGTTCAAAGGTAAGACACTTCCCGCCTATTCGGTCACTTTTCTCAAACAATGTAATATGAGAGTAACCTGCTTGCTTTAAATAATAAGCTGTTGCAATACCGGAGGCACCGGCACCGATCACAGCGACTTTGAGAGTTCTGGGCATATCGCTTCCTTGCTGACATAGAGGCCATAGGGTATGGGTCGAGTTGCCACAGAGGCAACTTGAATGAACCACCCTGTTAATGACCACAATCCGAATGTGTAAAGTCTACCTAGCTGCTATCAATTATCCTAGTGGGCGCCCGGATATTTGTTGCGCCATTCGGATTGCATAGCGATCTGTCATGCCTGCAATAAAATCAATTACACGCATATAACATTGATAGAGACTCCAGTCGGCTTTAGGCGCTCGATACTCCATCAACTCAATCACTCGTTGGTTTTTATAGCTTAAGCCTTTCCCCTGATGAAATTGATGGACTGCCGCACAAAACGCGGACAACAATTCCTCAAGCACAGAATAAGCGCCGACTTCTAACAACGTCTTGTTTCGGCTGTTAAAAATTCTTTCTCTGGCCATTTGCTTGGCTGTCAGAACACACGTTTTTGCGCGCTCAGGTAAGTGATCTACAAGATCACCTTGCAAGCGACCGTTCAAAATGTCGTCCTGCTTTTCTATGAACGTTCGAGCGGTGGCAGAGACCAGGTGATCGATGGCTTTGCCTCTTAACATCGAAAGTTTTCGACGCCCCGTACCCGTATCGTTGATACGCCGATACGTTTCCGGTATGTCTCCTTGGAGCAGTTCAAACATCAAGGCTTCAACTTCATCGTAAGGCAAGATATCCATTTCCAGACCGTCTTCCAGATCCAGTAAGGCATAACAAATATCATCGGCGGCTTCCATAAGATAAACCAGCGGATGTCGGCACCAGGTGTTTTCACTTAGCTTGAGCAACCCAAGTTTGCCGGCGATACGCTCCATCAGCTCTAATTCCGATTGATTACAACCAAACTTGCCCTTGTTGGCAGGGTTGTCCTTAAGAGACATGGATGTCCATGGATATTTGAGATAAGCACCTAATGTTGCGTAAGTTAAACGCATACCGCCATCGAACAGATGATATTCAAGTTGGGTAAGGATACGAAGCCCTTGAGCATTACCTTCAAAATGCAGCAAGTCGTTTTTTTCGGCGAGCGATAAACCATTCAACATGCCTTTTTCGTCAGCTTCATGAAAAAAGTGTCGAATGGCATCCTCGCCACTGTGACCAAAAGGCGGATTACCTATGTCATGAGCAAGACACGCGGCCTGGACGATAACGCCGAGATCTTCAGGAGCAATCCAGTCCGGCGTCTGATCATTGAGGTATTCACCAACGCGAGTCCCCAAGCTACGCCCAACACACCCGACTTCAAGACTGTGCGTGAGACGCGTATGGACATGATCGTTTTCATCCACAGGATGGACTTGAGTTTTTTTACCTAGCCGACGAAATGCGCCTGAAAAGACCACTCTATCGTGATCTTTATGAAACGGCGAGCGGGCCAGCTCCTCCTCCGTAAAGGCGGCTTTTCCAAGACGCTCGCGCGTTAATAGGGAATCCCAACTCATCGGCATAGCGATACTCCTTTATGGTATGTCGATTGATCCCCTATAGTCGCACATCTTTTGATCAACGCCTATGCCTAAGAAGCAGACAATGGATTAATCCACTTAGCCTTTTTACTCAGGCGCTTAAGGGGAGAACGGAACCAGTTAAGCAGCTGTTGTTGATAGCCATCACCCAACACCTCAACAGCCGCAAAAGCTCCCGACATTGCCGCGCCCACTACCCCCGAAGTCAGTGCGTCTTGACCGGCAAGAAACAAACCTTCGATGTCTGTTTTTGGCCGCAAGCCAGATTGCTTATAACGATCCGGGGTATGAGCCAATCCATAAATCTCGCCTTGCTGATGTTTCATAAAGAATTGCGTCGAAAGAGGCGAAGATAATTCGTAATAATCTACTTTTCCTTTCAGTTGAGGATACTGCTCATAAAGCACATCCAATAAGCGCTGACTCCAGGCCTCTTTTTTCGCTTCATACTCTGCACCACGTTTACCCCAATCAGAGCCTTGCCATTGGGCGAACTCGTCTTGCGGAACCACAGCCACTAACTCCATAACAGATTTGTCAGGATAGCGTTTGCTCCAAGTAGTATCCCGAGCGGCCGAACTAGAAATATAAACAAATGGCAACGGCTGACTGCTGTCTTCCTCAAAACGCGCCAAATCGTCACTAAAGTTATTGGAGTGGTGAACCCATAAGTTACCAGTAGGAATATTCAAAGCATCAACAGACGTATCAAAACCGACATACAAACAAATATGACAGGCTGACTCATATACTTGCTCTTCATTAATGTCTTTATGCAGCAAAGAGGCTGACGAGGACGAAAGCATGCCTTGAGTGTTTAACCAACCACAACTGCTTATGACCGAGGCACACTCAATGAATTGACCATTCTTCATTTTAACGCCAGTAACGCGAGTATTTGATCCTTGTTCATCGGTAACAATCTCGTCCACTTCGGCATAGGTCATTACCGCACCACCAGCGTCTTCAATGGTAGGAAGGATAGATCGTGCGATTTCAGCAGACCCGCCTCGAGGATACCAACCACCGTCCAGATAGTGAGAAGCAATCAGGCAATGTAAAAAGAAAGACGACCGGCTCGGAGGCAAGCCTAAATCGCCCCATTGACCAGCCCATACCGCCTTTAATTCCGCATTATCGGTTAAGCCATCAAACACTTCGGATGTGGTCTTCCTATAATCAGCAGGCACACACTTTTCCAGCAGACGACTCGCTTTCACAAGACCTGGAATGGAACGAAACTTTGTCGCAAAAAAGAAAGGTAGCCAGCGCTCGACGGACGTTAACCGTTTAAAATACGCCTCAATGGCTTTTTTCTCTTTTGGAAAGTGTTGATGAAGAAACTCTTTATAAGCCGACTTACCCACAGGCAAAGCATACGATCGACCATCAATCAGGAAGCGATCGTAAACCTCTCCCAGACTGTCCCACTTTAGCCGACCTTCAGAGATCCAGTTAAATAAAGCACCAGGCCCGGTGTATCGACTTCCCATCTGACCAATGTAATGAACACCGACATCCCACTCATAGCCATTACGTTCATAGCAATGGGTAAAACCGCCAGCAGTATAGTGCTGCTCTAAAACCAATACTTTCTTACCAGCCTTAGCAAGACTGGCAGCACAGGTTAAGCCCCCCATCCCGGAACCAATAACAATATGATCAATATTTGATGCTTCTGTAAGCTCATCAACCCTTTTGGATCTGTATCGAACTCCGATTTTTGAAACTGCGTGTTTTGACATAACTCTTCCTCCTTGAATGTTGAGTCTCAGTATAGCAGAACAAAACTTTACACCGTAAAGTCTAAACGTTATGTTTGTCCTAGATTAACAGTCCAGATCTACTATCTTATGATAGGATCATTCGACCAAAAGCAGGCCGAATAGAGGCATAACAATAAAAACAACCAAAGTTATGGATACTAGTATGTCAGACGTGCAAAACACCATTGAATTAAAACAGATTCTTCCAAAAGTTCCGGGCTTACTGGCCAACCTGCATAATCTTATTAAAGGGCTTGTTCTAGCAAACAATACCAACCCAGATAAAAACCATGGCTTAGCCTGGTGTATCGAACGCGCGGTAAAACGCAACCCGGATGGCGTTGCCATTAAGAGCGAACAGGGCGAAATTACCTATCGCGAATTCAACCAACGCGCAAACCAAATGGCTCATTTCCTGCTGTCTCAAGGCTATCAAGTAGGTGATACCGCTGCGGTTATGATCGATAATCGTCCAGAGTTACTGATTACCGTTGCTGCACTAGCCAAGATTGGCGTCGCGGCTGCCATGGTGAATACAGCACAAACACACAAAGTACTGATTCACAGCATTAACATCGTTAAGCCTAAAGGCGTCATTGTTGGTTCTGAATACCATACCTCAATCGATGATGTAAAAGCGGATCTACCTGTTTCTGAAGACAACTACTTCTACGTTCCGGACGGTGATTGCGCAGAGCCAGCTGGTTATAGAAATCTGCCTGCACTTGCGTCAAGTAGCCCGAAACATAACCCGGACGAATCAAAGAAAGTAAGAAGAGACGACCCGCTGTTCTATATCTACACATCAGGAACCACGGGTCTGCCAAAAGCCGCTATTTTCAAAAACGGCCGTTGGATGAAAGCATTTGCGACGTTTGGTTTTATCATTGCTCGCCTGAACAAACACGACACCCTATATTCCACGCTGCCGCTTTATCACGCAACAGGCCTGGTTATCCTATGGGGATCAGCACTAGCAGGCAGTTCAGCCTTTGCTATTCGACGAAAGTTCAGCGCGAGTCAGTTCTGGGACGACTGTCGTAAATACAATGCAACTGCCATCGGTTATGTGGGTGAGCTATGCCGCTATCTAGTCAATGCGCCTGCAACACCTGGTGACAGCAATCATTCTGTAACAAAAATGGTAGGTAACGGCCTTCGTCCAGGCATTTGGAAGGACTTCAAAACCCGTTTCCATATTGAAAAGATTTATGAGCTATACGCGTCGAGCGAAGGAAATGTTGGTTTCTCTAACATCTTTAATTTCGATTG
>Ga0255768_10006490_pt1 | contig 11097 bp, 2 predicted proteins | sample 071ome_33_FD_179983 | JGI IMG/M metagenome (GOLD analysis project Ga0255768, IMG submission 179983) | Coastal salt marsh microbial communities from the Groves Creek Marsh, Skidaway Island, Georgia - 071412AT metaG (version 2) | ecosystem: Environmental > Aquatic > Marine > Intertidal zone > Salt...
GTGGTGTTGGAGAATCCTGCACAAGCACCAAAGAAGTTATTATAACATCCAGTGGTGTTACAGTATCCTGCACAACGACCAATGAAGTTATTATCATTTCCAGAACCAGAAGCACACCTACCGGCATTAGTTCCTAGGAAGTTATTATGTTGTCCAGTAACCGTTGCACATTCACCGGCACTAGAACCGATCATATTGTTATTGGATCCAGTGGTGTTACCGAATCCTACATCCCGACCAATGAAGTTATTATAATATCCAGTGGTGTTGTTGAATCCTGCATAAGCACCAAAGAAGTTATTATAATATCCAGTGGTGTTGTTGAATCCTGCACCTTCACCAATGAAGTTATTATAATATCCAGTGGTGTTTGATAATCCTGCATAACTACCTATGAAGTTATTATGATCTCCACCGGTGTTGGAGTATCCTGCACAAAGACCAATAAAGTTATTATTACATCCACCGGTGTTGGAGTATCCTGCACAAAGACCAAAGAAGTTATTATCATATCCATCGAGGTTTTTGTATCCTGCAAAAGCACCTAAGAAATTATTATTGCATCCAGAAGTAGTAGAACCACCGGCACCAACACCAACAAAGAAGTTGTTGGATCCAGTAATGGTAGTGGCACCTCTGGTGGGACTCCAACCTGCTTCTTTACCTAAGTAGATATTATTGTCGGCAGCATTAGAATAACCAGCATAAGCACCAATTGCTACTGAACCTGATTGGGTCGTGTTGCAGTATCCTGCATAAGCACCTAAGAAGTTATTACAACATCCAGTGGTGTTACGGTATCCTGCAGAAGAACCAAATAAGTTATTATTACGTCCAGTGGTGTTGCAGTATCCTGCAGCACAACCTATGAAGTTATTACAATATCCTCCATCAAGAGAAGCACCTGCACTATAACCAATAGCATTATTATAATAAGAAAGATCTGCATTTTGTCCTGCTAGATATCCACCGAAGAAATTGAAGGATCCAGTAGTATTAGCATTTCCTGCATATACGCCAAGGAAAATATTAGCATCTCCAGTTGTTGTGTCTCTTCCAGATCCACGACCAAAGAAAATATTATCATCTCCGTCAGTAAATCCCTGTCCAGCAGAACATCCTAAAACAACATTAAAACAAGCGGTTCCAGTTGCTGCATCATAAGAACCACCGGCATAGTTTCCAGCAAATAAGTTTCCATCTGCGTCTGATGCAAATCTAGTACCAGTTAAATTAGAACCATCACCATAGAAGAAATTGGCAGTAACAATACCTGCATTAACGATTTTAGTATTGTTGGGGTCTGCTGCACCTGATGGATTTGTAGTTCCTACTCCAATATTGCCACCACTTTCTGCAATTAATATAGTTGCGCCTACACCTACTTCTAATCCGTGCTTTACTCTAAAATTCTGATCAGCCAAGGTTCACTATCCCCTTCTGCTAAGTTACTTTTTTTCTATTTATCTTCAGACCTTCGTAGCCACGAAGTTGATAACATAGTCAGTTTGAGATGCTGATGCACTGGATGCAAGAAGTCTAATGTTACCACCAGAAATATCAACATCAAAGGATGCTACTGAAGAATTATTAAAGATGGTTCCATACTCCGAGTTATAAGCAGTGGTTCCGTTGTGAAGTGCAAGTATCTTTGTGGCATGAAAGTTTGTTCCTTGTGTCGCTTGAATTGTATACTCCACAGAACGGTATGTTGCTACAGAAAGTTCAGTATGAATAGCAGTTTGTGTCAGTGTAGAAAGTGATGCAGTAGCAGAACCAATGACTGTGGTGTCATCAATATCAATATTACCAGTAATACTTACACCAGTTCCAATGGTTTCAAATTTCTTGGAATCATTATGATAAAGTTCTACAGATCCACTACCATTGAACAGAGCCATCTTATTGCCTGTTCCATATTCCTGAAGATCAATCGCACCATTAGCGGTAATGATTAAGTTTCCAGTACCTTTTTCTTGAATATAAGTATTGACAGTATCATGATAGATCTCTAAATCTTGGTTCGTACCAACGAATATTCTAGAGTTATCTGTAAAGGTGGCATTACCATTAAATTTGGAAGTACCTGCTACATCAAGTTTTGCAGTTGGTGATGTTGAACCAATACCAACATCACCAGTTCCTGTTACCTGTACATACTCATCTCCACCTGCACTTCTTATGAAGAGATTGCTGGAATCAATATAAAGACTACCAGTTCCAGTGTCTTGAATATAACTGTTGTTTGCATCATGATAAATTTGAAGATCTTGTGCATTACCAAATCTAAGTCTGTCTTGATCTGCCAGATCAACATTACCTTTGAACTCAACATTATCTTGGAAAGTAGTCAATCCAGTGATAACTGGAATAGTGGACAATCCAGTTACAACTAGGTTATCAAAAGTAGGACTATCATTAAGAGTTACTTGTGCAGTGTTTCCAGATCCTGCAACAACTACATTATTTCCTACAAAATCGAGAGCAGAATATGTTCCTAATAAATTACCCTCATCCTTTACTTGTATTTGAGATCCACCAGCAGACGAAACTGATTTCCAAGTCCAAACACCAGATGCACCACCAGAAGTAAGAACAAAATTATTTGATCCAGCACTGTTATTTGAATCATAAATTCTTTCTGCAATTCTTATAGATCCAAATACATCCAGCAACTGTAATGGTGATAAGGAAGCAATTCCAACTCTGTTCTGAGAATCTACAACTACTCTTGGATCTTCAAATTCAGAATCTGAAGAGTACAATGCATTTACAGATGCCGCGCCCTGAATTGCTACAGAATTATTACCTTCTTCTTTTGCTATTGTGCAGAATATAGTTGCTTCTGGAGCATCTGCATCAGAAGACTCCATTCTTTCAATAACTTCTTGAGGTCTTGCATTAGTATCATCACTTGTCCCATAGAAGACTGCAGCATATGGTCTTCTATTAGCACTAAAGTCGTCAGTGAATGTTCCAAGTTTTGTTAGACCAACTCTAAGAGCGGCAGCTCTTAAATTATTATTCACATTTGCTTCAAAAGCATCATAACTTGAAAGTATTGCTATTTGACCAGTAGTTAGATTTCCAAGTGCAGTCGCAAGATTATTTGAAGCAATATTAGAACCGTATGTATCATAATTTGTACTCGAAACTTCTTCTAGAGAATCATTAAGTATTGTGAGAGTTAATCCTCTAGATGAAGTATTAACAATTAAGTTTCCATTTAAATAAACATTTCTATTAATTGATCCTGCATTCAGACCAGTACCGCGAACATAAATTGATGCGGTCTTAACACTAGATCCTCTATATTGATATCCATTTATGGTAGAAATTCCAGTAACTTTAAGGTTATTGGTTGTAGTAATACCAGTAATACCAAGAGTGTCAACTGTTGCTATTCCAACAACTTTAAGGTTATTGGTTGTAGTAATACCAGTAATACCAAGAGTGTCAACTGTTGCTATTCCAACAACTTTAAGGTTATTGGTTGTAGTAAGACCAGATACATTTAGATTATTAAACGTTGGAGACTCTGAAAGAGTAACTGTTGCAGTATTACCTGCACCAGTTGCCGTTATATTTGAACCTACAAAATCAATATCAGTAAAACTACCTAAAGAACTAGACTCTTCTAATATAGTTATACTTGCACTTCCAATAGCAGAGACTGGTTGCCATGACCATGCGCTACTAGGACCACCAGAAGTAAGAACATAATTATTTGTTCCAGCACTATCGGAAGAATCATAAATCCTATCACGAATAGTGATTGACTGCAGATCAATTTCATCATCGGTCACCTGAACGTTGCCAACGGCAAGTCTTGTCCCAAATGGTATTTGTGTGGAACCAATACCAACACCATAATTAAACATCCAAGCATCTGTTCCAAGACCAGCGAATGATCCTTCTTGGAACCAAAGAAATTTCTTATAGGTACTTGATATTGTATCAATTCCAGAAACCGTGAGGTCAATAATTGGAGTTCCTTCAGTAGAAGCAACTGCAATGCCACCAGAAGTAGCACTAGAATCAGTTGATATAATAGTATTTCCAACATCAGTCTTAATGCCAAGAATAATATTAGCATCTTCTACTTCTAATGTTTGTGTGAACAGTGTTGCTGATGTACCACCGATACTGAGACTTCCATCAACGAACAAGTCGCGTTGAACAAATAGATCATTTGTTACAGTCAGATTATTTCCAATAGTTACATTGTTAGGAAGTCCTATTTGAGGAGTTACACCTTCACCAGAAGTTACACTTACCTCTATTTCACCAGCAGTTCCTGTTATTGATTTTACATAATCACCAAAAGTATCTGTTCCAAGTCCAACACTATTTGGTTGAATTGTTGCAGCCAATGATACATTACCAGTACCATCAAAACTAATTGGTACTGCAACTACATCACCAGTAAGTTGGAATGTTCTGGCATTTTGCAGTTTAGTAGCAGTAGAAGCAACACCAGTTAGATCTGCGGTAATTGTTCCTGCACTAAAATTACCAGAACCATCTCTTGATACTATTGTTGATGGAGTATTACTAGAAGTTGCATTTGAAGTAACAGTAAATGTTGATGCACCAGAATTATTATATGTGGCAGAACCACTTAAACCAGTTCCAGAAGTTTCGAGTGTTAATGTATTATTAAGTGTTCCAGTAATATTTGTTGCCGTAATGCCATCGTTGGTGAGTGTTGTTGCCGTTCCAACCGTCAATGATGTTGTTACTATAACATCATCAGGAATTCCGATGGTAATAGTATTTCCAACTCCAGCACCTTCAGAAGTAACTTCAACCGTGACTTCATTATTTGTTCCAAGAACACTTAAGGATTCTGTATTTAAATCAATACTTCCACTTGTTGTTCCGTCAGTAAAGTTTAATTGATTGTTTGCATTAACGGTATTATCAACATAAGTCTTAATAGCTTTTGCCGATGCAAGTGTATCATCAGAAGCAGATACTGTCGTTAAGTCAGTATCAACACTAGTAATTGCTGTTCCACTAGTGAAGGTTAAGTTGTCAATGGTTGCATTGGTGGAATCTAATGTTGTGGAAGTAATAACACCAGAAATAATACCATCATTAGTAAGTGTTGTTGCCGTTCCAACCGTCAATGATGTGACAAGTGTTACATCATCTGTAAGACTAATGGTTACAGTGTTTCCTGAACCAACAGCAATTTCTGTCTGTATTTGATTGGCAGTCCCTTCAATATTAAGTGTTTCGGTTGCAAGATTAATCGCACCAGTTCCAGAATCTGCAGAGAGATTAAGATCTTGATTGCCAGTGCTATTGTCAATATAAGCTTTGATAGACTGTTGAGTTGCAAGTGCCGTGTCACTATTGGACACCATAGTATCTTCATCAAGAATTGTTGTAATACCAACAGTTCCTGCTGCACCGATGTACAAAGTGCCAGTAGTTGTAACGCCAGTTACAGTAAGGTCATCTAAATCAGCATGACCATCAACTTCAAGATTACCATTTACCGTAAGATCAGTAAGTATATCTACAGAAGCATTGATGTCAACATTAGATCTGAAGGTTGATAATCCTAATACATCTAAATCACCATTAGCATCAATAGCACCAGTGAATGTAGATACTCCTGATACATTAAGGTTATTTAACTCCGTATGACCATTTACATCTAAATCACCATTAGCATCAATTGCACCAACGAAAGTGGAAACACCAGATACATTTAAATCATCTAGTTCAGTGTGACCATCTACATCAATGTCACCATTAAAGTCGGCAGCACCAGTGAATGTAGAAAAACCAGAGACATTTAATGCAGCACCAACTACTAACTGACTTCCATCAAAGGTAAAGTTAGCATCATCCTCAAGTTCCCCATCAACACCAGCAATGACAACTCTATTTTCTGTAAGGTCTTCTACTTTAACAGATGATGCATCAATACCATTGTTAGCATCTATCAATGAAGCAAAAGTAGAAAAACCTGATACTCTTAAAGTATCAGTCTCTATATGCCCATCTACATTAAGATCTACATTAAAATCTACTCCTGATGTAGATGAAATAGTTCCAGAAAGATTAGTTCCGGTATAGAAATATAAGATGTCTTCATCAGATCCAGCAGTAGTTTCTGCAAGGATGTAAGTATCACCATCTACGTCCTTGACTCCACCAAGAGATACCCAATTATTTCCTACACCAAATCCTTCAAATTGTTGATTGGTTGTGTTGTATCTTATTTGTCCTGTTACAGCAACACCGACAGAATCTTTCTGCGCTTCTGTCCCTACTGGAATCTGTATGGAATTGGTACTATCAAATATAACTCTATCACTAAATGTAGAGATTCCCGTGAATGATGAGATTCCACTAACGATTAAACTTTCAAAAGTTGGATTATCGGATGCAGTAATAGTTCCGATTGTACCTCCATTTACTCCAGTTGCAATTATATTATTGCCTCTGATATCTAATTGAGTAATCGTTCCTGATGATGAAACTAGCGCCCCCTCATCATAAAGTAAGATCGAACTAAGAGTACCAGCACCAGTATCAATAACTGGCCCCCAATTCCAACCACCAGATCCATTAGCAATTGGAACATAAGCAACCGTACCAAAATTAGATCCATCTGGAGATAATCTATTAAGGTCTATTGTTGTTACGGTCAATACGCCAGTTATATTAGCGTCTCCAGCAACATCAAGTTTTGCTGTTGGTTGAGTAGAACCAATACCAACATTTGCATTCTGATCAAGAACAAATTGACTATCAATAAATCCGGCACTAGAAATTCCAGAAGTTCTATCAGCAGCAGTAATGTAATAAGTAACTGGTTCTGATGCTAATAGTATCTGTTGACCAGCAGCGGCAGAAACAGAAGTGGTCCATTCCGTACCACTTGCAGTAGAAAGTAATGTTTGACCAGCAATGCCAGGTAAATTATTAGAGTCGTAGAATGCTCCAGTAACTCTTAAATCTCCTTCGACGTGTAAGTCTTCTGTTGGATCTGCGGTCCCAATACCAACCAATCCCAGTTCACTGATGCGAACCCTTTCTTGATTATTAGTACCAAGAATTAATTCATTAGTGGCAGGAGAATGTATTGTCGTTCCTGTTCCAAGACTTAATGTATCGGCAGAAAGTCTTTCCGTTTCTGCGATTTGATAGACCTTACCAGAAGCAACATTTAAGTTCTCACTTGACTTCAATGATGGATTTGTTCCGCCATTGTATTCATAAAGGAATGTATTATCTGGTCCAATTTGAATACCAGCACCATCGGCAAGTAAATCGGTTGTAGCAGTAGTTGCAATACCTACAATGAAGTCAGCAAGTTCAATTGTCGTAGAATTAATCTGAGTTGTGGTTCCATCTACATATAAGTCACCTTTGATTCTTACATTTCCAGTGTTATCTCCAACAGAAGCTGGATCAATAATTAAGTTTTCTGGACCAGCAATTGTTGCCGTGTCTGATGTTCCATTAACAATAGAAACACCAATACCAATAGTCTCAAATTTCTTGGAGTTATCATAATAGAGTTCTACTGCACTATTAATATAGAAGTTTGCAAGTTGCTCACTTCCACTAGTTTGTCTCAATCTTATTCCATCACCATCAGTCTCTACAAATAGCGATCCAGATCCAGTATCTTGAATGAAAGATGAACCACCAGAATGATAAATCTGTAAGTCTTGACTATCACCAATTCTCAATCTATTATCATCACCGAGATCTAGATTTCCATTAACGTCAACATCAGAGGCAAAGGTCGATAATCCTGCTACATTAAGTTCGTCAAGATCACTTAATCCATCAACGGTTAAGTTGTTGCTTACGTCAATGGAAGCATTAACGTCAACATCAGAAGCAAAGGTCGATAATCCTGCTACATTAAGTTCGTCAAGATCACTTAATCCATCAACGGTTAAATTATTAGAAATATCAACTGATGCATTAACATCAAGGTCTGATGCAAAGGTGGAAATACCTGCTACGTTAAGTTCATCAAGATCACTAAGACCATCAACGGTTAAATTAGTAGAAATATCAACTGATGCATTTACATCTAGGTCAGAAGCAAAAGTAGATAATCCTGCTACATTAAGTTCGTCTAGGTCACTTAATCCATCAACAGTTAAGTTCGCACTGATATCTACAGAAGCATTGATATCAAGATCAGAAGCAAAGGTGGAAATACCTGCTACATTAAGTTCGTCTAGGTCACTTAATCCATCAACAGTTAAGTTCGTACTGATATCTACAGAAGCATTTACATCTAGATCAGAAGCAAAAGTGGAAATACCTGCTACATTAAGTTCATCAAGGTCAGTTAATTCATCAACGGTTAAGTTCGTACTGATATCTACAGAAGCATTTACATCTAGATCAGAAGCAAAAGTGGAAAGACCAGTAACATTTAAATCATCTAGTTCAGTATGTCCATCTACATCAATGTCATTGTTAAAGTCGGCAGCACCAACGAAAGTGGAAACACCAGATACATTTAAATCATCTAGTTCAGTGTGACCATCAATATCAACATCACCATTAGCATCAATTGCACCAACGAAAGTGGAAACACCAGATACGTTTAAGTCATCAAGTTCAGTATGTCCATCTACATCAATGTCACCATTAAAGTCGGCAGCACCAACGAAAGTGGAAACACCAGTTGCTTCTAGATCAAATGTAGAAGTTAAACCACTAACACTTATATTTCGAAGACTAAGTATGAAACTTTCAGAATCATAAGTTAATTCTGGAGCAGTAGAAGCAGTATTTAATGCTCCTGTAGTCAGACCGGTGAGAACTAACCTTTCAACATTGACAGAATCCTGAAGAGTTGCTCCCGCATCAGTTAAATTACTACCATCACCATAGTAAGTTGTTGCACTTACAAATCCAGTAACGTATAGATTTTCTCCAACAGTTGCAATTCCAGTAATATCAAGATCATTAAGACTATAAAGAATTGAGGGAGTAACTATTACATCAGCATTTATCTGATCTGCATATATCTGTGAAGTAGTCAGTAGTCCAGATATATTTGCATCACCACGAACATCCAGTTCATAATCTGCATCGAAAATGGTAGTACCAATACCTGCACGACCAACTACCTCAAGTACCTTCTTATCTACATCGGAACCTCCCTCGATGCCGATTTTTTGTTGCTGCTGCCTGCCGCTAAGAAAACGAATTGGTGCTACCATTTTACTTACTTAAGATATTAGAGATTAGAGGTTTCCAGAACACTTGAAAGATATCTCAAATTAGATCCATTAGATCCGACTAGTGTTAGAGCATCACCAGTCTCAACAACCAGTTTTCCTGCAAGAAGATTAACAGTATCATTAGCAGGAATGTCCAAATCCTTTACAATTGGTGTGTCAACTCCATCACGACGATAACCAAAACTAATTCTTTCGGTCGAACCACTGATGTTTGTAACCTGAGAAAGAAGAACAACACCAGTGTATGCAATTGGTGCCGTATAAACTACTGCTGTTGATATACCTACTGTTGCCGTAATTGTTTGGAATACGTTTACGGCTGCCTGTGCTACTGCCATGGATTAGTCTCCTCCTAATGCAAGAATAAATGGTGTAACCTGTGTGAATAAACTCTTAATATAAATGTTTCCAGATACTGTACCAGTTGCCTGATTGATTTCAACACCATCACCAATTCTAAAATTACCAGCCTGGTCAGTACTAGTATATGTGATTTCTCCACCATCAAGTTTTACAACTTCATTTTCTTGAATAGTCACTCCACCTTTAGAAGGATATGCACCTTCAATGGTATTTCCCGAACCAATATATTGGAAAGAATGTGAGCTCACAATTTGGAAACTTTGTCTTGCAAAGTATGCAATGGTTCCAATTCCAATATTATTATTTAAGTTCTGGATCAAACTAATTGTTGATATACCAGCAACAGGTTCTGTTGCTTCCAAAACTCCAAAATAAATTGCCTCAATTTCTGCCTCTGCAGTTGCTCTATCGTCACCAATGGATGGAGGATCAATCACAACATTAGGAACAACTTCATATTGAGAGCCTCCACCAAATACAGTTATTAGAGATACTCCATCACCATCAAGAGTTGCTGTTGCCTGACTAGGAATCGCAATACCAGGACCAGTTGGGGCATCAATTGTAACTTTTGGTGTAGTAGTATAACCAGAACCTCTATTGGTGACTTTAATATCTTTAATCACATAATATTTTTTATCAAAATAAATTGCCTGACCCTGATATGGTCTATTATTACCAAGACCACCAACTTCAATAATGTTCTGAAGTTGATTTGCAGGGGCACTAACCTCTCCAGTATAACGGTCGCTACACTTACTATTCTGATCACCAATACCTTGAGAGACTAATCCTTTGGTTCCAAAAGAAGAGTTGGAGTTTGTTAAGTCACACTGCCCACCATTACCAGAATAGATTGCAATGTCATCACAAATGGTAAAGATGGAAACTAACTGACAATATGCGCCATTTGATACGGAAACACCAATACCACCTTGATTAAATTGTGTATAGGAGTCAACGTTAAATGATCCCTGAACACCAATGTTATTAATTTTGTCACCTTCATCAGAATTAAATCCATCAATTTTAGCACCAATACTATTTGGAATAAAGTTGGTACAGTTCCTAACATAAGGACCTTTAGTAATAATACCAGTTCCTTGTAATGGACTCAATGAAGGATCCAAAATACCAGAATTTATTGCACCATTATTTCCAGGATAGTTTGTAACAATTCCAGCAGCTGCTGGTCCAACATCAATGATGGTTGTTACAATTCCAATACAAGTATTAACGGCAGAAACTACATTGGTACAAGAATTAATTGTGTCATAGAAACCAGTTGCAGGATCTGCCTGAATACTCAAATCTCTAACTTGACTATATTGTGTTTGATACGGTACTTTTTTCTGAACAGTTCCACCCGAAGTGTAATAGTGTGGAGTAGTAGAAATACCACCAACAAATGTAAATGTATTGGGTCCTACTACAGATCTTACTGGAAATATTAATCCAAAATCACTTTCTCTTGGGAAGACAACTTGAGTTAAAC
>Ga0255768_10006505_pt1 | contig 11083 bp, 8 predicted proteins | sample 071ome_33_FD_179983 | JGI IMG/M metagenome (GOLD analysis project Ga0255768, IMG submission 179983) | Coastal salt marsh microbial communities from the Groves Creek Marsh, Skidaway Island, Georgia - 071412AT metaG (version 2) | ecosystem: Environmental > Aquatic > Marine > Intertidal zone > Salt...
TACTTTTTGGTTTGCTACTAGTGCTGACGATTGGACCGAGTCGCACGTCATCGGCGTTTCGACCAACTGGTGGTGAATCGCACCAGTTTCGTCCGTCTCGTCAAAGGTTAAAACTTTCGAAACGTTTGCGTGCAAGGACGCGTTTTCTCCGATGAAAGCATCGTCCTCCAGCTCGGGCGTCATCGTCAGCGATTGAACTCCTTTATCCTTCTTCTTATTTCTCTCTCTCCACGGCGTGCACCATTTCTCAAACATCTCTCCTAATTTCTTCGAATCGGCATCTTCTGCGCCTTTGCTATCTTTGTTGTTGTTGTTGTTGGTAAAAGCAAAGCTCATGGATTGGCTCATGAATTGGTTGTAATCTGCGCCAAAAATCTCCTTGGCGACGGATTTCTTATGCTTTCTCGCAAGCTGTTCAATCTTGTGCATCGTCACGTCTGCGTTACCGAGCGTTGCCGTCATCATCAGCGCCGAAGCATCGAATGCTTCTGTCACGGCGCTTTGCAACGCCGTCGCTAACGCGCTCACGTCTGAGGCAGGTTCTTTCACCGCTTTTAAAATCGACGGCGATTCTAACAGTGCTAAAGTTACTTGAAACAAAACCGTTCGATCTCGTTTGAAAAGTAACACGTCCCAAACTCGTAACGCGGTCTCCCACGGCAAGCAATTCACAAATAAACACAAAAACCAATTTAAAGTAATCGCCGATAAGGGTATGTTGAACTTATCGAGCGTCTCTAAAAGCGTAGGCAACTTTTGGCTAACGAATACCCTCAAGATCTTCTGATCTACCGAAGGCGCGAGCATTTGTTTCGTGACAAAATATCCAGGCAAGATATCCTCGACGATTGTACCGAGCACATAGAACGCTGATTCTTCCGGCATGAGTAATAACAGTAATCCAGCCAAGAAGTTAAGACCTTGGCAGTATCCAACTTTCGGATTGTATCGCGCGTAGGCTAATAATACCCGTCGAAGAGCGTCTCTACCGACGCCGTCTAGTAGCGGATGCGCCGGAAAAGTTCGCGGGAGATCCTTCTCAACCTGCGCTTTTGCATCGGCAAAGCTCTGCACGTGGTTGTGGATATCATCTCTCGATTCGAATCCATCGTCGTCGCTCGAGGGAAGAATCGCTTTGCTAGTATTATTAATATTATTATTATTATTATCATTATTATTATTCGTGCCATTATTTGCATCTTTCGGAGGCGACCCGTTTCGTTCGCTCAAAATCGGATGCGCTTCCGGCTCGAACAACGCGTTTCGATTTTCCCGAGTTTCCCGGAGACACACTTTATTGTCTTCTACTGTTTCTTCGATGGTCTCATCTTGGCATCTTCGAACTAAATCGTCGTATAATCCTTTTCTGCGTTTACTCGGTACGTTCGCAAAAATTTCCCAAAGTTTCGCGCGTTGATTCATCGGTAAGCCATTGTTCACGAGCATCTCGAGCTCCTTCCTTCGTTTGGCATCGAATTCGCTGTTGCGCCTGGCATCGTTTTTTGTGGATGCTTCGTCTCTAGCTCTTGTATTCGTTTTTTTGTTTTTCTTCTCGTCGTTGGCATCATAGTCGTCGTCGTCACAGTCGTCGCTTTCGCTGTCGTCGTCGCGTATCAAAGCCATGACCGCTCGCACGGCGTCGAACGAGTCGTTTTTTTCTTCCTCTTCAACAACTTCTTCTTCGCCACGCATTCTTTCACTTCCATCGGCATCGTCATCTTTGGCAAGTTTTGTTTTACTTTTAGCGTGGGTCGTTGGCGTCTTCCCGTCTGCCCCTCGGCGCAAAAACTCGTACCACGCGACTTGTCTTTCCTCTTCTTCCTTTCGAAGCACTTCCTTCCAATCTTTCGGCTGTTTGTTCTCCTTTGAAATGGCGAACCCGTAGGCGTCTCTGTTCTGTTCGTCTTCGTGGCTTTTTTTCATCTCGCCCGTCGTCATTATTATTATTGATTATTGTTATTATTACCACTTAATGTGCGCGTCGTCGTCGTCGTCGTCGTCGTTGTTGTTGTTGTTGTTGTTTTCGTCGTCGATGTCGTGCGTGGGCAAAAGAAGTCGTTGGAGAAGGGGAGAGGAACGGAGAAGAAAAATGGAATCACTGTTCTTCTTTACGGGAGTTCCCACGCGCGCGAAGGACTACCACGCGCTCGCGATCGTAAAATCTTGCACTCGCGTTCTCATCGATCGCGTCTTTCGGTGAGTCTTTTCTCCGTCTGACTGATTATTCTAAAACGCACACGAAACGCAAGAACGCAAGAACACGAAGAGAGTAGTTAACGAATAAAAGTATGGAGAGAGAAGTGGGTGGAAACGACGACGTGAACGAAAAGAGCACAAAAGCAAAAAAGCAAAAAAAAAGGAAGAGAGGTCGAAAAGCAGAAAGAGGTGCGGTTGGAAACGAACGAGAAGAACGTATGTATTAGCGCGTTCGGGGCTTTTTTTTGTTTTTTGCCAGCTGGAAGGAGACGACCGAGAGAGACGACCGAGAAGAGCGTGTCTTTTTTATCTTCTTCTTTCTCGCGTCGTCGTCGTCGTCACAGTTATTGCACGTCCCACGCGCTCTGCTCGCACTCGCAGACAGACAGACAGACAGACAAATAACGGATAGATTCGCAATGGTGGTCGCAGCAACGTCGACGTTATTCGGTGCGACGAGCAATCTTCCTTCCTCGTCCACCTCCCAAAATTCCGGAAGATTAGTCCACAAACACCACCACCACGCGTTTCTCGGGGGGTCACCTCTCGGTTCGTCCACGGCGCCGTTCGGAAAAAATAACAACAACAACAACAACAACAACAACAACAGAAAAGTCTCCTCTTCTGTTGTCGTCGTTCGCGCGTCCGCTTCCTCCTCCTCCGACGACGACAACAACAACAACAACAGCAAAGAAAGCGGGGAAGGCGCATCAAAGGTGACGTCGGAAGTGCCAGCTAAGCTGAGAAAGAAGAAAACAAATAAAAAGAAAGAAATAAAAGACATCTCCGCGGATGACATCAACCCGATCGCGATTGGTCGCAAATCCAGAGAAATGTTCGATGGCTTCTTCAATCAAATCACTTCGTTGACTCGCTTGCAGAAATCTACCGGAAACATCCCAGGCAACGCCGGGTACGACACGAGCATCTACGACATGGACTTGTTATCGGGCGATACCACGGATATGATCGATGCGAATCCACAGGCGAAATTCACGACCGTTTTAGTCACCGGCGCGACTGGGAGAGTTGGAAAAGTTATCGTGAGAAAGCTCTTGCTGAGAGGGTACGGCGTTCGCGCGTTGATTCGAAGAGAGTCGGATAAGGAATTCTTGCCCCCAAACGTCGAGGTGTTTGTCGGCGACGTGTCGGATTTAAACACCATGAGAGAGGCGGTGAAAGGTTGCGCGAAGATCATGTATTGCGCGAGAGCTTCGTCGACGTTGACGTCGGACTTGTACAACGTCGAGGTTCTGGGCGTTCAAAACGCATGCGCTGCGATGCAGGATTACTTTCACACGTTGGCGGCGAGACGCGCGGGTCAATCCGTCAAGTCCAAGAAGATGTTGACGGATTTCAAATGGGCACAAAATTACGAAGGTGAGAGACAGTGGTCGACTGAGTTCAGCCAAAGCGCGAATGAATCTGCCACGAGCGGTTGGAGAACTGCCAGCAGCAGCGAATCGTCCACGTCTGCGGCCAAATCGGAAGCGACGCGAAGAACGGTGCAAAAAGTAAAATTTGAACCGTCCGCGGAAAACTGGAAGTTTGCCAGTTGGTCCGGGTTCGTGACGCCAAGAACCGGAGTCGCGACGCTCATTTCGCCGGATGTGAAAATTCTTCACGCGGAGAGCTCGAATAAGGCGATCGACTTGTCATCCTGCGAGGGTTTGACCATTCGATACAAGTGCGATGCGAAGAAGTATTCGCTTTGCGTCATCGATACGGATGGCAACTTGTTTCGCGCATCCATGCGCACAAAGTTGGGATGGAAAACGCAATCCATTCCTTGGTCTAGATTCGTGTCGGAAGATGTGGACGACACGATGAAGTCCTCTGCGGACGTTCCGCAGCTCGACGTTTCCAAGATTGCGAAAATCGGCATTCAGTTCCGGGCGAAAGTGAACGCCAAAACGAGCCAGACGTTGGAAGATGATTTGGCCGGTGCGACCAACCAGTTTTCCTTAGTTTTGGAGTACCTCAAAGCGAACCCGAGAGGAGAGGAGGCGGATATCGTTCTCTTATCGTGCTTTGGCGCCGGCATGGAACCAGGGGAGGAGAAGCAACGCGTTGTGAAGCACAAGAAAGACGGCGAGTGCGCGTTGAGAAGATCGGGCTTACAATACGCCATCGTGAGACCGGCGGTATTGAGCGAAGAGCCGAGTGGAGGTAAGGCGTTGGTCTTTGACCAAGGCGAACGATTGACGCAAACTATTTCGTGCGCGGATGTTGCGGACGTGTGCGTGAAATCGCTTCACGATTCCGAGGCGAGAAACCGAACGTTTGACGTTGCGTACGATAAAGGCTCCGAGGGCGACTACGAGCTAGTCACGCAAGTCGCGTCGAAGAACTCGGGCAATTACTTGACGCCCGCGTTACAGCCGCTCGAGAGAAACACGTAAAAAAGATATAACATGCATTATTGACAAGAATTCGAGGGAAGATTAAGAAAAGAAGAAGAGAGAAGAGGTGAAGAAAGAAAAGTTTTAATCAGCAGAAAGCATACAAATCGCGAAACTATTTGAGCAAAACTCGTTTATTTCTTCGCTTCTTTCACTGTTTGTCTAACTATACCTAAAAGCTCCTCTTGTTTGATGGCATACATTTGCTCCAGTCGTTCAGCTGCCGCGGCAGCCAAATTCTCCACCGCTTCTATGCTATTCTTACCGTTACTATTGCTGCTATTATTATTGTTACTACTCCCAGCGTGATTCTTCACCAACTTATTTCGAGTCAATATGCACCCATATAACGACCTCACGTCCGCCCCAGTGGACATATCAATAGCCGCGGCATAATACATGCTCGCTCGTCGTAAATTATCAAAACCACCTAAAGCATACAATTGCTCCGCGACACGTCTGTGATGATGGTAATTACTCGGCGCGGAGCATATGCACTCTTCGAAGCAAAATATAGCTTGTTCGTGCATGAAGAGCTTCGCGTAAATCTTTCCAGCGTGTTCCCACGCTTCAACATCGTCCATGAACACGTCCAGATATTTGTTCAACGCCTCTAAACACTTTTTCGTTTCGTTTTGAGACTCAAAAACTGCTATTCTTCTCTTCATCACTCTTTGCTCCGTCGGTTGATCTTCCAAGATTGCATCGTAATGTTCCATCGCTTTGTCGAATTCTCCCGATGCCTCTAACAACATTCCCTCTAAGCGTTTTAATCGCTGCGAATTCTTTTGCCCCAACGTATCTTCAACTATCGCTTTCAACTCGTTGAATAGCTCGAGAGCTCGTTTCAAGTTCGTGCTCGAAGTGTCCAACGAAGCAATGAACGTTTGCTCCAACAAAGTCAAGTGCTTGTTTACCGTCGAAGGACTGGAACCGAAGAGAATTTTCGATAGAAACGATCGTTTGCGCAACTTTTCGTTCGTGTGTTCTAAAACAATCTCTCCTGCTCTGAACGCAGACGCGCTTCGTCTCAGTTTGTGCTCTTCGATCATTTGCAAAAATAAAGCGCAACTTTTCACGTCTTTTTTCGCAAAGCCAGCGCTCGTTAAGTACTCCTCGAGATCATTCACTTGAGGAATAGTCGATCGGATCGTCGCGTCCATCGTTGTTCGCGTTCTTCTCGCTTTATCGCTTCTCCTCCTCTTTTTCCCTTTTTCTCTTTTTCTAAAAAAATGAAAAAATCGCCCCCCCGGGAGCCCAGAGCAAACAGAGCTTGATTGCACGAAGACGAGACGTGTTCATATTACGAATACGAGTAGTGTTTAATTTCAAATTTGTATAAAAATCTTTTTAAGTTCACGCGATCAAACGACTGATGGAACGTTTAAAACTGCTTATCTACGCCAAACATGGTCGATACCGACGCAGCTTGCGCTCTTTCTTGAGGATCTCGCAAGTAACTCGAATACGCCATGGTCCCAAACATCATCGTGTACAAGATGTACGTGATTTGGCTCGTCGCCGGCGGGTGTCCGTGCATTGCAGGAGACCAAACTTTGATGAAGTAATGAAAACCAATGCAAACAGATAAGAAGAAGTTGCCAACAGCCACCGTTTTCATCGTTTCTGCTTTCGTTCCAGACAAAATGGCGATGTGAAACAATTGCAAGAACAAATAAACCGCGTACGACACGCACTTCAAAAACTGCAAGATGATGTAATCAGCTTCGTTAGACGCTTGTAAACTCGCCATTGGTTCGTTTCCGGTGAGTGCGTTGATGAACCACAAGATGAAGCAATACGTCGCGTTGTATGCGTTCACAACTAACAGCACTTTCTGCAAACTCAACATCGCCGTCAACCTATTCAAAATGAAAATCACCACGCACACCGGCAATAACGGCAACGAATACGTAATCACGGCGGCAATAAACGGCGAGTACTCCTTCGGGACGTAATCACGGATGTTCTCGTGAATGTATTTATGAGACCAGTCGTGGGCGGCGGACAATCTAGGCGCCGCGTGCGTGGAAATCTTCTTATATCCGGCATCCCACGCCTTCTCGAAGGTTTCTCCGACGTCCCACAACATGGCCGCTCCAGCACCGGTCCATCGACTCCCCGTGCGTCTTCCGAACGAGTCGTTCTCGCCATACGCGGGAAGTTCACCGAACGAACCCGGATCGTTCAAATTTTCCTCCTCTACGGTTGATTTCGTATCTATTTCTCCTTCCTCTTCCGCCGCCTCGTCGTCGTTGCTAATTTCTCCTCCATCACCGTCGTCTCCAACATCATCTTCTTGCGCTGCTACTTGTGTGAATCCTCCGTTCACGTTCGTCGTCGATTGGATCAAGACGAACGAAAGGCACAAGGCGAGAAGAACGAGAAGAAATCTTCTCGAAGAAGATTTTGATTTCTGAAGCATCATCGTTCGCTTTTTTTGTTACCGGTCTCTCCGCGCGTGGTTCGCAAAGACAAGAGATCCTTCTTTCTTTCTTTCGAGTGTCGTTCGCGATGGGATTAGTCGCAAGTCGGTCTCTGCGCTTCTTTTGTGTACGTAGAGAACTGACGAGTGAGAAGTGGCTCTTTCTCCACCTCTCTCTCCCTTAATTATAAAAGGTTTTCCGCATGAAATAAGTACACCACAACTCACAAAACAAAGAAAGAAAAAAAAAAGAGAAACACTCGTCGTTTGTGTCTCCGTCATGCTCGCTTCTACTTTACGACTGGCGAGAAGAGCGAGAACGACGCACGCGACGCCAACGAGCGCCGGCGAAGCTGCGCTTTTCTACTCGTCGCGTCAAGCCAGCAGCAGCGGTTATTCGACTTTGTGCGTGTTATTATTTCATTTGCGTTTTCTTTGAATCGTTTTCTTCGATGTGTTTTCTGGAAGAAAGAGAGAGAGAGAGAGAGAGAGAGGGAAAGACGAAAAAAAAGGGTCGGTCGCGCGCGCGTTTGTTCTTCTTAAACTTAAAACGTCTACTTTTTTTTACGTTCGCGATCGATAGGGCATCAACGTTACTAACGCTTGCGCGCTTTTTCTACTTTACACATCATACTCTCTTTCTTTGTTCATTTCTTCGCAACGAAAAAAAAACTAAACAGGACCTCTATTTTAGACGGTTCCGTGTGGCAGTTAAATTCGAGGAAAGGTAGACTAGTCGGGACCGATCAGCACGGGAACGAATATTACGAGAATACGAAATATCAACAGGGACGATCGAGATGGGTGAAATACAAAGATTTGAGCGATTACAATCCAGCGAATGTGCCGAGAGAGTGGCATCAATGGTTGCATTACATCTCCGATGAACCAGATTTGACGCAGGAAATCAAGTACGAGATACCGGCTATTCACTTGAAACGAACGAAACAGTTCGGCGCCGTGGCATCAAACGAACCTCGATACTACCCAAAAGGACACTTCTTCAACAAGAAGGGGATCAAGGATTGGAAAAAATACGCGGCCTGGAGTCCTCCGTGATCGAGAAGAGCTCATTGATAAAAAATCGTGTACTAACATAAACCACATAAATTCTCACTCTTTCGTTTCTTATACGTATTTCTTCTCTACTTTCGCGAGCGCTACCTACTCTATCGTATTTTCTTACAAGTTTCTATCGTGGGTGTATTTTAAACTAATAAGCTAGGCATTCTTCTTCACAAAGACAACAGAATGTCGCAACGCGCTTCTCGACAAATTTGCAACGTTCTCTTCTCCTTTTTCTACTATTGTAGCCACAGACGGCGGGTGCGCGTTCGAAGCGTCGTCCGCCGTGACGTGTCTTATACCGTGGCGTAGAAAATAGGCTCCGTTCTCGTCGTTGTATTCATCTCTGTAAATCAAAAGAGAGCGCGGTTGTAAAAGTACTTGCGCGATCGGTTCCTGCTGTTTTTCTTCGCGAGCTGATTTCTCCTCTTCCTTTGGCCAAAAATCCATCAAAGCTCTCCCCGTCGTCGTAAGGATGACGACGTGTGGGTTGTATACGATACCGTCAAAGTGCGGATCGATGCCGGCGGGCGCGTTGTATTCGTTTATGAGCACGTGATTTGCCTCGTTTTGACCATCCATTGCCGTGGTTTCTCGCAGAGTTTTTTTCAACGCGTTGATCCATAGCGGCGTGTTCTCGTCGTTTGACGCCGCGTTGATATTGCATATTCTTCTTTTCCCATTCGACACCCAGTTTCCTTCGTTCTGCGTCCGTATCGCTCGTTTTATCCTTCTCTCTTCCTCTTCGTGTATGAATTCTGGCACGTAAAACAAACCAGGAATACATTCGCCGCGTTTGTCTCTCACTCTGTATTTATCCCAATCCTCGATCGGTTTCCGGGTAAAAAACTGCGCGAAGAACACGTCGTCACTCATGAGTTGGTCCGCTTTTCTGGCGTTCGCGTCGCATTCTTCTCCCTCGTCGTCCGTCCTCGTCGTCGTCGAAGCTTTTTGCTTCGTTTTCTTTTTCTTCTCAATCTCGACGGCGAGAAGTTTCGAAAAGTTAATCGACATGGAGGTGTCCTCTCTCTCTCTCTCTCTCTCTCTCAGCGCGCGCGCGCGCTCGCGATGTGGCGATAAGAACAAGAACAAGGACGACGACGACGACGACGGCGACGACGACGACGGACACAGGGAGCGAAGAGTGCTTTTTCGTGTAAGTGTGTTGTTTTTGTTTTGTTTTGTGTCGCCACTTTACGAGTCGTACTTCAAAAGAAGAAAATACTCGATCGAAAAACGGAAGAAAATATGGACGCCGCTGCATCCGTCGCGCGCGCATCGAGGATTCGGGCGAGAAGAGAACGCGCGAGACGAGCGCGCGAGAGGAAAACTGCGGTTTCGTCGAAGAAATCGATTTCTTTGCGCGGCGAGCGCGAGGAAGAGGGAAATAACGGTACGTTCGCGCGTTGCTTTCTTTCTTTCTTTCTTTCTTTCCTGGTGCTTTTTATTTTTAGCTTAAAACTTTTGTATTCCTCGTTCTCGCCCGACACCACAGACGACAGAGACGACGACGACAGAGACGAAGACGACGACGAAAAACGAGTTGCTCGCGAGGAGAGCGGTGACGAGCCATTTGAGAGCGCTGAATGCGTACTCGAAAGAGCGCGGAGAAAGATGGAAAAGCTTTTGGAAAAGAGCTTCGAAAAGGCAAAATTAGAAGAGGAAGAAAAACGAAAAGTTTTGACCGAAAACATTAAAAACGAAGCAGAACGAGCAGAAACGCACGCGAGGATGCGACATGAAGTGCGCACAGATATCGCAGAAGACGCAAAGATGAGTTGGTACTTTGAAATTCTCGACGACGCGGGTAAAGAAATGGGAAGATGCGGTGACGATAGTGCGACGAGCAAAGACTCAAAACCGCGCGCCGAGAAAAATACCAACGCCGCTTCGACAAAAATGGACGACGAAAGCGAAAGCGAAAGCGAAAGCGAAAGCGAGAGTGAGAGTGCAGAAGCGAGGATAAAGAAAAGAACGCAAATGAAAGAATGCGTTGCAAACAAAATCGAAATTAACAAACGGCTATCGCACATCTTACGCTTAGCAGACGCAAATTATGCCGAAGTCGTAGCGCATCACAAAAGCGCGATTGAAGATATTCGACGGAAAACAGAGCAGCAGGTGCACGGTTTAGAGAAAGAAACCACCGATACGAAAAAGGCATTCGAACAGTTTTTGAGAGTCGAGTGTTTAAACAAAATGCTGAGACAAAACGCCTCATCTCTTGGGAGAATATACGAAGAAATTGCACAGAAAGAAGCAGCTGAAATTGAAAAGGCGATTGCGCTTCTCGCAACTCGCGAAAAAGAAATCGACGATGTTCGAGAAAGCGAACGCGCTTCTGTAGAAAACGAGCGCGAAAAATTGGAGATCGATTTAGAAGAAAGCGAAAGTATCCTTCGCCGATTACAGGTTGAAAACTCAATACACGAAGACCGTTTGCGACGCGTCCTTGAGGAATTCTCGTCGCGCGAAAAAGCCAGACGCGACCGAGCATCTATTTTAGATCGACAAACAAAGGACGAGTATTGCGCACTCAGTGAAACCAAGCGAATGTACGAGCGGAAAGTGGTAAAGTGCGAACGTGCCGCAGGACGACAAACGTGGAGGAATAAAGATGCAGCTTCAAAATTGCTTCAACAGCAACAATACGAGCGCGAAAAAGTAAGAGTGCGCGCAAGGTGATATAGCTTGTTTTGTATAAGAGTTTGTCCTCCGTATATTTTCCTCTTTTCCTCATCATCTTCCTCATTCAGACTTTCACACGTAACCCATTTTTACTTGAAGAGGAATACTATGCATAGAACTGCAATTGCACTAAGGAGAGCATTTCTGGTGAATGTTTTGATTGCGATTGCGGTATCAGCGCATGCATTTTCCGTCTTTGCTGCGCGAGGAAGTGACTTTCCAAGATTTCTCGCTGGCGAAGGTGACGGTGATGATGAATCAAGCTCAAACGTTTGTTCGGCGAGAAGAACGTCGCTGAGCAAAAGCC
>Ga0255768_10006507_pt1 | contig 11081 bp, 10 predicted proteins | sample 071ome_33_FD_179983 | JGI IMG/M metagenome (GOLD analysis project Ga0255768, IMG submission 179983) | Coastal salt marsh microbial communities from the Groves Creek Marsh, Skidaway Island, Georgia - 071412AT metaG (version 2) | ecosystem: Environmental > Aquatic > Marine > Intertidal zone >...
TATCATGAGGTTCAGTGTCAAATGAGCGAAATATATAATGTAAAAAAAAATCTTGAGAAAATTATTGCGAATTTTATTTCTACAGAAATTGAATGGGTCCCATTAAATAGTGTTGAGGTAAATAAAGAAAATAAAGATAATGTTGTAGATTTTTTAGAAACTCTTGAGGAAGATGACGATGTTCAGAACGTTTATTCAAACGTTAATTTAGGTGGTATTTAATGATGATTATTGGAATTGATCCAGGCATCTCAGGTTCAATCTGTTTTTTTCAAGATGGTATAATAAAAGACGTAATTGAAATGCCAACCATGACAGATGGTAAGAAGAATAAAAGACAAGTAAATGGTGCTCAAATATTTAATGAAATTAGTGAAAGGATAAACAAATTTGATAAAAAAAACATAAAAGTTGTAATTGAACAAGTTTCTGCAATGCCTGGACAAGGCGTTACTAGCATGTTTAATTTTGGTCAATCTTTTGGTATTTTAAAAGGAATATGCAGCGCAATGCATTTACCTGTTTATTATGTTAGGCCTGCTAAGTGGAAAAAATATTTTAACCTTATTAATTCAGAAAAAGATGCTAGCAGAACAAGAGCTATTGAAATTTTTCCATATTTTTCATCACAATTGTCAAAAAAAAAAGATAACAACAAGGCAGATGCTATTCTAATAGCTAGTTTTTTCTACGAAACTTATCAAAAAGAGGAATAATCAATTTAAATTAAAAGACAAAATCATGACACATTTACGTGTGATGAGTAAGTATGGAAGCAGATATAGCAGCAAAAGCAGTTGAATTAGGAACAAATACTGATTTTTCATTATTCAGTTTATTTTTTAGAGCAGACATAATTGTTAAGTCTGTAATGATTATATTAATATTGTGCTCAATATATTCTTGGGCTGTAATTATTGAAAAGTTTCGTTTATTTAAAAAAATAACTAAATCTTCAGAAGAATTTGAAGAAAAATTTTGGAATTCTAAATCTGCCGAAACTTTTTACAATAGTTTACCTAGTAAACTTGAGGATCCAATGTCACTTGTGTTTCAAGATGCAATGGAAGGTTTACTTAAAAAAAAAACAAGAACTAACATTAGTGAAAGAATGAGCGCTTCTCTAGAAGCTGGAATTGAAAAACAAATGACAAAAATTGAAAAAGGTTTTACTTTTTTGGCAACAGTAGGTTCAACAGCACCATTTATTGGTTTGTTTGGAACTGTTTGGGGAATTATGAATTCTTTTCAATCTATAGCTATTTCAAGAAACACAAGTCTTGCGATAGTTGCGCCGGGGATAGCTGAAGCTTTATTTGCAACTGCTCTTGGTTTGTTGGCTGCAATACCAGCAGTAGTTGCTTACAACAAATTTAATAATGACTCTAAAAAATATTCTGAAAAATTAGAAAACTTCTCTAAAAGATTTTTAACTATAATCTAAAAAATGGCTTTTAAATTTAATCGCTCATCAAAAGAACCTATGAGTGAAATAAATGTTACTCCATTCGTTGATGTTATGTTGGTATTATTAATTATATTTATGGTAACAGCACCATTATTAACGGTAGGTGTTCAAGTTGATTTACCAGAAAGTTCGGCAGACTCTTTACCTGAAGAAACAGAACCTTTAACGTTGTCAATTAACGCAAAAGGTGAAATTTTTATTCAAGAAGCAAAAGTTGAATACGATAATATTATTGCAAAAGTTTTAGCAGTTTCAAAAAATAGAACTGATACCAGAATTTATGTTAGAGGTGATAAAACTATAAATTATGGGAGAGTTTTAGAAATAATGGGATTACTATCAGGATCTGGTTTTACTAAAGTAGCATTGATTTCAGAACCGTATAAACAAAGGTAATTAAAGTGAATAGAAGTTTAATTATTTCTTCTGTTTTGCATGCTTTGTTAATTTTTATTACAGCTATGAGCTTACCCTTTTTGGCAAAGAAACCACTTGATATTCCACCAATAGTATCAGTTGAGTTAATTCAAATAGCAGAAAAAACCAATATTCCATTTGCACCTAAGGCTAAAAAAATAATTGAGAAAGTAAAAGAGAAAGAAAAAAAACTTGTTTCAGAACAAGCTCCACCAAAAAAAGTAGAAAAAACGAAAACAAAAACTGTTCTGGCTCCTGATCAAAATAATAAAAAAATAGAGAATGAAACACCTGAGGCAATTCCACTTCCAGATAAAACTTTAAAAAAGGTTGAAACAAAAGAGGAAAAAAAACAAAATCCTGAAAAAGTAGATGATGAAGTTAAACAAGTATCAGAATTTGAAAAAAAAGATTTGTTTGATCCAAATAATATTGCTGCTTTAATTGATAAATCAAAAGAAGAGAGTGCAGAAGTTTTAAAAACAAATGATGACATTACTCAAGATCAAGAAAGAAATGTAGAAAACACAGGTCTTACACTAAGCGAAGAGGATGCTCTTAAGGCACAAATATTTGGGTGCTGGAGTATTCCATTAGGATTACCATACAATGAAAATTTATTGGTAAGAATAAAGTTAAAATTAAAACCTGATGGAACAGTATCAAAAACAGAAATTTTGGACCATGCAAGAATGAATAAACCAGGCCAAGGATTTTACAAGGTTTTAGCAGAAAGTGCTTTGAGAGCTGTCAAGTTATGCCAACCATTAAGAGTTCCAACAACTGGATATGAAAGATGGAAAGAATTACAATTAAATTTTGATGCAAGAGAGATGTTAGAAGGGTAGTATATTTAAATGACAAAAAAAATTTTAATATTATTATTTATATTAATACCTATCAAAGCAAATGCTTTAATTGAAGTTGATATAACTAGGGGAAATTTAAATCCACTTCCATTAGCAGTTTCTCCCCTATCAATTGATGAAGAATCTAGAAAAGGTTTTGAAAAAATACTTAAAAAAGAAAATATTGGCTCCGAGATATCAAATATCGTTGAGAATAATTTGAGAACATCAGGATTATTTAATCCTCTAGACAAAAAGGCTTTTTTACAAGCTCCTGATATTGCAAATTTAAAACCCAGATTTGAAGATTGGAATTTAATTAAAGCTCAAGCACTTATTACTGGTAAAGTAAATTATGTTGACGATAAATTAAGAGTTGAGTTTCGATTATGGGACGTTTTAGCTGCTAAAGAAATGATGGCTTTAGCTTTTACCACAGTTCCTAATAATTGGAGAAGAGTAGGGCATATTATTTCTGATAAGGTTTACGAAAGGCTGACTGGAGAAAAAGGTTATTTTGATACAAGAATAATTTATGTCTCAGAAGAAGGACCAAAAACACAAAGAATAAAAAAATTAGCAATCATGGATCAAGACGGAGCTAACAATAAATTTTTGACATTAGGGAATGAGTTAGTTTTAACACCAAGATTTAATCCAGCAAGTCAAATGGTAACTTATTTGTCTTACTTTAAAAATATGCCAAGGGTTTATTTATTAGATATAGAAACTGGTACACAAGAGGTAGTTGGAGATTTTCCTGGAATGACGTTTGCACCACGTTTTTCACCTGATGGTAAAAAAATAATTATGAGTTTTGCTAAAGATGGAAAGTCAGATATTTACACTATGGATTTAGAAAATAGAATTGTAGAAAAAATTACCAATCATCCATCAATTGACACTTCTCCGTCTTATTCTCCTGATGGAAAATATATTACATTTAATTCTGATAGAAGTGGTTATCAGCAAATTTATGTAATGAAGAATGATGGAAGTGATGTAAAAAGAATTTCTTTTGGTAACGGTTTATATGGAACACCTGTATGGTCTCCAAGAGGAGATTTAATTGCATTTACAAAATTACATAAAGGAAAATTTTATATAGGGGTAATGAGAACCGATGGTAGTGGTGAAAGGCTGTTAACTGAAAATTATTATCAAGAAGCACCATCTTGGTCTCCGAATGGGAGGGTATTAATATTTTATAGAGAGACAAAAACTAACTCCAAAGGAGAAGGCTTTTCAGCAAAATTGTGGTCTATAGATTTAACTGGTTATAATGAGAGGCAAATAAAGACACCAACAGATGCTTCTGACCCATCATGGTCATCTTTATTAAGTAATTAAGAGATTAATTTTTGTAAATTTCTTGATTTTTATACTTGAAACCTCTATTTAGTTGTGAAAAAGTTAAGAAATTGAAATTAGCAGCAAGGAGCAATTTAATGAGATTAAACAAAATTTTAAAAAACACACTTTTAGTATTAATGGCTTGTTTAGCACTTACAGCCTGTGCAACAAAAAAAGAAGTTTCAAATGTTCAAGGTCAAATGCAAGGTGATGTTTACACTGGAACAGATACGGTTGAATATCTTGCAGACGGTGTTCCAGACAGAGTATTCTTTGCAACAAACGAGTCTATATTAACAACAGCTTCAAGAGAAACTTTAAGAGCACAAGCTGCTTGGTTAAGAAAAAATCCAAGCATCAATGTAGTGCTTGAAGGACACGCTGATGAAAGAGGAACTAGAGAATATAACTTAGCGCTTGGTGAAAGAAGAGCTAACGCAGCTAAAGATTATTTAATGACTTATGGTATTTCATCTGACAGAATAACTGTTTTAAGTTATGGTAAAGAGAGACCAGTTGATTCTGGTTCAAACCCATTAGCTTGGTCAAAAAACAGAAGATCAGTAACTGTTAAAGCAAATTAATAATTTAAAATTTAAGACCCTAAAACCTTTATTGGATTTAGGGTCTTTTTTTTGCCATTTTTATAATCATAAATCTAATTTAAATGATGCTCATATTTAAATTAGTAATTTTAAAATTATTTTTAATCTTAAATTTCGTTTTTATTAATATTTCTTTTGCAGATAACCATAATATTTATGAAACATTAGAAATAATAAAAAATGATCTTAAAACTCTTGAAAGAGCGGTTTATTCTGGATCTATAGAAGTGAAAGCAAGTACTAATGATAGTTCAGTTTCAAACTTGGACCAAAACTCAGAAGATGTTTTAACTAGACACCTATTAAAACTGTCAGAAGTTGAGGATCAGTTTAGAGAACTTACTAATAAATTTGAAGAAATAAATTTTAAGTTAGACAAATTATCTACCCGTGTTTCAAAAATTCAAGCAGATAACCAAATAAGATTTCAAGATATAGAGACAAACATTAGCTCTGGAAATATAAGTAGCGTAGAAAATCAATTAAGCTCAAAACCTAAGACTGATGAACAAAAAGTTTTACCTGGTAGTTCACAGCCCCAAGATTTAGGAACAATTTCATATAAAGATACAGAGACAAACGAAACTTCACAACAAATTCAATCTGTAGATACTACAGCTTCAATTGTAACAGAAACTTTTCAGTCTGAAGAAAAAATACTTCCTCAAGATTTAAATCCAGTGGAGCAATATGAATTTGCAACAAGTTTTTTAAAAGTTGGAGATTACAGTACAGCAGAAAGAGCTTTTAGAGAATTTGTTTTATCTAACCCTGATCATGAGTTAGCGGGTAGTGCACAATACTGGTATGCAGAAACATTCAGAATTAGACAATTATATACAGATGCAGCTTCTGCTTATTTAGAGGGTTACCAAAAATATCCTAAAGGAAAAAAAGCTCCAATTAATCTTTTAAAACTTGGAGTATCAATGGTTCAAATTGGTGAAAAAGACCAAGGATGTAAAATGATAAATGGTGTAGAATTACAATATCCTAATGCAAATCAGTCCGTAATACAAAAAGCAAAATATGAGTCCAAAAAATTTGAATGCATCAAACAAGACTCATAAGTTTTTATTAAATCAATTAAAAGATAAACAAACTTCTAAAATTTATAAAAAATTTGAAGAAAATCTTAAATTAAATGAGGATTTTATAGTTGCGGTTTCTGGTGGACCAGACAGTCTAGCTTTATGTTTTTTATCAAAAATTTATTCGATTAAAAAACATCTAAAAGTAAAATATTTACACGTTGATCATAAACTTAGAAATAATTCAACAAAAGAGGCAAAATTTGTAAAATTACTTCTAAAAAAATTATCTACTAATCTTGAGATTTTAAACTGGGTTGGAAAAAAACCAAAAAGCAACATCCAATCTATTGCAAGAGATAAAAGATATGCACTGATGATAAACAAGGCAAAAATATTAAAAATAAATAATATTTTATTAGCTCATCATAAAGATGACTTAATGGAGAATTTTTTTATTAGAATTTTAAGAGGCAGCGGTTTAAATGGCATGGTGTCATTTGATCAAAGAACCAACCTACAAAATATTAATTTGATAAGACCTTTGTTAAAATTTTCTAAAAAAAATTTAGAACATATTACCAAAAAAGTTTTTCAAAATTATGTTGAAGATCCCTCCAATAAAAATGATGAATTTAAAAGAGTAAAAATTAGAAATTTTATAAAAAACTTGGAATCAGAGGGATTGGATAATGATAAATTTAGTCTAACGATTAAAAATTTAAAATTTGCTAACGAGTCAATTAAATACTTTGTAGAAAAAAATTTAAAAGACAATTCTACAATTTCAAATATGAATAAGTCTGTTATTTTGAATAAAAATTTTTTTCTTCAACCAGAAGAAGTAGTTTTTAGGTCTCTAACAGAAGTGTTACAATCTGTTGGTAAAAAATACTACCCAGTAAGAGGAAAAAAAATTGATAACTTAATTTATCGAATTAAAAATGATAACTCATTCATGACCACTTTAGGAAACTGTGTAATAAAGAAGGTAAATAATTCAGTTTTAGTATCAAAAGAGCGTTAAAGTTGATGAAATAACTGATATTTTGTCACTTGTTAATTTAATAATAATTCTTATTTTAAACTTATGAACTTAAAAAATCTAGCAATGTGGGGAATTATAGTTTTTTTAACTATAGGTCTTTATAACATGTTTAAAAATCCTCAGTCTAATATCAGAGGTGGAAATCAAATAATATTTTCAGATTTTTTAAATTCAGTTGAAAACGGTGAGGTTCTAAAAGTTGAGATCCAAGGAAATAACATTAAAGGTGTTTATTCAAATGGAAATTCCTTTTCAACCTATGCTCCTAATGATCCAAATCTAATAGAAAAATTATCTGAGAAAGGTGTAAGTATTTCAGCAGCACCTCTAGAGGAAAAAATGCCTTCATTGTTTGGTGTGCTCTTATCATGGTTTCCTATGTTACTGCTTATTGCAGTATGGATTTTCTTTATGAGACAAATGCAAGGTGGAAAAGGTGGAGCGATGGGTTTTGGGAAATCAAAAGCAAAAATGATGAACGAACTCAAAGGTAAAGTTACGTTCAACGATGTTGCTGGTGTAGAAGAGGCTAAAGAGGAAGTAGAAGAAATAGTAGAATTTTTAAAAGATCCAAAAAAATTTAGTAGGTTAGGTGGAAAAATTCCAAGAGGTGCTTTGCTTGTTGGTCCTCCAGGAACTGGTAAGACTTTATTGGCTAGAGCAATTGCAGGTGAAGCGGGCGTTCCGTTCTTCACAATTTCAGGTTCTGATTTCGTAGAGATGTTCGTTGGAGTAGGGGCATCTAGAGTTAGAGATATGTTTGAACAGGGTAAAAAAAATTCACCATGTATAATTTTTATTGATGAAATTGATGCTGTTGGAAGAAGTAGAGGAGCTGGTTTAGGTGGTGGAAATGATGAAAGAGAACAAACATTAAATCAGTTATTAGTTGAAATGGATGGTTTTGACACTAACGAAGGTGTTATTATTATTGCTGCAACAAACAGACCAGATGTGCTTGATCCAGCTTTATTGCGACCAGGAAGATTTGATAGACAGGTAGTGGTTTCAAACCCAGATATTATTGGAAGAGAAAAAATTTTAAAAGTTCATGTGAAAAAAATAAAAATGGCACCAGATGTTAATTTAAGAACAATAGCAAGAGGTACACCAGGTTTTTCAGGAGCTGATCTTGCAAATCTGGTTAATGAAGCAGCTTTGTTAGCAGCAAGAAAAAATAAAAGAATTGTAACATTATTAGAATTTGAAGAGGCCAAGGATAAAGTAATGATGGGTGCTGAAAGACGTTCAATGGTTATGACTGAAGACGAGAAAAAACTTACAGCATACCATGAAGGAGGTCATGCTTTAGTATCATTCAATATGCCAAGTTACGACCCAATACACAAAGCAACTATTATACCAAGAGGAAGAGCTCTTGGAATGGTAATGAATTTACCAGAGAGGGACAAACATGGTTACTCAATAAAATATTTAAAAGCAAGATTGGCAGTTTGTTTTGGAGGTAGAGTTGCTGAGGAATTAATTTTTGGAAAAGACAACATATCTACAGGTGCAGGTGGTGGAAGTGGTTCAGATATTAATCAAGCTACACAACTTGCAAGAGCGATGGTGACAAAATATGGTATGAGTGAGGAAATGGGCCCTGTAGAATATGGAGAAAATCAAGAAGAAGTATTTTTAGGAAGATCGGTTACTCAAACTCAATCTGTTTCAGAGGAAGTTGCTCAAAAAATAGATAAAGAAATAAGAAAACTTGTTGATGAAGGATATAACCAAGCTAAGAAAATTTTGACAGAAAAAATAGATGACCTACATAAAATTGCCAAAGCTCTAATAACATATGAAACATTAACTGGTGAAGAAATAGAGAATATAATAAACAAAAATTTATATCCTAAAGATAAAGTTTTAGATAATCCAGAAACAAAAGATGATCAAGATTCAGCTTTGGGTGCTATGGGTTTGAAACCTAAAATTGTTCATTAATAAATAATGCAAAGATATTACACAAGAGCGTGTAATTTCTACTTTGGCAACCAATCAAAAATTTTAGTTAATAAAAAAAAATCTATTTCGTTACATAAGATTAAAGAAATATCTTTTGACCATGTTGAGGTTATTACAAGAAAAAAGATCAGAAGAATTTCTATAAATCATATCAAGAAATTACCAAATAATTTAAAAAAAAAAATAAATGCAGATATTAAAAAAATAAATTCTAAAAAAAAAAATTTCTCTAATTTTAATTTTAAAAAAATTCCAAATATTTTAGGAGTATTAAATCTTACACCTGACAGTTTTTCGGATGGAGGAAAATTTAATAAAAAAAATAAGGGCATCACTCATGCTATTAGTTTATACAGAAGTGGTGCATCTATAATAGATGTTGGTGGAGAGTCTACAAGACCAGGATCGAAGCCTGTAAATGAAAAGCAAGAATGGAATAGAATTAATAAGATATTAAAATTAATTGTAAAAAAAATACCAATATCTTTAGACACAAGAAAGTCTAGAATTATGGAAAATGGTATTAGGATGGGAGTTAAACTGATTAATGATGTTTCAGGGTTAAGTTATGATCCCAATACAATAAATATTTTAAAAAAGTATAAAATTCCATTTGTAATACAGCATTCAGTTGGAACACCAGAAAATATGCAAAAGAAGGCGAAATATAAAAATGAATTATTAGATATATATGATTATTTTGAAGATAAGATTAAGTTAATAAGGTCCAAGGGTATTAAACACAATAATATAATTTTAGATCCTGGAATTGGATTTGGAAAAAATTTGAAACATAATATGAATCTTATAAGAGGTGTTTCTATTTTTCATTCATTAGGTTTTCCTATACTAGTAGGGAATTCAAGAAAAAGATTTATTAAAGATATATCAAAAAAAAATGATAGCAAAACAAGGATCGGTGGAACTATGGCCTCTTCAATATATCTTTTAATGCAAGGAATTCAGATTTTAAGAATTCATGATGTTAATGAAGTTAAGCAAGGAATTAAAGTTTTTAACGAAATAGTCAAAAATTAATGACAAAAAAATATTTTGGAACAGATGGAATAAGAGGAGCAGTCAATAGTAAATATATTAATGGAGATATGTTCTTTAAATTTGGACTTGCTAGTGGAACATACTTTAAATCTCAAAAAAAAAGAAAACAAACGGCAATAATTGCAAAAGATACGAGATTATCAGGATATACACTTGAGCCAGCTCTTGTCTCAGGTTTGGCTTCAGCTGGTATGCATGTTTATACTCTAGGACCCCTCCCAACTAATGGGCTGGCTATGCTAACAAAAGAAATGAAGGCTAATATGGGTATAATGATCACTGCCTCTCACAATCCACATTTTGACAATGGTTTAAAATTGTTTGGTCCTGATGGAATGAAATTATCAGATAAAATAGAAAAAAAAATTGAGGGACTTATAGATAAGAAAATCTCAAAAAACCTTTCGCATTCTGAAAAATTAGGAAGGGTTAAAAGATTAGAAACAGGTACCAAAAAATATATTAAAATATTAAAAAAAAACTTCACTAAAGAGTTCAATTTAAGAGGACTAAGAATAGTAATCGATTGTGCAAATGGTGCTGGTTATAAGGCAGGTCCTGAATTATTGAAATCATTAGGAGCTAAAGTCATAGCAATAGGAATTAAACCAAATGGTTTAAACATTAATAAAAAATGTGGATCAACTTTTCCAAGAAAAATCAGATCTGCTGTAAAAAAATATAAAGCACATATTGGAATATCTTTAGATGGGGATGCTGACAGGATTATAATGTGTGATGAAAAAAGCAATATAATAGATGGAGATCAAATTATAGCTGCTTTAGCAACAAGATGGAAAAATAAAAAAATGTTAAAAGGGGGAGTTGTTGGAACATTAATGTCAAATTATGGGTTAGAAAAATATTTTAAATCAAAAGGAATAAAATTTTTAAGGGCAAATGTTGGAGATAGATATGTTAAAGAAAAAATGCAGAAATATAATTTTAATTTAGGTGGTGAACAATCAGGACATATTATTTTAGGTAAATTTGCAACCACAGGAGATGGTTTGCTAGTAGCTTTAGAAGCTCTTTTTGCTTTAAGAAAAGGAAAAAAGGCAAGTGAATTTTTTGATCAATTTAAGAAAACACCTCAGCTTTTAGAAAATATCGAGGTTAAAGATAAAAATATAATTAATAAACCGGAGATAAAAAAAATCATAAAAAATGCAGATAAATTAATCAAAGGTAATGGAAGAATTTTAGTTAGAAAATCAGGAACAGAATCTAAAATAAGAGTAATGGGAGAAAGTGAAAATAAAGCTCTTTTGTATAAATGCT
>Ga0255768_10006510_pt1 | contig 11079 bp, 12 predicted proteins | sample 071ome_33_FD_179983 | JGI IMG/M metagenome (GOLD analysis project Ga0255768, IMG submission 179983) | Coastal salt marsh microbial communities from the Groves Creek Marsh, Skidaway Island, Georgia - 071412AT metaG (version 2) | ecosystem: Environmental > Aquatic > Marine > Intertidal zone >...
CCAGCGACCAATCTTCTTCAGAAACACGCCCTTACCTTCTAGAATGGACTGAAGGCAGAGGATCTTATTGGAAGCCAGGTCGATCTCGTCAAGGAGAAGGATTGCTCCACGTTCGAGTGCTTCGATAACGGGACCGTTATGCCATGCAGTATTCCCATCAACAAGCCTAAACCCACCGATAAGGTCATCTTCATCAGTTTCAATAGTAATGTTTACACGGATCAGTTCACGACCAAGTTGAGAACATGCTTGCTCCACGGAGAAAGTTTTACCGTTACCCGAAAGACCTGTAATGAACGTAGGATAAAACAAGCGGGACTGAATAATCTTTTTAAGATCACCAAAGTTACCAAACTTGACGAAGGTATCATCTTTTTCAGGAATGAGATTCTGTTCGATAGCAGGAAGTGCTGCAGGGGCTTTGAAAGTTTGTTCCAATTTTTCTTGAATGGTCAGATTCCATTTGCCGCGACCAACTTTATATTGATCAATTTTCTTCGTAATGGTCTGGTAGTTTGCATCATTCATTGCACACCAGGCACGAATGTCAGCACTGGTAACAGAGTCGCCATAAAGATTTTGAAGAGAAGTACGGACGTAATCAGTGCTAATCGTCATCGTTTAAGTCATTCGTTTGAACTGAGGCCATTATAGTATGAAAAGAGTCCAGTTATGACGCTTTGGCTCAGTTCACCAACTGGTTCCTCAGTTTTTCCAAATAGTCAGGACTAGCAATATGTCCCGTATATCCAGGATAATATTTTTCTACAAGCGCAGAAATACCCATAGCAGTTATACTGCTAGTACATTTAATCCAAATTTCTTTTGTATCACATTTAACTACATGATCTAGAGGAAATTTATTCATTCGATGCTTTACCACTATATTTTTTATTTTTATTTCTCTGAACATTTTTTTGAACTTCACGAGTGAGAAGTGCTCTTTTCAATTTCATTCTCTTACTTAATGCAGGAGGATTACCAAGAGCATCAGCAACAGTTGTGCCAATACCTTCTTCAACTTTTTCCTTTTTCTTTTTTTCTTTTTCTAACCAACCACCTTGGAATTTGCCGCCAAGATCTCCCTTTGGCTCAGTTCCAGAATCATATCTGGTAAATGGATCTTTGTATTTGATTCCAGAGCGTTTAGAGAAACGATAGGATTCTGCGGCAAACTCTTGATATGTCTTCATGCTACCAAAGAAATAAATTCTCCTAATACTTTTTTATTTAGTTTTTTGGTCTTCAATGACTTGACAAAAGCAGATTTGATTTGGGCTTTAGTTGCATCATCAGATACTTCAAACTCTGCATCTTGAGACAATGCCGTTGCAGAAAGTCCAAAGTAGGCATCATACCCAGAATTAGTAATTACAAAACTCCTATTCTTCTTCCAATCTGTCACAATTTTATCATACTTCTTGTCCTCGGAAGAATGGTAGAGTTGGATAAACCGATTTGCATTTCTTCCCTCAAGAACACGGATTCCAATAAAATTAATAGAAGGGAACTTATCCTTCAAATTATGGAGAAGAGTATCCGTGAAAACGTGATATCCATAATCAATCTTATAGGTAATTCCAAGTTTACGATCACGAAGGATAGTGTTGTTTGGATTAATTCCACCGCAACCGATATAAGGCTCAGCATCCAAACCACGACGCACTTCTTTGTGGTATGGAGTTGTATTTGCTTCTCCATCAGTCAGAACAATGCAATGGACTTTCTGGAGTTTATTATCTTTTTGGAACTTGGGAAGGATCTGATGAAGGGAAATGAGTGCTTCATTCAAAGGAGTTCCAGACAGACACAAACGATTAGAGTAAGTGTATGGGCAGCGATAGGCATCAGAGAAACAAATCGCAAGACGCCAAACATTAATCATCTGGTGCTCAAGTTCTTTACCAGAAACTTTACTAGTGAGAATGTTCATCATAGAGAAAGTTTCATCAACACAAAGAAGACCTGCTTTCTTTTGGAAGTGAGGAGTCCTATCAGCAGCCTTATAAGAACCGATTTTGGGATCATACTCACCACGACGCCATTCATTGGTGAAGGCATAGACTTCAAAAGGAATTCCAACTTTTTTGCAGAACCAAATAAGGTTAAACAGTTGCTTGCAAGTGTCGGGAAGAACATTTGACATAGATCCAGACCAGTCAAGAACGAACACCAGGCCGTGATTCTTACCATCAGCAAGGGTAGTAACCTTCTTGAAGAGGTCTTCGTTGTACTTGTAGGTATGGAGTTTGGTGCAGTCCAGAACACCCGTGCGGGAAGTAGTAGCACGAGCATAGGAGTCTGCTGCTTTTTTACATTCAAACTCTTTCACCAGATAATTAACTTCTTTCTGTGCAGAAATTTTGAACTTCTTGAATTGCTCATCAGCAACTTCAAACAAATTATAGGGAGTAAACTCACGCTCATTGGCCAGTTTATTGTGATTTTCTTGCTGGACATCAAACCAACGATTAATCTCCAAATGAACTTCAGAATTCTTTGCGATTACAGTGTCAAGATTTACCTTTGGAACTTCAACATAAATGTTTTCCATTGCATCCATATTGACCAAATCGCGGATTTTATCTTCCAAAGAATTGGCAGTATGAACTTCAGGATCTTCATTTCCAGAATTTGTAGAAGATTCTGGTTGAGAACTATTTTCCGAAGTTCCGCCATAGGAATCAGATTCTCCAGGTTGTTCCTGTTTACTTTCACCTTCCTCTTCAACTTCAGATTCACCCTCTACAAATTCACTTGCAGGAGATTGAGAGTCTCCCTGTTGTTGAGGAGAATCCATATCAGAAACCTTCTCCTCTTGTTCTTTTTTATTCTTGCAGAACTTATAGAGTTCTTCTGCAGCAATAAGAACATCGGCAAAGGTTTCAGTCTCTCCAATCATAGAGACGATATTCTTTTCATCGTCCTCAAAGGAAATCTCTACAAAGTTACCAATTTTGTAGTAAAGGTTGACCTTATCAGCAAGGTTGAAAGTAGTAATATCATCATCAGCAATCTGAAAGAAATCGTCTTCGTTCAGTTCTTTGTATCCATTGAAGAATGTCTTTGCAAGTCCCATATACTTGCGTTTCATCAGTTTCTCAACACGAACATCCTCAACCACATTCACAAACTGTGGTGGAATTTTATGAGTCTTCAACCAGTCCTCATCAGGAGTGTAGAGAGCGTGACCGACTTCATGACCCACCAGAAGGTCATAGACGGTGCTGCTTGCCTTTTCCCACATCGGCAGAGTCAGCACACGAGTGTGGACATTGAAACAGGCAGTTGGAACCTTCTTGTGCTCAACCACCAAGTCTTCGGTAGCAAGCAGTTTAGCGAGTTGAGACTTGATTTCGTGGCGAACAGACATTGCGTTTCTCTCGTATGAGGCCATAATACGACGAAACCTCCCGTTTGGAGGAGGTCACGTAACGCTTCTTAAACTGGGCTCGCCTTGCTTTTGCTTGCCTCAGTGCTTGTGGTTTAAGTTTTCGTTTTTGTTCCTTTTTAGAGTGATGTTGCCAGTTGGGTGTATTCATTGTCCTTGGGTAACTTAGGCCACCATACGGGAGAAACCTTTGATTTTTTCGAATCTTACGACACTTTCAAATTTGTCCTCAAGACCCGTTTTGTGAGAGATAACAAAGATATTAGCATCCTTTACAACATAACGAATGATCTTCAAGAACTCATCAGTTCCTTGACTATCAAGAGAACTGTCAAACACCTCATCCAAAATCATCAAATTAGTAGAAGCAGAGTTTTTAAACTTGGCAACTTCTCTCCAAGTAAAGAGAAGTGCAAGATCAATTCTTTGCTTCTCACCTTCACTAAAAGAGCTATAAGAAAAGTCTTCGTGGATTGGTGATTGGACGGTCTCGTTAAACTCCTCATCAAGAGTAAAGTTGATATAGAAATCCATCATCTGAAGATAACGGTTTACTTGCTGATTTATCAGCGGTAGATACTTCTTGATAATTTTAGTTTTGACTCCACCGTCCTTGAGCAGACTGTAGGTAAAATCGTAATATTTAATTGTGTCTTTTTGGGAGGCTAGTTCCTCATAGGTTGTTTGGAGATTTTGGTGAAAGGTTTCTAACTTGTCATGTTCAGTATTTCGGTTTGCAAGGTTCTCGGCAATAGTTTGAATTTCACGTTCAAGTTCTCTGATCTGTCTCTGACATCCAGAGATCTTAGTATTGTTTTGAGAAATGCCATTCGTTAGTTTTGAAATCTCCTTAGAAAGAGCAATGAATTGACGCTCTCGCTCTTCTTCCTCTTTAATTGCCTCCTCCAGTTCTTTATAACCAGATTGCAACTCCCTTGCTTTATTTTGAGCGTCGGTAATTTTATTTATTCTAAAGGTCTCTTCGATAGACTGTGTACAAGTAGGGCATACCGTATTCTCAGTGAAAAACTTATGTTCTTTCGTGATGGTTGATACCTTATTGGAGATTTTGCCTTTTAGATTTCCAAGTTTGCGAAGTTTATCGGTAGCGCCAACATAAACTTCAAGATTGCTGTTGGAAATTTCTAACTCTTTAGAAGTATTATCATTTTCATTGATTAATATATTTTCTTCTTCCAAAAGTTTTTGAATACTTAATTCTTTTTCTTCAATGTTTTTCTTTCCTCTGTTCTCCAACTCTTCAATAAAGTCCTTCTGCATTTGAACTTTATCTTTCAGAGTCTCTTTCTTCAACTCAAGAACTTTAACATCTTCACGCGATTGACGAATTTTCTCTTTAATAATTGTATTCATTGAGGAGAAGATCTTGATGTCGAGCAAATCTTCAATCACTTCCCGCCGATGAGCTGCGGAGAGTTGCATAAAAGGAACAAAAGTGCTGCTTCCCAGAATCACGATCTGAGTGAATGACTTATAGTTCATCTTCAGAACATTCTGTTCCAACCACTTCTGTTGGTCTAATGCAGCTGCAGATTGATCCAGTGGTGATCCATTCCTCCAAATTTCAAAGATATTTGGTTTGATACCACGAACAACTTTCCATTCAGTTTTAGCGATACGAAACTCTACTTCAACCCTACAATCTTTTTCATTAGTAGAGTTTGGAAGTTGTGGTTTATTGATTTTACGAAAGGGTTTTCCAAAAAGAGCAAAGGTAAGTGCATCCAATACTGTACTCTTGCCAGCACCATTCGTACCAACAATTAAAGTGGTAGAACTCTTTTGAAAGTCAATTTCAGAATATTGATTACCAGTTGAAAGAAAATTTTTCCAACGGATTTTTTCAAATAAAATCATGTCGTTCGATTTTTGGAGGAATTACAATGTCATTTTGAGTTATGACTGAATATTCATAACCGTGCATTTCACATATATGAATCATCATTTCATCATCAACTTCTAGTACGTTCATTTCGGGGAAGTCTTCTTCCTCTAACATCATAGCATATCTTGTGGCATCATCCTCTTCTTCAAACAAATAAAGAATTTGCTCTCCATCTTCATTTTGAACGGAATATGCGCCTTCATCTTCCTTGCCATTGATAGTTAGAATGAACATTACACTAATTCACAAGCCTCTTGATAGATATTTTGAATCATTCTTTGAATGACAGATTTTTCCAGATCAATTTCAGATTCTTCAATATATCTATTCAGGATGGAAAGAGTATCTTCAGACTCAAATGCCTCAAACTCTTCACTCTCTTGAATTTGGAAATTCTCAACAATTTTTAACTCGTGAACTCCAGAACTGTAAAGTTTGTCAATGAACTTTTCAAACTTTTTAGAATCACTTTTCTTGCGAACAATAACCTTTACAATTTTACCCTCATACTCTCTAGTGTCAAAAGTTTGATGATTAGTATCCTCATAGTAAATGTTATAAAACATACGATAAGGATTGTCAATTGATGTACGCTCTAGGGTTTCCGTATCAAAGATAGTAAATCCCCTAGTATCATTCACATCATTCCAATAAAGTTCATATGGATTTCCTAGATAAAAAACTGTTCCATTGTTCGATCTAGTGTGGTAGTGACCAGAGAAGACAAGGGAGAACTTCTCAAATAATTTGCTCTCCAAACCGTGCTCCATGACGATTTGTTTATTAACTCTAAATCCTTGGAGCTCAAGGTGCCCCATCGCACATACGCAAGATGTATTTTTAACAAGGTTAAGAGTATATGCTTCATTTTCTTGATTAATCCACGGAATGAACAGGGTATTTAAATTTTCCAACTTAACTTCAGTTGGTTCAGAGTAAACTGTTACATTGTCATATTCACGAAGTAGTAAATCTACTGCATTTACATTATTAGTATTCTTGTAGTATGCAGTATGATTTCCTACAATAGTATGGACAGTAACTCCCATTTCTTGTAGTCTATCGTAATAATTGCACTTTGCCCAAGAAAGAGCAGAAAAGTCAATTCCCTTACGACTATCAAAAGTCTCTCCCATATCAATGACTGTGGTAATCCCTTCCTTTTCTAAGGTAGGGAAAAACACGTCATTATAGAACTTCAAGAAATAATCATGAAAGAGTTTGGAATTCTTTCTTGCCCCAAAGTGCTGGTCAGTAATAATAGCAACTTTCATTCAATAGCGGAGTTTGGAATGCACGTTATCCTTAATACTATTGTAGTCAGAATAGTTGCTTCCGTCAAGGGTATTGTTGTCGTCAAAAACTTCACTGTAACCAGATTTTTCGAGAATCTTGTTTTTGATTTCTAACTGGCGCTTCTCTCTTTGGATTCTGCGAAGGAATGCGTAGTGAATAATCTGAGTAAAGTAAGCAAAGGGATTCTGGGATTTGTTTGGATCAAAATTGTGAATGTAGTGAACACAATTTTCAATTCCATCAGAAATCATTTCTTCCTTGAACATATAGTTCACGAAATTAGGCTTAAAAGAAAGGTGATTTGCAATCTTCAAAAAACACTCCCCAACGTAGCGAGGAATAGGAGGTTTAGTATCCCACCTTTGAGCTCTGTCTTCTTTTGTTGGAATTCTTCCATACTTCTTAATGAAAGAATTTTCTACATTGCTGCGATAGTCGATAAGAGCGGTTAAAAATTCTTTGTTATTAACATAGTGCTCTGACCTTTTTCTTCTGGTCATAGTTGCCGTCGTTATCATAAATTCTTATCATTATTATGTAGAAAGTATAACACTTTCACTAATACTTGACAAGCTTACTAAAACTGTGTACAATAACCTTTGTGAGGGTTGATAGTTAATTTAGCTACTTTTATAGAGCTTCTCTAAGATCTCTTTGGCATCAGTTACAGTTGATATGTAACCCATCTTACGACTTAGTTTAACAGTACCTTTATTCTCACTGATAGAGTCTCTTACGAATGTTTGATACATCTGAATCATTTCAACGTCTGAAGATTCAGATAAAGTGAGTACATCATCCATATTTAAGACAAACATATCTTCAGTGGTTGTTTTTAACCAAGGTTCTAATTTGTATCCTGCAACACTACCTCTTAATTTAATTTCAGAGATTACAATTGGGTGAGTAACAAGCAATAGAGTTCTATCTTCTTCTTCAGAAGCTGCTACCTTTGCAAAGATTTCTTCCCCTGTCTTTAATTTTACTGTTGCGTAAAAATCATCTTCTATTCCCATCTTTTTTTAGTTGTATAGTGATTATTTCATAATTAAAATTTTCTTCATTATAAATTTTAATTCTCTCTATGAAATGGTTTAGTGTATAGTTTCTCTTGGACTTGGTTGTACAATCATCAGCGATGTCGTACAGAGTTGCTTTTACTTTGTCTTTTCCTTTTCTAAGAACTCGTCCAATGCTTTGAAGATTTCTGACTCTGGATTTGCTAGGTGAGGCGAAGATAACATTATGGAGATTTTTAATATTGATACCAGTAGAAAAGGTTCCATAAGAAGCAACAATAATTGCGCTGTTTTCCCTTTCAGTAATTTCTCGAACTAATTCTCGTTCTTCAGTATCAACTCCACCGTGTATAAAAAATACTTTACGACTGTCACCTTTATCCTTATTTATCTTTTCATAGAGTATGGCTCCATGACTCTCAACTCTATTAAAGAGAACAAGCGTATTTCCTTTTAGATCTAATGAAAGATTTTTAATGAAATTATTTCTTTGTTCGTGAGAAATGAGATATTGAATTTCATCTTCATACTTATCAAATTTCTGCGGAACGTGTTTAAGAACAAGACACTGAATATCAAGTTTTGACAAGTGTCCTTGCTTCATTAGTTCATCAGTTTTTGTGATCTTGTATGATGGACCAAACAGTCCTTCTAAGACCCACTTATGCGTCTGTGTGCCGTCTAAAGTTCCTGTGAACCCAAATCTATACTTTGCGTGGTGTAACTTTGTCATTATAGATACTAATGACTTGCTCTTAAACAAATGAGCCTCATCACCAATAATCACGTTGTAATCTTCAAAGAAAGATCTTTCCAACTTATAAACAGATTGCCACGTAGTAATGGTTACTGGAGCATCATTAGATTTTTCTCTTCCAGAGTAAATACGGTGGCAATATGAATCAGCATCCCAACCATAATCTTGAAAATCCTTATACATCTGCTCTACAAGAGATGTCGTTGGGACAACTAAAAGGATTTTTTGTCCTTTGCTCACATAATATCTCACGATTGCGTAAATCATCAGAGATTTGCCACTCGCAGTGGGGCTTATCAATAGTTTTCTATTGTGCTTTAAAGCACCATATACTCCCTCAATTTGATAACTTCGTGGAGTGTGAGAACAAATGGAACTCATATAATCTTTAACGCCTTCATACGAAATACCTTCATTCTCCTCGTATGGAGTTCCGTAGAATTTATTGTCTTCAAACTGGTAACTATATCCGTATTGATCACAAAAATTGACAAGTTTATCTAAAAGTCCAACATAAATTTGTTTGGACCTCATATCATATAAATGAATTTCGCCATTCCAATGCCTGTTCCGATACTGAGGCATAAATTTGGCTCCAGGAACCTCAAATTTGAAATGATCTCTCAATTCATATTCAATATGAGGTTCTGTATTGATTTTTAAAAATACTTCGTTTGATTTTGATATAACAAGATCGGTCGTTCTCACTTAGATCCATTCACGCTGGGATTATTTATCTACCCCAGTCCAGACATAAATCTTTGATATTCGATTGCGTTTTTAATTTGATACGTTCTGTTCTGTATCATTTTTAAGATACTTTCAATATAGACAAGCATCGTATCATAGTAATCAATCTTCAAACAAACCGTAGAAAGTTTTTCGTCGGCATCAAGATATTTTTGCATAGTATCTTTGTCACGAATTTTTTTGGGGAATGGATTCTCCACATAAACATCAGGATCTGCCTTTCCACTAAAATATTCGTATCTTTCATGACGAATATTTTTTCTTTGCTGCTCTGCCTTTTTTCTTAAAAGAAAAATGTTATTATATAAGTCGAAATATTTTGCGTGTAATGCAGGAATGTTTAACGATTCTGTGTGTAGATTATCTGGATCTATCTTTGCGTCTTTTTGCCACATTTCTTGAATAGTATCAAGATCAAAAGTCATAATTCAGTGCCAGCCAAATTAGTTATATTGTAACTAGTATACTTGAAACTAACGTCTGCTGTAAAGTACTGGATGTCCGTATCTGTTGCATCAAAGGTCATTGTTGACAATGTATATGGAAACAGATCCGTAAAGTTTACGTTGAACTTTGCAACTAAGTTATTATTAAGTATCTGTAAAGTTCCGTCAGAATAAATGTTCTGTCTGTCGTTTTTATATCTTCCTTGGAGAAGACCTTCGGCTTCCAAATCTCTGAACTCTTGTACACTTTCAGGATATCCTAAACCACGAATCCAGTTTTGAATTTCCATAAAGTTTTCAAGATTTTCATCGACCAAAAATCTCAGGGTCAAATCGCCAAACTCAATCTTATCACCTGGTGTTGGAATATCACGCAAGTAATTTGGTTGAATTGCAATACCAAGATTTAAATCTGGTATGTTGGCTTGATTACAAAAGAATGCTACCTTCGGACTCCTTTTCAGATTGAATCTAAAACCTGTTGGAGCAAGAAAGTTTCTATTCTCAATTTGTGAAGGTCTTCCGCCAGTTGCCATATCAAGAAATAATCAGATTAAACCACTCTTCGCTCATACCTTGAATAATATGATCTGCAGATTCTTTATCAATAGCATATCCTTCTTGGATTAAATGCTCAACAACCTTCTCATAATTTTTGTATGCTTCTTGTGTTTCTCTTGGGGTTGGTTTCATAGCATTACTATTTGTTATTTGTATTTAGATAAATAAAGAGGACCCTTTCGGATCCTCTAATAAACTCTGTGAGTTTAAATCACATGAGGTTCTTAACAGCAACACGTCTGTAGTAACGGTTCTGGTTAACGTTGAGTCCACCAAGACCCTGGTTGGTTCCTTCTGCGAATGGGTTAGCAACCATACCGTAACGGGTCTTAAATCCGATTTTGGGCTGGAAGCTGTTCTCACCAACGGCACGAACCATTTGGAGAGGAACATATGGGCAGTAGAACAGACCTGCGTCATAAGGTGAAGAACCCTTATAACCGACGACATAGTACTGGTTGCCACCAGTTGCATTACCTGCGGTGAGGTTAGCAGAATATGGGTCGATGTAGACGCGATACTTACCTTGGAGAACACCAGCGAAGGTGTTACCAGTGTCATCAACGTTCAGGTTAGCGTTGAGTGCTGGGGTGTAATCCAGAACGCCAGCCATGGTCAGAGCGGAAGCAACGTCTGCAGAGCAGAGGATCATGTTGCCCTTTCCTCTACGAGTTCTTTGTGCAATCGCGTTAGCGTCGCGCTCGATTTGGAACAGGAGACCCTTGAACTTCTCAACAGACCAACGACCGTTGGAGTCGATGTCGAGGTCGAAGATACCAGCGGTAGCGGTGTTTTGAACAGCACCTTGCTCAGCAACCTTATAGATGGTTCTGATGACTTCACGGTTGATTTCAGCGAGGATCTCAGTTGACAGAATGTTTGCCAACTCAGCTTCTGCATTCAGACCGTGGATTGCCTTGAGGTCCTGAGCGAGTTCTAACGAATACTCAGCC
>Ga0255768_10006511_pt1 | contig 11079 bp, 6 predicted proteins | sample 071ome_33_FD_179983 | JGI IMG/M metagenome (GOLD analysis project Ga0255768, IMG submission 179983) | Coastal salt marsh microbial communities from the Groves Creek Marsh, Skidaway Island, Georgia - 071412AT metaG (version 2) | ecosystem: Environmental > Aquatic > Marine > Intertidal zone > Salt...
TTTTGCTGCTTTCCAAATGAACGGCAACACTGACCCGTTTAACGAAGAGGAGTTCAACGAACTTCGGCAAGACCCGCTGTTCAACTTGATCTCAGGCACTGCTGACTTTATGCAGGAGTTCATTGACCCTGTGAACTACTTCACGGGGGCTGCGGCTGGGGTGCTCAAGGGCACGCGCGCTGTTTCTATTGGTGGCAGGGTTATTGGCCGTACCGGCGCTGCTCGAACAATCGGCGCAGGCACACGAGTTTACGAAATCGGTAGGCGTTCTTCTCGATCTCCTGCTAACCGCGCCGGATACAACCCGCTACGGGGTATTGCTGCCGATCCCGACGCTGCCCGTCAAGCTTGGGGCCAGCCAGGGTCAAGCAATCACGGCGGAATGGTTGAAGAATGGCAACGTCAAAGCGTTGATGAGTTTCTTCAAACGCCGCAGTGGACAGAACTGAACGGCGGCGTTGCTCGCGACGGCAAAGCCGTTAGTGGCGTCCTTGAAGATGTTAAGTACAGCGGGACAAGCGATCAGGTTGTTGCGGCTCGGTTTGGCGCTATTAAAAACGCGTTTCCGAAGATGCCGGAAGAAGCAGCGTTGGCGATTGCTCAAGGGCAGACGGCTAACGCACGCAATCTTATGATGCGTGCTGTTGCTGGCGATACAAGCGCTGTTGCTCAAGCTAGGCAGCTTGCTAATGAGTTTCTGCCGCAAATCAACGACGTTGATTTTATGGCGAAGGTTACTGAGCATCAGTCAATCTTGCAGCGGCTAGCTGACGACGCCGCTAAGCCCGACAAGAAAAAGATGCCTGCGGATGAGCGTGCGACGCTTGAAGCGCGCAGAGATGAACTGTTGCCTGAGGTCATTGACTTCAACACTGCAATGGCAGACATCCCGTTCGAAGCAATGTTTGATATCAACGTTGCTTTGCAAAACGCTCACAAGCAAGGGGTTGTCGGCGGTTACGGCCAGTTTGACCTGAACGACAACTACCACTTGTCGTTCCAGACAGTTGAAGACACGGCGCTGACGGTCATGGCGCTCAACGAGATTTTGATTCGCACAGACCCGATGCTGGCTTCGCCTAACAAGGCGCTGCCAGTTATGAACGAGTTGCCATATGCGTCGCCGCTTCAGCGGCTGATGCAACGTAACCGTGAGTACGCCCGCAACAACGCCACTGGTTTGCACGTAGAAGAACGCCTGATTCCTCGCATTATCGGAGCAGGCAGCAAACGGTTCAGGTTCTATGCGTCGAAGTTGCCGCAGACCACGATGGACACGCGTGATCCGAATGCATATGCACAGTTTGAACGCATGTTGCGTCAGGCTGGCGAAGTTGATTTGCCTACGCCTAAGGGCCAGCCGAAGAGCCGACTGATTTCTCAGGAAGAGATCGGCACGACTCTTGGTCGTTTTCAGCAGCAACTTGAACGAGGGCTTCTGGAAGACGGCGCTTACGACATTGCATTGCAAATCTTTGACGAAACCGTCGAGGCGCTTACTACGAAGTTTGATGATGCTGCCAAAAACGTCGGGCTAGAACAATCTACAGTTGGCAATCTGACAGAAGCGTTGGCTAAAGCGCGCGGCATCAAGGATCGCCACGACACTGAAAAAGCTTTGAACATTTTGCCGGGCGGCACTGCACAGATCATTCGTGAAGGTGGCGACACAGCGGTGATCTTCTACGAGAAGATGGCTTCGCCTTCGCAAATCCGCACAACTCGGGTGTTGCCCCGTTGGGACTTGGTAAGTGCCGAGTTGAAAAGAATTGACCGCATGAAGCGGCTGCCTGACTATGTGTCTACGCCGTTGGAAGCTGTCCGGGCTGGTTACAAAGTAGGGCAGCGCGGAGCTAACGCGTCTATGAACGTGTGGAAGCCAATGGTGTTGTTGACGCCAAAGTGGCCGATGCGGGTCAGTTTGGATGAGCAGCTTCGTATCGCTGGCACGCTTGGCGGCATCGAAGGTTTGGGCATGTTGTTGAAGAACATGCCGAACCTGTCGCGCACCTATGCGGCGAAGGCGTTGACTCGTAAGAACCCGCAGGCGTTGGAGAACGCACAAGACCTGACGCATATCGTCAAAGCGATTGACGAAAAGCTGGGTCGTGAGTTTGCTGAGGACGCAACGATTGTTGACCGCCTTGAAGCTGTTCAGAAAGAAATCGACAATCCTGAACAGTGGTTGCAGGAGGTTTATCGCGACCTCATCAGCGATGCGATGTCTGAGAACCGCAGGCGGCGCGCTGCTAACGCTGCACTGAAGTTCACTGGTGTCGGCCTTGTTGTAAACCCGTTCGTAGGTGTCGGCTATGCGGCGATCTCGCATTACTCGCGTCGTCGCCGCATGTTGCAGCTTGCCGAGATCAACGCTAAACGAACTATTGGCGAAGCTCTTCAGAAAGAAGGGCGTTCGTTGATGGAAGAAGCGCTGGAGTTCTCAGACAATCTCAGCGCAGGCGTGCGCGCTATCGAGATTGACCAAGCGGCCAACATGATCCGCAAGGGTCAAGTTGTCCTAGAAGACATTGAGAAGTTTGAGAAAATGCAGAAGGCAACCAACCTTCTGGATCAAGCCGACCAGATCCTGATTGACGCGGGTGTCCCGCACTTGTCAGTCAGCGGTTACCGGGTCACTAGCGCATACGGCGACGAGCGCCGTGTCATTGAGCAGACCCGTCGTCAGGTATCTAGCAAGAACTCTGTTGAGGCCACGACCCGTTCTGTGCATGGTGCTGCGTCCAGGGAACTTGAACAGTTTTACGAGGGGTTCAGACAATACCGATACGGGCAGGGCACGCGAGACGAGTTTGTGTCGCAGTTTGAGCGCACTGTAGACATCTTTACTCCAGGTGGCAGCAAAGAGTTCCGCGAGTTTTACGACATCGTGTGGTCAAACGAACCGCTTGCTGTTCGTGAAGCCAAACTTGCTGCGTTGTTGAAGCAGAACGAAGCGTTGCGTCGCCGTATGGGCATTTTGCCTGACGACGACCTGCCGTTGGAAGCGGCTGCGCTTGTTCAGAACTACGAGAACTTGTTGCCTGCTGCCTACGCTGACGGCATCTTCCGTGAGTTGCGTGAGCAGGTTGCTGCTGGCGGCGAGTTGAAGTGGTCGCAAATCGAGGAAACGCTTCGTAAGTACGCAGACGAAACCGAGAGCACAAAGTCGATTGACGAGTTGGTTGGCGATGTCCAGTCGCGTCATGCCGGGTTCGGGGTCACGTTGGCTCCTGACAAGACCCCTAAGGGCAGCGGCATGTTGGACTACATGCGTCAGAAGAGCGATTACGCGTTTGATCTTCTGGGCACACAGGTCACCGACAACATCGCCCGTAACCCGTACTTCCAAGCGATCTATGAGCGCGAAGTTAACCGGTTGATGGCGAAGCAGATTGACGCTGCGGGCAACGCTGTTCTTAGCCAGCGCGCAATCATGACTATCCAGAAGCGGGCGCAAAAGTCTGCGTTGGAAGAAACACGCCGACTGCTGTACGACCTGACTGAGCAGACCAAGTTTGGTGAGGCAGTGTCGAACATCATGCCGTTCTACAACGCTTGGGCCGAGGTGTTCTCGCGTTGGGCTGGCATCGCTATCGAAAACCCGTACTTTGTTGCTAACGCCTTCCGTCTGTATCAGAAGCCGTGGAACGCTGAAGCTCTTGGTATCAGCGAGGTCACTGTCGAGTTTGACGGTGAAGAAACTGATTACTTGATGTTCCAGTGGCCTACGGCTGCGCCGACTGGCGAGAACGACGTGGACAGCATCTGGAGTTTGATGCCGACCGAAGTGCAGAACTTGCTGACTCCCAAGGTTGTGCGCGACATGGGCGGCGAGATCAAGGTGTCTAAGGAAGGGCTGGCAACGATGTTGCAGTCCACCACGCCTGGGTTTGGTCCGCTGGTAACTATCCCGGTGCGTGAGGCCGTGTTGCGTGACCCTGATCTAGTTGAGGTCACCGAGTTCCTGTTCCCGTTCGGGCATCCCGAGGAGGGGTTCCTGGGTCGGTTGACTTCTGCCCAGTTGCCGAGCTACGCGCAGTCGGTGCGTGACTTGGTGAGCGATTCGCCTCGTAACGAACGTGTTGTCCAGTCAATGTTTATTGACTATGCGGTTGAGAGAGAGCTTGCAGGCGACCCGATCGACCCGACTGACTTGGCTGATGTCAACGCAGCGATTGAGGTTGCGAACGAGCGTGCCCGCACGTTCCATATTTTCCGCATCGGAGCGGGTTTGTTCTCGCCTTCGTCAACGACGGTTGCGTCGCCGTATGACGAACTGTTGCGTGAAGCGCGTCGGTTGCAGCAAGAGTACGGCACGATGGAAGGCAACGCCCGGTTCTTGTCTGAGTACGGCGAAGAGTTCTTCACGTTGACGACTCGTATGAGTGAGTTGAACGATGGCGTGTTTGCGTCTGTTGTGAACGAGAACGAGTACATCCGGTTGCAGGATTTGGCTCAGGCTCATCCTGAGATTGGTGCGTACATTTCTGGGAGCGTTGGCCCGATGTCTGAGAAGGCTGTGTTCTCGCAGGCGATGTACCGGCGTCAGCAGCAGATGCAGGTCAGCCCGTCTGATCCGAGGATGCGTCGTGAGCGTAAGTCGTTGATTGACACGCTTGCTGACCCGCAGATCGAGTTGGGTTGGATGAAGTACAACGAGTTGCAGGACGCTATTCGTGAGGAACAGTCGCGTCGCGAGGACGCTGGCCTGCCGTCTCACATGGGTCATTCCACGATGGCCACGGTTAAGGATTTCCGAGATCGCGAGATGGCGTTGTTGGCTCAGGAGTATCCTGCTTGGGCGCAAGAGTTGAACGACTTTGGGTCGTCTGCAGCCAAGATGAAACGCGTTATTGACGGGTTTGTTGCGGTTGCTGAAGATGAGCGAATGCGTAGCCGTCCGTCGTACCGGCACGTTTTGGATTACTTGGAGTTGCGGACTGTTGTGCAGGACGAACTGGTGCGTCGCCAACAAGAAGGCGGCAGCATCCGGCTGGACGCTGATTCCAACACTGATTTGTTGTTGTTCTTTGAAGAAGAGCGAGAGTTGTTGGCTGACCGGCCTGAGTTTTCACAGATCTTCGACCGTTTCTTCTCTAGGGATATGATTGTTGTGGGGTCTTTCATTGAGGAAGACGCATCAGTTCGGAGTTTCTTCGCATGAGTTATCGAGACAAGTTGCAAAACCAGTTAGTGCCGGGCATGACTCGTGGGCAAGCGGCTGCTTCAGCAACTACTGAGTCAGGTCCATTCATTGGTTTTGGTGAACCTGTGCGGTCAATCCGAGGTGTCACGATGGAAGATCGTGGCGCGTTCCGGCTGGAGTACGGCGAAGCCCCTGAGCCGCTGTTCGCAACAGATTTTGCAAACACGCTGGACGGGTTCAGCGATGAAGACAAAGCGCTGCTAGCTATCGACATGTTTCAGGTCGGGGTTTACGACGACATCAACGACATGTTTGACGACAACGGCGAACTAAACAACAAGTACTTCGTGCAGCAGGTGAGCAATGCGGTCAGTCTGGCAGCAGCACAGGCTGAGATGAACCTTGGCACTGACTTCCTTGATGTGTTGATGAAAGAAAGCGGGCAGCGGTCGCCTGAAGAACTCATGGCGGTTATGCAGAAGGCGAAGGAAGAGTCAAAGAAGAGTGGTCGTGTAATTAGTTACATCGACCCGGTTGGGTTGGCTGCTGCCATGAAACAGGCGTCTTCGTCTGTGACTGGCCGTCGTGCTACGCCGAAAGAGCAGCGTGATTTCGTGAAGATGATTCATGGGTTGCAGGCGTCGGGTGCGACGGGGATCAATGTGGGTGCCCGTGCTGAGGCGTTTGCTCGGGAGCAGGCTCCTGAGGAGGCTAAGGCGATGGATTACGCTGGTGCTGCTGGTGTGTTGATGCAGGCGTTGGGGATTCGGGGACGGTAATGGCTGTTAATAGGGATGATGCTGTTGATGTCGTTTTTGACATTCTTGCTGGGGATCTTGATTTCTTCGGCAACCGGCAGAATCGTCGCGCTGGCGTAGAACTTCTGATTCAACGGTCGCCTGAGGTCAGAGGGATCTTTGATGAAACGCTGAGTTTGCTTCGGAATTACGAAGACGACTTGAGCGATACCAAGGATGCGTTGTCGGGTCGTGAGACGATTGAGTACCTGCTGGAATCTGATACGCGCGATTTGCGTGACCGGATTCTTGTTGAGTTGCCGGAGGTAGCGGCGCAGCCCCTTCAGGATCTTGAAACGGAACGGACTGCGAACACGCGATCGGCGAACCCGACAGCAGTCAAGATGTTGGAAGCGGAGTCTGTTGCCGACCCGCTGAACGAGATGGCTGTCCGCATTTCGCCTTCGGTGCGTGAAGCGGTAGTTGCCACACCTGCCGAACATCTCAATGTGTTCGAGGAAGGCATCGACAACTTTATTCCGAGCACAGTCCCGAGCGAGGTGCGTTCGGCTTACGAGTCGATCATGAACGTGGCGCGTGCTTCTACGCAGTTTTCTCCTGAAGCGGTTAGGCGAGTAACTGAAGCGTCTGATGGTGTTGCTGAAGAAGAGCCTGAATCGCAAGCTGGGCCGGGTGGGGCGTTTGCTTCGTTCCAAGAGGGTTTGGCTGCTCTGAAGGATATTGATCCTGAAAGTCGTGGCGGGCAGCTTATTCAAGAAGCGTTTGGTGCTGACGGCGTCGTTACAACCGGCGGCGGCGGCGGTGGCGGCGGTGTTACTCGCCTGTCGGCTGCACAGATCCGCGACGCGAACCAGGCAGAAGTTGAAGCGCTTCTTGCACAGCAGTTCGGCGGGTTCTCGTTCTTTCTTCAGAAGCATCGCAGCGACCTGCAAGTCGGCCTCACCGCAGACGGCCAGGTAGTCGCAGCCAGCGACCCGAACGCAGCGTCCGTCAAGAACATCCTTGATGTCATCGTTGACCAAGGGATCACGGCACCGACCCGTGTCCTCGGGTTGCTTGAGAACACCGAGTGGTGGCAGAAGACCGACGCCCGCATGCGCGAGTACGACGTGCTCACCGCAGACATGTCGGAACCGCAGAAGACCGAGTACCTCGAACCGGTGCTGGATCTGTTGCGTGAAGAAGCACAGTTCCTCGGGTTCCAGTTGGACAGCGGCCGTGCCCGTGACTTGGCTGAGCAGATCACCCGTATGGGCGAAGAGAACGACAGCGAGTACATCCGTGGCCTGTTGACCGCTGAGGGATCGTTTAACGCTGCTGAGGTGACTGCGTCGAGCTTTGCTGCGGCGCGTGATGAGATTGTGGCGATGTCGAAGCGGTATTTCACGCCGATCAACGAGGCCGACGCTGCCCAGTTCGCTCAGGACATTTACGTCGGCACGAAGACGACCGAGGGTGTCGAGCAGTACTTCCGTGAGATGGCTGCAAACAAGTTCCCACAGTTGCAGAACTCGTTGAACGCTGGGATCACGCCTGAGCAGTATTTCGCTCCGTACAAGTACGAGATTGAACGGATGCTGGACCGTCCGAACGTGGATCTGTATGAGGAGTTTGGTGATGTGATTCAGTTCATTCCTGATACGGGGACTGGTGAGGCTCGTCCGATGACGTTGGGCGAGGTGCGTAAGTATGTGCGTGGGTTGGATGAGTGGCAGCAGTCGTCGCAGGGTACGGATTCTGCAAGGGCGTTGTCGTTCGCGATCGGGCGCGTGTTTGGTGAGGTGGCCTGATGAGTGACATTCCCCCGTTTGAGAACCCTAAATACGCAGGGTCGCTTGACGACGGTCGTGAGCAAACCTTTCAAGAATTCTTGGCGAATCGGCCTAACCCGCAGTTTGACGGCCCAGGAGGGCTACGGCTACCGCCGTCTGATCGGCCTGTTCTTCCTGACACCAGTCGCGACCCACGCCCTACTCCAGAACCCGCTCCAGCGCCTACCAACGTCACCGAGGACGACATCGCGCTCACCGCCCAAGAAGAGCAGGACGCACGCGACGCCGTCGAGATCATCCGAGACACCCTCCGACAGTACGGCCTCGAAGACCTGACCGGCGAGGCGTACAACATGCTGATTGAGGGGTCGTCTACCGAGGCTGTGGTGTTGCGTCTGCGCGAGTCAGAGCGGTTCCAAGAACGATTCAAGGGCATGGAGATGCGGCGAGAAGCAGGGTTGCCTGCGATCTCTCCTGCCGAGTACATCAGCCTTGAGCGCAGCTACCGGCAAGCCATGATGACTGCCGGTATTCCTGAAGGTTTCTATGACTCGCCTGACGACTTCGCAGCGTTCATCGGCAACGACGTGTCGCAGGCCGAAATGGCAGAGCGGGTGTCGATGGCTGCAACAGCAGCACGGTCTATTGACCCAAACCTGCAAACTCAGCTTCAGGAACTGTACGGCATCGGTGTTGAAGGCCCTGGCGAACTGACGGCGTTTTTCCTTGACCCTGATCGGGGCACGAGCGTCATTGAGCAGCGGTTGCAGATGGAAGCCGCTGGGCTTTCTGCTGCCGCTATGGGAACACTGGGCGGCGGTCTAGAAAAACAGACAGCGGAGCGGCTTGCTGATCTTGGTGTGCAGCGCCGTGAAATTACTGAGCGACTCCAGGGTCAGCGTGGTTTGACGCAGCAGCTTCTTGGTGAAGAAGAAGCCGTGACGACTTCTGAGTTGGCAGCGGCAGAGTTCGGGTTGGATTCCGAAGCGACTGCTGATCTGGCCCGGTTGCGTCAGGAACGCCAGCAGCGTGGCCGTCGCCAGATGGGTGCGCTTGTGACTGGGGCCGGTGCAACCGGTCTGGGTCGCGCTACGTGATAAGCTTGTTCCACGCTTTGAACAAGGAGATTTATCATGAAGGCGATCGCAACCGTAGCTGCGTTCCTGCTCGCAATCATCGGAGCAAACTGGGCGCTTGAAACGTGGGGTGTCGTTGACATCGGGTTCGGGCTTACCGCACCCGCTGGAGTGTTCTTCGCTGGGCTGACGTTCGGCCTACGCGATGTGCTTCACGAGTACGGCGGGGTGCGTGCTGTCGTGCCAGCGATCCTTGCTGGCGCTGGGTTGTCGTGGCTTCTTAGCGACGCCGTGTCAATTCCTGGCGGCGTTACGTCAATCGCTGTCGCGTCCGGCGCTGCGTTCTTGCTTGCCGAGTTGTTCGACCTTGGCGTTTACGCTCCGTTGCGCGAACGTAACTGGCCTGCTGCTGTTGTGGCATCAAACATTGTCGGGTCAATCGTTGACTCAATGGTGTTCCTCTGGCTTGCGTTCGGGTCGCTGGATTACATCAGCGGTCAGATTGTCGGCAAGACCGTCATGACCTTGGTTGCGCTTCCGCTTGTGGCTATGGCTCGACGCCGCTACAAGCAGCCGCTGGTTGACATGACAGTCATGGTTCCTGGCGACAGTTGATTTATTTCGGCAACCCATCGACGCCTGCGATCCGCAGCGCGATGGCGGCCCGAGATGATTTCGGGGCGATTGTCACGCCAGGGCAAGGAAATAAAGTTGAGTCAGGGATATGCACTCTGATCGACAACGGGTGCTTTACGCAGCCTGAGGCGTTCACAGTTGAGCGTTATCGCAAACTGACTGCCGAGTACCCTCGGTCGGTCCTTGCCAGCGTTCCTGACGTTGTTGGCGATTGGTCTGCGACCCTTGACCGTTGGCAGTCGTTCCCGAAAGACGGTTGGCCGATGCCGTTGGCGATTGTGTTGCAGGACGGCGCAACGGTTGACACAGTCCCGTGGGGCGAGATCGGCGCAGTGTTTGTCGGCGGCACAACAGAATGGAAACTCGGGCCGGAAGTGCGGTCGATTGTTGCCGAAGCGAACGCTCGTAGCGTTTGGGCGCATATGGGGCGAGTCAACAGCTTACGGCGTTTGCGGTACGCCGACTGGATCGGGTGCGATTCTGCCGATGGCACTTATTTGGTGTTTGCGCCTGATGTCAACCTGCCGAAAGTGTTGCGGTGGCTTGATGACGTGAACAATCAGTCGTCGTTGTTTGCGGCTGCACCAGTTACTTGACGTAGCCATTCATAACACTGTACGTTTTTAGGTGGATCGGCCCTCATGCGAGGTGAGCTGTTCCACCCAAATCTCCGTCTGCATTCCACCGTTGTAGACGCGTATCGAAGGTGAGTGACATATGACAGATGAAATGCCCACCGAGGCTGAAGACTCTGTTAGCCAAGAATCGAAGCCAAACTGGCGACGTGAGCTAGAGGACCGGGCTAAGGCCGGGGACGAAGCTGTCGCACAGTTGGCGCAGTTGCAACGCGAGTTGTCGTTCCGAGATGCAGGTGTTGATCCAAGCTCAAAGCAGGGTCAGTACTTCATGCGGGGCTACGACGGCGAGATGACTGTGGACGCTATTCGTGCAGAAGCTGCCGAACTGGGCCTTACCGGACAGCCGGTGCAGGCGCAGCAACCCCAGATTGATTATGGGGCTGAGCAGCGGATCGCGATGGCGGCTGACGATGCTGGCCCTGTTACCAATCCTGAACTCGATACGTTGATTCGTCAGACGAAGAACCCTGACGAGTTGCGGGAGTTGATGGAAGCGCACGGCCACACTTGGAACGCAGCAGTCTGATGTAGCTGAGGTGGGCCTGATGGGAAGGATCCCTCATGGCTTATACCTCTACCTCTTCGGTGTCTTCGGATACCACTGCATTTGAACAGCTTGCCTACTTCGCGCTGCGTAGCCAGCCGATGTTCGAGATGGTTGCCGATGTCAAGTCGACCAACCAGTCGCACCCTGGCTCTGCTGTCCAGTTCAACATCTACAACGATCTTGCTCAGGCCACTTCGGCTCTGACCGAGACTTCGGATGTGACCGCTGTTGCCCTTGGCGACTCGACCGTTACCGTGACCCTTGCCGAGTACGGCAACGCTGTCACCACCACGGCGAAGCTTCGTGGCACCTCGTTCCTCAACGTGGATGCTGATGCTGCGAACATCATCGGTTACAACATGGCGAACTCGATCGACAAGATCGTTCAGGGTGTTCTTGTTGGCGGCAGCAACGTCTCCTACGGCGGCGATGCCACCTCGACCGCGACCCTGGCTGCTGACGACACCATTACGGCGTCGCTGATCCGTCAGGCTGTCGCTGCGCTT
>Ga0255768_10006512_pt1 | contig 11078 bp, 11 predicted proteins | sample 071ome_33_FD_179983 | JGI IMG/M metagenome (GOLD analysis project Ga0255768, IMG submission 179983) | Coastal salt marsh microbial communities from the Groves Creek Marsh, Skidaway Island, Georgia - 071412AT metaG (version 2) | ecosystem: Environmental > Aquatic > Marine > Intertidal zone >...
GCGGGGAGAATACTTGCAAATAGCATTCATATAATCCTTGACACCTTCCTTTGAGATGAAGTCATTAACCTCAAAAGGAAGACCATAGAATTTGTTATTAGCAAACTCATAGGTATATTCGTGGTCATCACAAAATTTTGTGAGTTTATCCAATAACCCGACATATATCTCACCAGTCTGGGTATTAAATAAACGAATTTTTCCATCCCAATACTTATTACGGTATTGGGGCATAAACTTTGCACCTGGTACATCAAAGGTAAATTGGTCTGCTAATTCATAGTAGACGTGCGGTTCTGCTTTTACCTGAAGATATACTTCATTCTTTTTTGATATTATCAAATGAGACATAATCCATAGGATTCACCTATGGGTATTTATTGTCTTAATTAAAACCTGCTTGGAAACGGTGCCACTCAATAGAATTTTTGATTTGATAAGTTCTATTAGAAATGGTCTTAATGATATCCTCAAGAAACTTTAACATCACATCATAATATCGAATTTTAATGTCAATCTTATTGAGTTTCTCATCGGCATCCATATGCCTCTGTAAGGCATCTTTGTCCCTAACCTTATATGGGAAAGGATCTTCCTCATATACCTCTGCTGGTGCCTTTCCGGTGTAGTAGTTATACCTTTCGAGTTTGACCTTGTTATAAGTCTCTCTTGCTCTCTCTTTTAGAAGGGTAATCGTATTATATACAGTATAATACTTTGCATGAAGTTGAGGAATTTTTAAAGACTCATCATGTAAATTATCAGGGTCGATTTGAGAGTCTTTCTCCCACATCTCCTGAATTTGCTCAAGATTCATAAGCGTGTTCTGTTATCAGAGTCGAGTATATTGTAGATAGTATACTTGAAAGTAGCCTCTGCTGTAAAGTATTCTATGTCAGTAACTGAAGAATCAAATTCCAAGGAAGTCAAGGAAATTGGAAACATATCTTTGAATTTTACAATAGCGTTTGCTCTATAGTTACTATTGTAAATTGTTAAACTGCCGTCACTAAAACCTCTTTTTGCATCTCCAGGTTGCGTTATATCATCAGGATCTGCAAGCAAATCTACATAGTCTTGTGTGCTTTCTGGAAAACCCAATCCAGTTAACCAATTATGGATTGCCATGTAGTTTTCCATATCCTCATCAACCAAAAATCTTAAAGTCAAATCACCATAAGATAATTTTTCTCCGGGAATATCAAGATTCTTGAGATATGATGGTTGCACAGCAGTATCTAATGATAACTCTGGTATTCTTGCGACTGTGCAGAAAAAACTTACTTTCGGTTCTTTAGTTAGAGTAAACTTAAAACCTGAAGGTGACAGGAAATTTCTATTAGTTATTTGTGTCGGAAACTCACAAGCCATTAGAGGTTTTATTTGTATTTAGATAAAAAAAGAGACCCCGCGGGGTCTCTTGATAGATATGTGAATCGAGAATCACATGAGGTTGAGTACTCTGACTCTTCTGTAGTAACGGTTGACGCCACCCTTGATTGCACCGTAGTCACCACCAGGTGAACCATCTGCGAATGGATTGGAGACCATGCCGTAGCGGGTCTTAAATCCAATTTTGGGCTGGAAGGTGTCCTGACCGACGGCACGTACCATCTGGAGGGGGACATATGGGCAGTAGAAGAGACCTGCGTCATAAGGTGAAGAACCCTTATAACCAGCAACGTAATACTGCGAACCATCGGAACCAGCAACTGCGTTTGCAGAATATGGGTCGATGTATACACGATACTTACCAGCAAGGACACCTGCGAAGGTGTTGCCAGTGTCATCAACGTTGAGGTTAGCATTGAGTGCTGGGGTGTAGTCCAGAACTCCTGCCATGGTCAGTGCGGAAGCAACGTCTGCAGAGCAGAGAATCATGTTGCCCTTCCCTCTACGAGTCTCTTGTGCGATTGCGTTGGCATCGCGCTCGATTTGGAAGATAAGACCCTTGAACTTCTCAACACTCCAACGTCCGTTGGAATCAACGTCGAGGTCGAATACGCCAGGGGTGGCAACGTTTGCCTGAGCACCAGGACGTGCAACCTTGTAGATAGTTCTGATGACTTCACGGTTGATTTCAGCAAGAATCTCAGTTGACAGGATGTTTGCCAACTCAGCTTCTGCATTCAGACCGTGAATTGCCTTCAGGTCCTGAGCAAGCTCAAGGCTGTATTCTGCTTTCAGAGCACGGCTCTTAGCAGTAACGGTGACCTTCTCGATCGAGAATGCCATCTCGTTGAAGTCGTTACCTGCTTCGCCCAGAGATTCTGAGGTTGCAGTATCCATACCACGACCAACACTATAGGTGCTAGGAGTAGCATTAGGATCGAGAACGCCAGGATTGGATCCTCTCTGAGTGTCAGTGCCGAAACCAGCAGCAGCACCGTCAGAACCAGAAACATATCCACTGCCAAGGACTGAACCATCAGTGCCGATGCCAGAGAATGCAGAGTTTGGCTCGTTAAACAGTGCTTCAGCACCACCCTGAGTGCTGTAGCGGGAGCGCATTGCGAAGATGAGTCCAGTAGGACCGGTCATTGGTTGAACGCCAGCCAGGTCATATGCGACCAGGTTAGGCATTGAACGACGGATGAGGGAAATCAGGACGGGATCGAAACCAGCAACGGTTTGACCACCACCAGACTGATAACCACTGTTACCAACAGCGTTGGTAGGTGCTTCGGAAAGGAATGATTGCTCTTCACGAAGAGCAACTTCTTGGTTCTCCAGGAGTTGAGCAGTTACGGCTCTACGATGTGCATCTTTGATTGAATCAAGACCTTCGTAGTCCAGAAGGGGTGCCCACTTCTCCTGCAGATGCTCGTTTAAGGGCATTTGCATTTGATTTTTACCTCTTTAAAAAAGTTAGTTTGAACTGTTATGATATAGAAATCACTTCTTAGAAACTCTTCTCAGAGTATTCATGTAAGATTCCATTAAAGGTGATGCTGATGTTTGACCAGCAACCTCGGTACCTTCAGAGATAGTCTCTGAGTGGTCTCTTTGAGCTCCGGCATTCTCTGGGAAGTATGACTTACGCAGAGTTACCAGTTTCTCACGATAGTCTGACTCACTGTCAAACTCAACATTTTCTGCAAGAGTAGCAAGCTTGTCTTTCTGGGAAAGGGCAAGTCCTTCAGTGACTTCTGCAAAGATTACATCAGCAACTGACTCAGCTAATCTCTTATTAAGAGCAACATTCTTATCGATTTGCTCGTTGAGTTTTGCTTCCATTTCATCAAGTTTATCTACCATGCTCTCGATTACATCATATCTATCTTCAGGGATGGTTACATAATGATCTTCAAAAAGACTCTTCATGCCTTGCATGAATGATTCTGTCATTTCAGTCTTGAGTCCGTGCTCAACTTGGAGAGCGTTCTCTTGAATCCACTCATCGGCAACATACTCAAGGTATGCGTCGAGTCTTTCCTCAAGACTTTCTTTAATTGCAGCAACTTCTTCTACAAGTGCTTCTTCGTAGGTTGCTTGCAGTTGCTCGGTGATTTCACCGACTTTTGCGTTGATAGCAGTTTCGAAAATGGTACGTGCTTTCTCTTGGAATTCCTCAGAAAGCTCTTCACCTTGAAGGAGAGCATTAACATCTTCTTCGACGTTATACTCAATCTTAGGTGCTTCTTCTTCAGCAACAACCTCTTCCTCAGTTACTTCTTCTTCAGAAACAACTTCCTCTTCGGTTACTTCTTCTTCTTCTGCTACAATCTCTTGACCATCTTCGATTTCGTCAGAAACTGCTTCAGCAGGTGCTGCCTTAGCATTGACTACATCTTTGACTTGCTTCAGAGTTGCTGCAGGATCCTTGAGTTTTGCAGAATCGTCATCGGGACGATAATTATCAGGGGTAGGACCGCCAAGATCTTCAACAGGAATACCTGCTGATTGCATTGGCTCGGCAGGAGCAGCCCCTTTGGTTACTACGTTTTCCATTTCTTGTAAATTGCTACCAACGGACATTTGATTAGATATTTTTGTATTAATCTATATTTATTTATAAATTAAAGATCTAGGAGGAAAGTCTTGAATAATTCAAGCTTATGTTCCTCAAGAGCTCTTTGACCTACGAGAGTATTAATTCTCTTTTGGGTTCTTTCAGCGAGTTGCTCACGAAGGATTCCACCTTCCCAAACCCACTCTTTTCCTTCCATAATTCCTGAAACAAAAGCATCAGGTGCAGAAGGATCGGCAACGATATCAGCAGCAGTTGCTAACATGAAATCTTCACCGACAATTTTATGACCTTCATTGGTCATCTTGAGTGAACCAACACCACGAGAAGAAACCCCCAATTGGACACCTTCCTTAATTAAGGATTGTGCAATCTTACCCATTGGAGTTTCGAGAAGTTGTGCCTTACCTACAAAGTTGTTTCCATCTCTGTAGAGTTCACAAATCTTGTGAGAAACTCTATCAAGGTTTACGGTAGGTCCATCAGGGTGACCAAGTTCCCCAAGAGCACGTCCTTTTTGAACGAAACTCTCATTGTAACGATTGACTTCTTTCTCCATGATTTGCATGGGATAAAGTCTACCATTACGGTTTACTTGCTCTGCCTGAAGAAAAATACCTTTAATAAAGCACTTTTGTCCAGCACCTTTTCCTTCGGTGATAAATTCTACGCTTGAAATTTCTTCTGTGATAAGTTTCATTTGTTTACCCAGTAAATCCTACTTTTGCACCAACCACTGCATTATCTGAAGCCCATATTTGGTCTGCACCTGCTTTCTCAAAAAATTCAACATGACCCTGAGGAAGAGACACAGTTGATGTATTTGCGTATCCAGCAAAAGTGCTTTTGGCAATACTAACAGTTGCAGTTCCACCAACACCATTGTATACTCTGACAACAGTTGCACTATCTAATGTAGTTGTCGCAGCTAAACCTACTTCGGTTCCTATTAATAATGTTCTTGTCATTATTCTTCTTCCTCTTGTGATTCTTGGTCAACTTCAGGTTCACCTTCACCAAATAAATTACCTGCTACAATTGGACGTGCAGCATCAATTCTTTCAGCAGATTTTGCATATAAAATACCCTTAATGGCATCAGACACATCAGTTGGCTTTGCATCTGTTGCAATCAAATCGATAACGTTATCCATAAAAATTTAGTGTATATATTCTATATTTATATTTCTGCCTTTTTGGTGTCTTTTTGCATCTGTGCATCAGCAACTGATGCATCTTGTCCCATATCTGGTTCTGTTGGAACTTGACCCATTGCCATTGGGTCCATACCGATTCCCATTGGGTCCATTCCAGGTAAAGGTTCTCCCGTAATTGGATCTACACTTCCAGGAGCTGGGATAATACCTTTGTTAATTTCATCTTCAATCTGCTCATCAATCTCAATAATCTCTGAATCAGTTTGACGAAGAACTTTCTTTCTTACAAACTCTGTGGAGTAATACTTTCCAATATAAGGTTCGATGGTTGCAAGATTGCCAAGTCTGCTTTGGAGCAATTCGGACTCTTTCAGTTCAGCAAACTGGTTATCATAGAGGAAATCATACTGAATATGATCGGACATTACTTCCCAATCTTCAAGAGACACAATATTTTTTAAAACTAATTGTGTCTTCAGCATATCGTTAAACATCTGAGAGAATCTCTTTCTCAGACGACCGACAAACTTAGCAAACTTAAGTTCATCTCTTAAAATTTCGGAAGAACGACCAAGATTAAAACCACCATCGGCAGCAATTCTTGATTCGGGAACTCCAAGTGCTCTGTAGAGTTTCTTTTGGAAATACTCAATGTCGGAAAGTTCGCCAAGGTTTTGTCCACCGGGAAGTGTAGTGATTTCAGTGCCACGACCACCTTCTCTTCTTGGAAGCCAGAAGTCTTCCATCATGGACATAAACTTGCGGTCATCACGGACTTCACCGGTATTTGCATCATAGGCAAGTTTATTTCTATAACGAGACATAACCTCTTTGAGGTATTGCTCTGCCTTTACTTTTGGAAGATTGCCAACATCAATATAGAAAATTCTACGCTCAGGTGCTCTGGACAAACGATAGATGACCAAAGAATCTTCAATCATTCTCAGTTGATTGAGTGCCTTGATTGCCTTATGCATATAAGACAATACTGTGCCTTTGTTTCTATCAACCAATCCTGAGCTACAATAAGTAACCGAATCCTTTGCAATCTTTACTGCACCTTTTTTACTGGAGGAGTTTGATATTAGACCGGTTGGATAATTTGGTGATGGGGTATAGATGAAATATTCGTCAATTTCTGGTTCTACGACATTTACATCGTTATTTTGTTGAAGTCTTCCATTAGTAAGTGCTTGATAATTATTTTCTTTCTTCTTTTCCTTACGAATAAATTTCATTTTCATTGGGTCAATGTATCTCAAATCCTGAATACCTGCCTGAGGATTCTTGAAATCGATGACCTTCAGATAATAAAGTCTTCCATCAACATACCAATTTCTAAAGATTTCGTGTGCCTTTCTATCGAAATCTAAAACTTCTTTGATATATTTAAATTCTGCTCTAATGATTTGCTTTAATCTATCACTAGCATTAAGGTTTGATAATTCAATCTCAACTGGCGAGTCATAAAGATCACTAACGATAGCTTCATTTACTACATCTTCAATGGCACCATCACACTCAGGATGAAGTGCCATTTCTCTATATCTTTTGATTAAATCATGCTCAGTGCGATAAACACCTTCGATATCAACATAGTGACCATAAAATCCACTAGAGATATAATTATCAACCCCGTCCTCATTATTTTGAGGGACGGGGGATACTACCGAAGGTGGTTTATTCTGCGAATCGTCAATAGAAAAACCAAAAAGTTTTGCCATCGTATAAACTATCTACTTGTTATGGACTATTTAGTTAATGTTTTCACCACCCGAATTAGGACCACTACCTCTGATTGCTTCCCACCAGAGAACTTGCATTTCGACAGTGAATTCTTGAATTCCCTGAGCATCATATGAAAGTTCGATTGGGGCAACCTGAGTTGGGAAGAGGTCATAGAAATGATACTTTCTCAGAGTGTCGCCATTACGGTCGAGTTGATAAACATAAGCATCTGCTTGATAATCTGCTGGATTGGTGAGTCCAGTGTTATCAGATACTCTATTCATAGTATTCATCCACTTTTCAAAAGCAGAACGAATAGAGAAATCGGTATCGTTGATAACGGTGATTGACCAAGTATCGAAGGTTCTGTCTCCAGCAACCTTCAAAACTCTTCCTCTGAAAGGAACTTCAATAGGTGCTACGTTTGATGCGGGAAGATTTGCTGCCTTGACAAGAAATCTTGCCTTATTGAGAATGTCATTCAAACCATCAACAGCTACGGTTGAGGGGAATGATAATTCAACTTCAAACAGATTAGAGCGTGCACCGCCACCAGTCAGTTTGCTCTTAAAATCAGTAATCTTTCTTAGTGGGGGTGGATTAAGTTGATTTCTAGTTGCCATTGTTTTTTATACCTCTAAGGTTGATTAATAATCAAACGTTGCCAATTACTTCGTCAAACGAAACACCAGTTCTGGTGGCAACAAACGTGAGACCGATGAAGTTAATCGATCTGTTTGGTTTGATGAAGATATCAGCAACAAATTCATTGTTGTCGATAACAGCAGCGGTGTTGTTTGTTTCGTCGCAAACGACGACATAATCAAAGATTCCTCTTTTTGATTGGACATCACGAAGGAATGGTTCGATGATGTTTACAAAGTTTGTTCTTGTAATCTCATCGTTGAATTCGAAGAGTTGGTCTCTAGCAGCAGCTGCAATTGCTTTCTCAAGATAGATAAACAAACGACGGACATTGATTCTATCAAATGCTGATGACTTACCAAATCCAGTTTTATCACCAAAGAGGACAATACCATCTCCAGGTGAGAAGATAACTGGGTTGACTCTATTGGAATAGAGTTTGTCTCTTTGAACTTTGGATGGATTGTAAGCAAGTTTTACTGCATTGAGAATTGCACCTCTTGCAGTTCCTGCAGGTGAGAACCATGGGAAGTTTCTGAGGTCATTTCTTGCACAAAGACCAGCAATATCTCCATTCAGTGGGACATAACGGAAAGTATCAGAGAATCTATCATACATGTACTTGTAACCACTATCAAATACCGCATAAGTTGAAGAGGTTACAGGTGCATAGAAACCTGTTACATTATCAGTAATGTCTGCATCGGAATTGACTGTAACACTACCAACAGTAGTATCAGTAATAAATGCCTTTCTGTAAGGTGAAATGAATGCGAGTGCATCTTGTCTTGCTTCAGCAACTGCAATCAGTTTGTTAGCAAGTGCTTGTGCGCTTTCTTTAGTATAGTTTGCTGAACCCATCAAGAGGAAATCAATATCATAATTATCTGTGTTTTCAAAGAGGTCATAACCAGTATTCAATGCTGATGTGCCTGCAGTGAGAGCACCTGTAGAAGAGATGCTAGTTTCACCACCGTAGTCCTTACCATTAGAAAGTGTTAAGGTGTTTGCTCCAGTAGCGTGGAAGATAACGCCAGAAGCATTTTGGTTCCAGTTTCCACCATTACTAGATACTACAGTATATCCAGTACCAACAAATCCAGTAGCAACTGTCTCTGCAGGTCTTGAACCAGCAAAGAGGTTTGCAGAATTTGCTGCAAGATACTTTCTCCAGTGAGAAGGACTTCCTACAGAATACTCAGCATCCTTTGCTTTAGAGAGTGATAAATGCTTCTCAAGAATTGTTCCTGCGTTTCCAGTAATTTTTCCTTTATCATCAATGACTACAACGTGAACTTCATCAAATCTGGATCCTTTAGAAGCAGCAAACTGAGAAGTGCCAGGTCTGTCTGCTAAAGTATTCCAAGAAATGGTTGAATTTGTCAGAGAAATAGTTTGCTCATTAAACCAATCTTTTGTTGATGCTACTGTTGTGGGAGATCCTGCATCAAATCCACCTGCAGTATGGAATCCCACATCTGCAGAAGTTGAAAATGCATAAACACCACCAGGTTGATAATCTACGGTAGTTATTGTTCCACCAGCAGAGACGTGTGAGAGAACCTTTACTCCAATCTCTCCCTCACCAACTACAGTAACGATACCCTTCAGATATCCATCAAGTACTGATGTTGCTCCAACACCGGCAAGAGTTGCAGAAATTGCCTGTGTAACACCATATCCAACTGCAGCATCAGTTGTATTGATACCCAGTATTTGATCTGCCTTGGCATCAATGATTGCTACCTTAACATCATTTGCCCAACTACCTGGGTTCTTCGATACAAAAGTATGAGTAAAAGCACTTTCATCATAACCAAGTTGGTTATAGTGCTCTAAACTTTTGATTTTGATTGAAGTTGCACTACCAACAGATGCGTTTTCTAATTTAGAATCATCTGCTCTAACGACTCTTAAATCTCCACCATAAGCAAGGTAGGATGATGCTACCATCCAATGCTCATAGTGCTTATCTGTGCTATATGGCTCACCGAAATTTCTTAAGAGATCGGATTCATTCTGTACCAAAATTGGTGTTTCTACTGGTCCCTTTGCAAAGGGAGCAACAATAGCACCAACACCACCGCTAGTAGCATCTACTCTACCTACGGTTAAGTCAACCTCTCTAACTACAATTCCAGGAGATGCTAAATTAAGTGGCATCTTTATTCTCCTACAAGTCCAGGATTAATCTAAAAATATTTATTAAAAAGGAGAGTTTAATTGGGGAAACCGTGCGTGAATATCTACCAATCAGGATATTCCCATATTGCGGGAGTCTTTTTCTTCTTATTTTCTATTATTCTCTTCTTTGTACATTCCTTACACTCATAAGAATATGCCGATGGCAATGCACCTCTACCCTTTCTTGTAAGATAAAAGTCGTCTATCAAATTCTTTGTTATACCACAAACTCTACATTCTCTTTCAAAAAATAAAATGTGCTCTAGATTGATTTGGTCATCTAAGTCCATCAATAATAATCCCACATATATGACCTATCACCGTATTCATCAGTATGCCATGTATCACCATTACTATCTGTAAAAACATTATCATCTAATCCATCAACAATAAATCCAAATGGTGCCATATCTTGCTCAATTTGATTTTTTTGCTCCTCATAAATTCTCTTACGGACATCGTTGTCCGTCATTTCTTTGAAATACTCTTGTGCAACTAACCAAGAGAAAATAACAAGGCACATTGCCAAGTCATCATTACATCCTTCCTCTGCTTCAAATGAATTATGACGTTGGGCAAATGTTGTAAGTTCTGATATAATGTCATAGTCAACTGTCAGCAACTTATCGTCTTCTAAGAAAGTCTTTAAGTTAGAGCATCCCAACTTCTTCACCGCAGATGTCATCCTTACACCCATCTGTGACTTCTTACCTGAGAAACCGTGTCCAACCACCTGCCCAGCACGACCCCTCATCGCAGCCATCAGCATATTTTCATATTCCAAATCATAATGTAAGATATTAGCAACTTGCTCACCAATATCATTAACTTCAATCAATAACCAAGCATTATTATATCCTTTTGCTACGTCAAGAATAACATTAGGAAATAGCATTGGTTTGATTTCATTATTTCTATACTTTGCTACTACCTTATAAGGAAATTGAGTGATATCAAAAACAATAAAAGCAGAATAGTCATTGCCCAATCCACGGGCAACGTCTACTGTAATTAAATAGTTGTGCTCATGTCTTACCTTCTCGTAGATATCAAGACCAGCATTCCTTTGTATCGGGTCTTCATATACTAAGTTTCTCAGTTTTGCTGGGTTGATGAGTGTATTGACCGATCCTAAGAATTCGCACTCAAACTCAACCTTAAACTGTGCTTCAGAAGTGTTGGCAATAGTCTGTTCTTTCCATTCAGCATCTCTACCAGGTACTTCTGACCAGTGAACGTCAGTAGGCACATATTCATTTTTACCTCTCTCCGCATCGTGCCACATGCGGTAGAAGTGATTCATACCTCTAGGGGTAGAAACGATAATTACCTTTGTGCTCTGTCCAGAAGAAATAGTAGGATAAACAGAGGCAAAGAAGTCATCAGCAATGTGAT
>Ga0255768_10006519_pt1 | contig 11074 bp, 4 predicted proteins | sample 071ome_33_FD_179983 | JGI IMG/M metagenome (GOLD analysis project Ga0255768, IMG submission 179983) | Coastal salt marsh microbial communities from the Groves Creek Marsh, Skidaway Island, Georgia - 071412AT metaG (version 2) | ecosystem: Environmental > Aquatic > Marine > Intertidal zone > Salt...
TTGGACGATATCAAGGTCTTGTTGAAGAACCTGTTGAGATAATCTTCTAAATACCTTATAAAGAGGGACTGAATAGATGGCGCAGCCTTCCAGTAGAACAGAATTTAAGAACTATGTGCTGAGGCAGTTGGGCGCTCCTGTTCTGGAAATCAACGTTGCTGATGAGCAGGTTGAGGACCTGATTGATGATGCCATTCAATATTTCCAAGAAAGACACTTTGATGGTGTTTATCGTAACTACCTGAAGTATCAGGTTACTCAAGATGATGTCGATCGTGGTAAAGCAAGACCACCTGGCGCTCCAGCAACTGGTGCTGGCACAGCTGGCATTGCAAGCACTTCAGCGACCACAACGATTGTGGGAACTGCAACTACATTCACTTATTACGAAAACAGCAATTATCTTCAAGTTCCACCTAATGTTATTGGTGTGGACAAGGTTTTCCAGTGGGATGATGCTCAGGGCATCAACACCCAAAATTTGTTTAGTTTCAAGTATCAGTTGTTCTTGAACGACGTTTATAATTGGGGACAAACTGACCTGTTGTCCTATTCAATGTCAATGACTTACCTTGAGACACTCAACTTCCTTCTGAATACACACAAGCAAATTCGTTTTAATCAGAGACAAGACAGACTTTATCTGGACGTTGACTGGGACACTATTCAAGCTGGTGACTTCATTGTTCTTGATTGCCATGTGGCAATGGATGGAACAGATTATTCCAGAATTTGGAATGATTCATTCCTGAAGCGTTACACAACTGCTCTGGTGAAGAAACAATGGGGACAGAACCTCATCAAGTTCCAAGGTGTCAAACTTCCTGGTGGAATTGAATTCAACGGAAGAGAAATTTATGAAGATGGAGTGGAAGAGGTAAACAAGATTCGTGAGGAAATGTCCTCTTATTATGAACTGCCACCAATGGATCTTATTGGTTGAGGACTAACCAATGGCACTCAATCCCTTCTTTCTAAACGGATCAACAACAGAGCAAGGTCTTCTTCAGGACCTAATAAACGAACAACTTCGAATGTATGGGGTTGAAGTTTATTACATGCCAAGACAGTATATCACCACGGATATTAATGAAGTCATTCAGTCTGAGTTTAATAATGCTTATCCACTTGAGGCATATGTAAACACTTATGATGGTTTTGGTGGACAACAAACGCTCCTTACCAAGTTTGGCATTGAAGAAAAAGATGATCTGACCCTTACCATCTCAAGAGAGAGATTTGAAAACTACATTACTCCTCTGATTGAAAATCTTAGTAATGTTGAACTTTCCACTCGCCCCAAAGAGGGAGATCTGATTTATTTCCCTCTGGGTGAAAGGTTGTTTGAAATTAAGTATGTTGAGCACGAACAACCTTTCTATCAACTCAAGAAGAACTACGTTTATGAGTTGAGATGTGAACTCTTCCGTTATGAGGATGAGGTCATCGATACTGGTGTTGATACCATCGATGAGGAAATTGAACAAATTGGTTATATTCAAACTCTGACACTGATTGGGTCAGGAAGAACCGCAACAGCAACCGCAGGAATTTGCACTACTGGTGCTGTTAATCGTATCTACATCTCCAATATGGGTGGTAGTTATGAGAATCAACCACTTATTGGGTTCTCATCTGCTCCTGCTGGAGGAACAACTGCAGTTGGTGTTGCTTCTATCACTAATGTTTATACCAACTGTAATGGTGAGTATGGTGGAAAGATTGAAGCAATCAATCTGAGCAATGCTGGTTGTGGATATACTGAACCACCCTGGATTACGATCCAAGGTGGAGGAGGAACAGGTGCTGCTGCAACCGCTGGAATTGCAGATGGTGTTGTTCAAGTTGTTACCATTACTGATGGTGGTGCTGGATACTCAACCAATCCAGTTGTCACCATCAGCACACCACAAAGTGATAACCCATCCTTAGACAGTGGATCTATCACTATGGACTCCACAGAGTTTACAATGGATAACCAAGAAGAAGCAAACGAACAAACTGCTGTTCTCTGGAGTCAAATCAACTCTGCTGGCGTGGTAACAGCAATTTACATCTCCAACGGTGGTATTGGATATCAAGATGCGCCAACCATCACAATTGCAGGACCAACAGGATTTGGAACTGGAATCGGTGAGGGATCATTTATCTTCAACGAAGTTGTTACTGGTGGAACTTCTGGAACAACAGCAAGAGTTAAGCAATGGACTCTTGCTACATATGAACTTGAAGTTTCTATTGTTGATGGTGACTTCATACCTGGTGAGGTTATCACTGGTAATGACTCGGGTGCCAAGTATGTTCTTTCCGTTCAAAATAAGGATGATTTGGTTACACCGTTTGCTGACAATGACAACATTGAAGCAAGAGCAGATTTAATTCTGGATTTCTCAGAAACAAATCCCTTTGGAATGCCTTGAGATAAATAACTTTACGACTCTACCCAGAATCTCCAGAGAGACGAAATGGCAAAACAAGTAATTGGTATTGGAACAACAGCGAATGACGGAACTGGTGATTCGCTAAGAACCAGCGGAAGCAAAACAAACGATAACTTTGGTGAGGTTTATACTCTTCTTGGTGATGGTTGGACACTGCCAACTGGTATTGTTACAACTCTGACTGCAGGAGACAACATTAGTCTGTCTGGTTCCACTGGAAACGTAACCATCACAGGAACTGCTTCCACAGCAAATATCAATGCTGATTCTCTCGTTGTTACTGGTGTTACATCACTCAGTGAACTGAATGCAACTGGAGATGTCAATTACTTTGGTCAGGTTACCAATAACGGAAACGTTGTTATTACTGGAGATGTGACAATTGGCGGAACTGTTACTTCTTATGATACAGAGACGGTTAATATTTCAAGAAAGTTTGTAAGACTGGGTGTTACCTCCACAACTGAGGACATTGCTAATGATCTCTCTGCAGATGCTGGTGGTTTTGGTATTGCATCCACAGAAGGTAATCCACTAATTACTGGTATTGGTTCTACTTCTGCTGAAGATTACTACAAGAAAATAGTGTGGAGAAGAGAGAACACCATCAGTGCTGGAACCACTGATTCTTTCATTCTCAACTATGCACTTGGTATTGGCACAGTTCCACTAACAGGAAGAAGATTCGCTGTCGGATCTGGTATCGAAATGACAGATACCGATGTCACAGCAACCACATTTACGGGTAATCTGACAGGCAATGTCACTGGAGATGTTACAGGAACCGCAACTACAGCAACCAATCTTGCTGATGCTGCTAACATCACCACTGGTACAATTGCAGATGCAAGATTCCCAGCAACACTTCCACCAGTCTCTGGTGTCGATCTAACTGGGATTGTTACATCAATCACCGCTGGTGATAACATCAGTGTTTCTGGAGCAACTGGTAATGTAACCATTACTGGATTGGCAAACACTTCTAATGTTTCTGCAGACACATTGGTTGTTACTGGAGTCTCAACACTTGGAATCATCACTGGTGCTACCTCTCTGGGTGTAAGTGATGTCTATGCCACAACCCTTTATGGTGATGGATCAAACCTGACTGGAATCTCTGCTGGTTCAACTGCTAACGTTTCGGCAGACACATTGGTTGTTACTGGTGTATCAACTCTTGGTGTTGTAACTGGTGCAACCTATTATGGTGATGGATCAAATCTAACTGGAATTGTTGCTTCTGGTGCTGGTATTACAGTTCAGGATGGCGGATCCGATCGGGGCATTGCTTCTATTCTGAACTTTGATTCAAATCTAAGTGTCACTGCCGCTTCTGGTGGAATTTCAACCATTACTGCTACTGGTGGTGGTGGCGGCGGAAGTTTTGCTGTTGGTTATGGAGTTTCCACTGGAGCAACTCCTTATGTTGTAGGAACTGGCGTCACACAGATTGATTTTGTTGGAGCAGGTTATACAATTACAGTTTCTGATGGCATTGCCACTGTCAGAAACCTGAAGATGGATCTGAAACAGATCAACTTCACAAGTTCAAGTGATGGTGGCGAAAGCAATGAAGGATCACAAATCAGTTACACAGCAACAGTAGATGATTCAAATGCTGTATTTGCTATTGAAGATAATGGCGGTTTGACTGGTATTGGAATCAACTACTCAACAGGTGCAATGGGAGGAGGTCAACAGGCATCTCCTGGAACATATACAGTAAAACTTAGAGCATCCACTCCATTTGGGATGTCTGATAGTTTCCCCGTCACTTTCACCATTAACGCATTTACTCTCAGTATGGACACCGTGTTTGGTGATGCTGAATCACTACTCGTTGGTGATGATGATGTAACAGATGCTCAGTATGTTGCTCTGGCTTCTGGTGGAGTTGTTGTCAATGATGGTGTCAACTATGTAATTGATAGGGACAATGATGTCCTTTCAAACGCTACAGAACACGCTCTTTACTTTGATAACACCAACAATGCTTTGATTGGTTTTAGATATGATAGTGGAGGGTCGCTCAATGGTGTTGGTAGATGGACCAGTGTAACAACTGCTGTTGACGGAACTGATGTTGGTTCTGGTTCAATGTGGACAACTGACTCTGGTAGACTTTCTGCTATTGGTAGCACACAGTCTTGTCTCAGAGGTGTCAATCTTGGCATTAGTACATTGGCAGGAATTGGAACAACCACTGGTGGTTTCCAACCAGTTTCACAATATAATGGTGCCTATGTTCACAGTCCATTCTATATGAGAATTGTTCCAAGTGATTCTGCTCTTGACAACTTTGGAACAGACATCACTGGAAGTGATTATTGGTCATATGGATTTACATTGGAAGATCCCTGGTTGTTGGGAAGCGGAATGCAAATGTTGGCACCAGAAAGCACAACTAATGGTTGGACCAGATTTGGTCTTAGTAGATACTACATTGGAACCAGCCCATTCAATAGATCTTTCTATGGTAATGCTAGCAGTCTTTATGATACCACCAGTGGTTTTGATGCAACTAACATAGCCAGATATCAAGACCAAAATAATATTGCTCCTGCAGGTTCAACAGTTCAGGTATTCTACCTTGGTGGATCTCTCAATGATGTTCTGGTCTACATCAATGGCGAATTGGTCCTCACTAATACCAGTGCTTATGTTTATATGAAGAATTCTGGAAGCACATCACAACCAGCACTTTCATTTGGTGACATCTCCAACCAAACAAGTGAGAAGATCCCTGATGGTGAGGACGAGCTGGTAACTTGGTCTCCAAGAATTAGAGATTTGTGGATTTGTAATAGCGATGGAATTGGAACTGACGAAGTTGCTGGTATTTCAACCTTCAACAATAGAAACCTTGCAGATTATGTTGGTTACAGCAGCATTACAACTTATATAACACTGACTGACAGTGCAATTACTGCAGTCAAGGGAAATGTTTCTATTGCTAGAAGTAGCGTCAGTTTTAGTTGATAAATAACAAAAAAGTCCTAACAAAATGGCAGCGATAATTACTGACCAATTAAGAATTTTGAATGCAAAGAATTTTGTTGCTGGAGTTCAATCCAGCACAAATTCTTATTATACTTTTATTGGTCTTCCCAATGCATCTGATTATCAATCAGACTGGGACACAAATCCACCATCTCCCAAAGATAATTTAGATCAATCTAATGATTATTGGGATACAATGATAGCATTGAAAAAAATCAATGCTAGTGATATTAGTCAGGTTGTCAGAAAAATCACCTGGCAATCTGGTATCACATATGATATGTGGAGAAATGATATTTCAAGGACTAATCCTTCTCAACCTTCAGGTTCTTTTGATATCTATTCTGCAAATTACTATGTAATGAATAGTGATTACAGAGTATATGTTTGCTTATTCAATAATGCAAATCCTGAAAACAACTTCCAGGGAGGTCCCTCTTTAGATGAACCCACATTCACAGATTTAGAACCAAGAGCTGCTGGTTCTAGTGGTGATGGTTACGTTTGGAAGTATCTTTATACTATTAAACCAAGTCAAGCAATTAAATTTGACTCAACTAACTATATTCCTGTCCCAAATGAGTGGAGCACAAGCACTGACAATGCTGCTGTCAGACAAAATGCTTCAACTAGTGGTCAATTAAAGATTGTCACTATCAGAAATAGAGGTGTTGGGCTTGGAACTGCTAGAACTTATACAGCAGTTCCCATTGATGGTGATGGAACAGGAGCAGAAGCAACAGTCGTAGTTAATGCTGATGCTAAAGTTGAATCTGTTACAGTTTCCAAGGGTGGTTCAGGATATACTTTTGGAACTGTAGATCTTGCTGCTGGTGGTGTTCCAACAGGATCAACAAAACCAGTGTTCAATGTCATTATTCCACCTAATGGTGGACACGGTGCTGATATTTACAAAGAACTCGGTGCTTATAATGTTTTAACCTATGCTAGATTTGAAAATGACACTGAGAATCCTGACTTTATTACAGGAAACCAGTTTGCAAGGGTTGGATTGATTGAAAATCCACAGGCATATAATTCTTCAAGTCTTCTCAATACTGATAAGGCAAGTGCTGTATATGCTCTAAGACTCACTGGAGCTGGTTATAGTTCAGCAACATTTACTGCTGATACTCACATCACACAAACTGTTGGACTTGGTTCCACTGCTGTTGGTAGAGTTGTTTCTTATGATCAAACCACTGGTGTTCTGAAATATTGGCAGGACAGAACAAACTGTGGTTTTAATTCTGATGGGACACAGAATGCAAGTCCAAAATATGGGTTTGAAGAGTATAGATTTACTGCTACTCCCACATCAAATGGAAGTCTGGATATTCTTGGTGGCAGCACCACTCTTGGCATTGATACTGGTTTTACAGGTCTGACAACAGTAATAAATAATAGGACATATAATCTTGGTCAAGACTTTACTAAAGGTGTTGCCCAACCAGAGTCTAAAAAATATTCTGGAAATATCATATATGTTGACAACAGACCATCTGTTACAAGGTCGTCATCACAAAAAGAAGACGTAAAGATTATCTTGCAGTTCTAAAGAATTATGCCACAGGAAACTAACCTCAACGTTGCTCCTTATTTTGATGACTTTGACCCCGAGAGTAACTACCATCAAGTATTATTCAAACCTGCATACCCAATTCAGGCAAGAGAGTTAAATAATCTTCAGTCCATTCTTCAAAATCAAATTGAAGATATGGGAGATAACCTCTTTAAAGAGGGTTCTGTGGTTATTCCAGGTCAGTTGACCTATAATGATAGATTTCACTGTATCCAAATCCAGGCAGAGTACTTAGGTATTCCTGTATCTCTTTATCTTGATCAACTTGTTGGCAAAAGAATCACAGGTAGAGATTCTGGCGTAACAGCAACGGTAGTTACATATATTTCAAATCAGCAATCAGTAAGAGGCAATTATACTCTTTACTTGAATTATGAGAATTCTAGTGATACTGATGATTCAACTGAACAATTTTTTGACAATGAAATTTTAACCACTGATGAGACTATTTCATATGCAACAACTTTTATTGCTGCAGGAGAGGGTTTTGCCAATACAATAGCAAACAGCGCAGCTGCTACTGGTTCTGCTTTTGTTCTGAATCAAGGCGTTTACTATTTGAGAGGTTATTTTGTCAATGTTGATAGTCAAATCCTGATTCTTGATCAATATTCAACAAATTCAAGTTATAGAATTGGTCTTACAGTAAATGAAGAGATTATCTCTTCTGATACTGATCCATCACTTAACGATAATGCCCAAGGATACAATAATTACACTGCTCCTGGTGCTGATAGATTAAAAATTACAGCAACTTTAAGTAAAAAGTTGCCTAATGACTATGTGGATCAAGGTTTTGTTCAACTTGCTGAAGTTCAAAATGGTATTTTAAGAGAAATTCTTAATACAACCAAATATAATGTTCTTGGTGATGAATTAGCAAAGAGAACTTTTGATGAATCTGGTCATTATTATGTAAAAGAGTATGTAACTTCAGTTAGAGAAAGTTTAAATAATCAACAAGGAAATAGAGGTATCTATCTTCCTGGACAAATTACAGCACAAGGAAATGTTCCATCAGATGACTTGATGGTATATAAAATATCTCCTGGTAAAGCATATGTTAGGGGATATGAGGTAGAAAATACATCTACTACATTAGTTGATGTAGTAAAACCAAGAACAACAAGACTTATAAAGAATCAAGGTATTAATTTTGGATTTGGTCCTACTCTTGCTGTTAATAGAGTCTATGGATCACCCATCATTGGTTTCAACACTTCCAATACAGTAAGTCTCAGAGATCAGAGAGTTGGAATAACTTCAGAAACTGCTCCAGGAAAAGAAATTGGTCAGGCAAGACTTTATGATTTCTCATTAGAGTCAGGTTCTTATAGTAACACTAACGCTAACACTAATCAGTGGGATCTTTCACTTTTTGATCTCAACACTTACAAGGATATTGATGTTAACGTAGAGGTAACTCTGTCAACCCCCCTTCAAATTGAAGGAGAGTCTAGTGGAGCAGTTGGATTCCTTAAGTACAATGTAGCAGCAGGAACTGCCTTAACAGCATACAGTGTTCAGGGACAATTCATTCAGGGTGAAAGACTGAAATTCAATGGTGTTCTTGATAACTCCAGATATGTTGTTGACTACAAAGATTATGAAATTAATGACATCAAATCTGTATACAGTATTGTAGGAACTGCTAATACATTTACAGCAGATGTTGTTCAAACCCCAACATTCTCATTTAATGTATCTCAAATTTCAGGTGAGAGTCTGGGCGTTTCAACAATTACCAGTCCTTCTCTGGGTGGCAGAACATTCACTGGAATTGCCACTGTTGGTAACCTTGTAAGATATTCCAGACCAGGTGTTGATGAGTTTTCTTTTGCTAGAATTACTGATGTAAAAACATCATCATTGACTGTTGTTGGTATTGATACTGTCACAGGAATCTGTGATGGTGCTCTTCCATCTGCTGACTTCACTGCTAATGATTTGCAAATCATCAGCACCAGACTTCAAGCATCTAATGGTTCTGGAAACTTTGCTAACAATCAGTCACTCTACAGCATTCTTCCAAAGAAAAATATTGAGTCTGTAGACCTGAATAATTCTAATATTATCTTTAGACAAAAGTTCACCACCACAATTGATGCAACTGGATCCACTGCTGCAATCAATGTATCAGATCCTAACAATGAAGTCTTCCTTCCCTTTGATGAGGAAAGATATTCTCTGATCAATTCAGATGGAACTACAGAGATTCTGACATCAGATAAGTTTAATTTCTCTTCTGGTTCAACAATCCTTACTATTGATGGTTTGAGTGGTGCTGATCCAAATGCAACACTTATTGCCACAATTCGTAAGCAAAATGTTACTTCAAAAACTAAATTAAAGAATGTAGCAAATAGAATTGTCATTGATAAATCAAACAATCCTGCTTCTGGTATTGGTGGAACAACTCTCAATGATGGTCTTACTTATGGAAACTATCCATTTGGAACAAGAGTTCAGGATGGAACCATTTCACTGAATGTTCCTGATGTTATTAGAGTTTATGGTGTATTTGAGTCAGCAACTACTGCTGATCCAGAATCTCCATTTATGACTCTCGCTTCAATGAATGGACCTTCTGCTTCTACCAATGATCTAATCATTGGTGAGATTGTCACAGGTTCTATTAGTGGTGCAAAAGCAATATATCTCACCAGAAAATCAGACACATCTATTGGATTTGTTTATCAAAATGAAAATGTATTTGAGAACAATGAAACACTTACATTCTCAGAGTCTGGTGTCACAGCAGTTGCCAATAACATCAAAATTGGATCTCTCAATGTAACTGGAGACTATTTGTTCTTCAATGGACAAACAGATAGTTATTATGATTATGCAAGAATTTTGAGAAGAGGCAATAGATCAACTCCAACCAAAAAGTTGATAGTATACTTCTCAAATGCTTATTATGATTCTGCTGATACAGGTGATATTACCACTGTTAATTCATATAATGATCTCGATTACTCAAGAGAAATCTCCTCAATTAATGATGTAAGGGTTACTGATATTATTGATGCTAGACCAAGGGTTAGCAACTATACTGTAACTGAAGGTTCCAATTCTCCATTAGAATTTTCAGGAAGATCATTTGATGGTGGGCAGCATAGTTCAAGTAGAGTTATGGCTTCTGATGAGTCAGTAACTCTTGATTACAACTATTATCTTGCTAGAGCAGATAGAATTTATTTAAACACAGATGGTGTTTTGAGTGTTAAGTATGGTTCTCCAGATGATGTACCTTCTCTGCCAGATGAAGTAAGTGGTGCATTAAATATTGCCAATGTTTATATGCCTGCTTATCTTTATAATGTAGAAGACGCAAGAGTTAAGACTCTTGAGCATAAGAGATATCAGATGAATGATATTTCTAAACTTGAAAGAAGAATTAAAAATCTTGAGTATTACACATCTCTCAATCTTCTTGAGCAGTCAACTCTGAACAGTTTTGTTCCAGACATCAATGGTCTGAATAGATTTAAATCTGGCATTTTTGTTGATAACTTCACAACAACCCAACCACAAGATACTAGCATTGGTATCAAGAACAGTATTGATGTTAAGAGAAAAGTTCTTAGACCATCTCATTACTCAACAGCTTTCAATCTTCAGTTAGGAACAACTGCTATACCTGGAGTTGGAACCACAACTAATGCTAATGGGGATTCTAGATTTGCTGGTCTTTCTGGATCAAATATCAGAAGATCTGGTCAAATGATCACTCTTGATTACAGTGAAATACCTTGGTTAACACAACCCTTTGCTACAAGAGTTGAAAATGTTACTCCATTCCTCATAACTTATTATCAAGGTTCTGTTGCTCTTGAACCAACTGTTGATGTTTGGATTGATACCAACAGTATGGAGGTTCGCGATGTTCAATTGGAGGGTTCATTCCAAGGAGTTGCTGAAGCATTAAGAGCTGATGTTACTGATTCTGCAGATGGATCTAGAATTGGTGTTACTCCTGTATTGTGGGATTCTTGGGAGACAACTGGTGTTAATTTAACTTTTGATTCAGTACAAGTAAACAGAAATG
>Ga0255768_10006526_pt1 | contig 11069 bp, 13 predicted proteins | sample 071ome_33_FD_179983 | JGI IMG/M metagenome (GOLD analysis project Ga0255768, IMG submission 179983) | Coastal salt marsh microbial communities from the Groves Creek Marsh, Skidaway Island, Georgia - 071412AT metaG (version 2) | ecosystem: Environmental > Aquatic > Marine > Intertidal zone >...
TGTGATTGCCTATGATATTTCAATGTGTAACACCCCTCTCAACGAGCTAGCACAAAGACTTGGAAAAGAATACGATAAGGGAGGAATCATTGCTGAATCAGGACAGTTCATTCCAGATCTCTTTGAAGAAATTAATCACCTAGATTATTTCAAGTTAACCGCTCCAAAATCTCTAGACAAGTCTTGGTATTATAGTAAAATGCAATCCTTATTCGATAGAGGATCTTATTCAACCGCCGATTTATTAAATACGTGTTGCGAACATATTGGATATCAAATTGCCCAATCGATTAATTTATCCAAATCCGATTCAAAACACTCTAAAGTATTAGTTACAGGAGGAGGAGCCTACAATACATTCCTCATAACTCGTATTGAAAAATACTTAGATCCTAGTTGTAAACTCGTGATTCCAGAGCCCTATCTCATTGAATATAAAGAGGCTATCATCTTTGCACTTATGGGATGGCTAAGAGTTCATTCGAAAATCAATGTGCTGCGAACGGTTACTGGCGCAACAAGAGATACATCCTCAGGTAAAATAGCTAGTATCTAGCGGCAATTCGTAACTTTGATAATCTAATTTGCAAAGGATGTTTATCATAGGTATCACAGGCGGATCAGGGAGTGGCAAAAGTTCTATCGTCAATGCCATCGCCGAAGGATTCGACAAGAATCAACTTACAGTACTCTCGCAAGACAGGTACTATAATCCACTAGATCATTTAAGCCCAGAAGAACGCAGCGTGCAAAATTTTGATCATCCCAGTGCCTTCGATTACGATTTATTAGAAAAACATCTTCAAGAATTAAAAAAGGGAAATACCATCCCTGCCCCGGTGTACAGCTTCGTAAAAGAAACTAGAGAACCTGAGACGGATCCGATCAGCCCCACCCCTATGCTACTATTAGAAGGTATTCTACTCATGAATCATCCAGAAATAAAATCGATGGTTGACCTATGGATTTACATTGATACTGATGAAGATCACCGATTAATGAGAAGAGTACTTAGAGATACTGCCGAACGAGGACAAGAACTCACCAAAGTATTTAGAAGATATACCGAGCAAGTAAAGCCAATGCATCAGAACTATATCGAAGCTTCTAAGTCTGAGGCGGATATTATCATTAACAACAATCATCACTACGATCGTTCTGTTCAGTTTGTGATAAAAGCCATTCAGCAAATGGTGTGATGAAAAAGACGAAGCATTTAAAATGGCTGGGCCAATTCAAAAATATTTACCTACTGATATCTAGCTTCTTTATCGTTTGGATGCTCTTCTTTGACTCGAACTCTGTTCTCATTCAATGGCAACTTAGCAGCGAAATCAAAGACCTAGAGCAAGAAAAGACCTATTTAGAATCTGAAATAGCAAGAGATAAAGCACTTTTAAAAAAGTTCGCAGATTCTATTGAAAAGGAACGCTTTGCCAGAGAACGCTATTTTTTCAAAAAAAACAACGAGGATATTTTCATCATTGAAATGAGAGACAGCCTACGAAAAGACCAATAATACCCCTCAGTTTTCAACAATTTCAAGAAAGGTTTTTAGCTGCATTTCTAAAATTGTATTTTAGACCTTCTTTATAAGTATCATGGGAAAAATCATTGCTATTGCTAACCAAAAAGGTGGTGTAGGTAAGACTACCTCTTCAGTCAATCTTTCTGCGGCTTTAGGGGCATTAGAACAAAAAGTTTTACTAATTGATGCCGATCCACAGGCCAATGCCTCATCGGGTCTTGGGATAGATATAGAAAATGTTGGGTTAGGTACCTATCAATTGTTAGAGCACACCGCAGGTGTAGACCAAGTGATTTATCCTGCCAATTCGCCAAACGTATCTATCGTTCCTGCTCATATTGATCTTGTAGCCATTGAAATTGAGCTTATCGAGAAGAAACGTAGGGAGTACATGCTAAAGGAGGCTATCAGCAGTGTTAAAGACGATTACGATTATATCATCATTGATTGCGCCCCATCGCTTGGGCTATTAACCCTGAATGCACTAACAGCCGCTGACTCAGTAATCGTACCGATCCAATGCGAATACTATGCCCTAGAAGGGCTTGGTAAACTTTTGAATACCATTAAAAGTGTCCAAAAGTTATACAACAAAGATCTCGATATCGAAGGAATGCTGCTCACTATGTACGATTCGAGATTACGTCTTTCTAATCAAGTCGTTGAAGAGGTTAAAAAGCATTTTAGCGACATGGTTTTCGAAACGATTATTCAGAGAAACGTGAAACTAAGTGAGGCTCCAAGTTTCGGAGAAAGCATCATTAGCTATGATGCCAGCAGTAAAGGAGCGGCTAATTATTTGAGCCTAGCCAAGGAAATAGTGCAGCGTAAGCCTGCAAAGAAATCTAAAAAGAAGTCATGAGTAAAACTCGAAAGCCTGTTTTAGGAAAAGGATTATCTGCCCTACTTCAAGATCCCAATAAGGACTCATCAATCAGTGCGGTGAATAGCCCAATGATGGCCTTTATTCATCCGGATGAAGTTGCTGTAAACCCTTATCAACCTAGAACTACTTTTGATGAAGAAGCTTTAGCTGACTTGGCTCAGTCGATCAGTGAATTAGGCATCATACAACCAATTACTGTTCGTAAAATTAGTGACGGTAGCTATCAATTGGTATCAGGAGAACGCAGATTAAGAGCTAGTAAACTAGCTAAGTTAGAGTCTATTCCTGCATTTGTCAGAGAAGCCAACGATCAGGAGTCACTTGAGATGGCCTTAGTTGAGAATATTCAACGGGAAGATTTAGACCCTATCGAAATTGCTTTGTCTTATCAAAGATTGATTGATGAGATCGACCTTACTCAAGATTCAATGAGTAAACGCGTTGGCAAGAAACGGTCTACCATTACGAATTACTTAAGACTTCTAAAACTTCACCCCCAAGTTCAGGGTGCGTTGAGAAGACGAGAAATATCGATGGGACACGGCAGGGCGTTAATGGCTATAGATGATGAAGAGGCGCAGATTGAACTTTTAGTTATTGTTCTTAACCAATCATTATCTGTTAGGGCAACCGAAGAATTGGTTAAAAAATACGGTTCTTCAAAGAACGAAAAATCAGAAGTAAAGGGTCCTTCTAAGAAAGTGCTGAGCGCTATTGACGATCTTGAACAAGGACTAAACCGAAAGGTTCAGTTAAAGGCATCAAAAAATGGTTCGGGTTCGATCACCATTACTTTTAGTTCTACAAAAGATTTAATACAGCTTAAAAAGCAACTCTTGGGTGAATAAAATCTACTTCATCATTTTTTTATTGTTTTTGGGACGAGCGTATGCCCAAGAAGCCACTACTACCAAAGATGAAGCAAAACAAGAACGTAAATTAGAACGTGAACAGCGCAGATTAGAGAGAGCGCTAGACCCATTATCTCCTTCTCGGGCAAGCTTTTTATCTGCAGCCGTTCCTGGTTTGGGTCAATTTTATAATCGAAAATACTGGAAGGTTCCATTAGCTTGGGCAGCCGTGGGTACCGGTGTATTTGTTTATCAATTTAATCAAACCGAATACTTGCGTTATCGGACCGCATTTAAGTTACGATCGGCAGGTTTTTCTACCGATGAATTTTACGATGTCAATCTTGATGGCATCGGTCCTGATGTTTCTGACCGTGCCTTAGAAGAGGCGCAAAAAAAGCTCAAAGTCAGAGAGACTCATCCCTCTTAATCGCCATTGGTCTTTATTTACTGAACGTTTTAGATGCAAGCGTTGACGCGCATCTAAAACCCTTTAATATGAATGAGGATTTAAATGTTTCTATTCAACCGATTTTACGGCAACACCCTGTTCAAATGGGGGCTGAAATCGGTTTAAATCTAAAAATAACCTTATGAGTAACTTTGTTTTACTGGGATATGGACGAATGGGGAAACGGATTCAGGAGATCGCCGAAGAGCGTGGTCACCGAATCGTTTTGGCAACAAGTCATACCCCGGTATCGATTCCTGAAAGTGCCGATGCTGTGATCAATTTCAGCACGCCTGATTCAGCCTTTGAATTGGTCGCCTTATCACTAAGTCAAGGAATCCCCGTTATATCTGGCACCACCGGATGGGATCATTTAGTACCAAAGGCCAATGAAATGGCACTAGAGAATAATACGGCATTTATCTATTCGAGCAATTTTAGCTTAGGTGTCAACTTGGCCTTTGCGGTCAATAAAAAACTTGCAGAACTCTTAAAACCCTATTCACAGTATAAGGTAAGCATCGAAGAAATCCATCATAAGCATAAACTTGATGCACCTAGCGGAACGGCTATTTCTCTAGCTCAGCCTCATATTGAATCAAGAGAACTTGACGGATATCAATTAGGTGATTCCACCGAAAAACTTCCGATCTATTCGATTCGTAAAGGAGAAATTCCAGGAACCCATCACGTACACTATAAAAGTGATATCGATGAAATCACATTAAGTCACGAGGCTCATAATCGTGACGGTTTCGCACTGGGATCAGTAATTGCAGCGGAATGGATTGTAGGTAAAAAAGGTATTTTTACCATGAATGACGTATTAAACCTGTAGCAATGAATTTAACACAGTGGCTTATCTTCTTCTTAGCTGTACAGCTCGTACATGGATTAGGAACTTTTAAACTTTATCAAAAAGCAGGTCAGGCAGGTTATAAAGCATTCATACCCGTTTACAACTTAATCGTAGCACTCTCCTTTTTAGAACGACCCAAATGGTGGACGATTCTTTTCTTTTTGCCGATCATCAACCTAATCCTATTTCCAGTTCTTTGGATTGATCTTTTGTACGCATTTAAAAAGAAGCCTAAATCTATAGAAATGCTTTGGGTGATTTTAAGTTTGGGACTCTACCTAGTTCCCCTAAACTATGCCTCAAGTACTGAATTTCAAACCAATCGTCAGAAACCAGAACAAACCAAAACAGGTGAATGGCTATCATCCCTAACCTTTGCAGTGGTAGCAGCCACCCTGGTTCATACCTATTTTCTACAGCCCTATGCGATCCCAACAGGCTCACTAGAACGAACGCTACGAATTGGTGATTTTCTAATTGTAAGTAAGTTTCATTACGGAGCAAGAATCCCAATGACAGCCGTGTCGACTCCCATGGTTCATGATACCCTACCTATTTTAAAGGTAAAGTCGTATTTAAAGAAACCTCAAATCCCCTATCTAAGACTTCCCGGTATTGAAAAAGTTAAAAAGAATGACATCGTTGTATTTAACTGGCCGGCGGATACTGTGAGACAATTCTTTGTAAAAGAAAAAGGAGTCAAAAAGCCAATAGATAAAAAATCAAATTACGTTAAGCGTTGCGTAGGAACACCAGGGGATACCCTAGAAATCATTGATGGGTTTGTTTATATCAACGGTGTTCAACTTGAGCTAGATGAGCGAGCAAGACCCATGTATAATCATAAAGTCTACAGCTCTAAAGGAGTGTCTCCCAATCTATTGATACAAGCGGATGCCGACGACTTCAGTAGAAAATTTATCGTTGAAAATCTGACTCAGGATCAGTACAATGCACTTGTTCCGCATCTGATTGGAGTCAATCAAACCGCTGAAGGAACTATTGAACTTTATACTACGAGTGATGGTATTCCTGTTACTGTTTTAAGAGAAAATCGAATTGCTCTTAAAGAGCCCTTATCTACTGAGATTACCGCTAATTTAACCCTTGCTGGAGCAGAATTGCTAGCACAACATCCGAGTATCGATAGTGTTTCTATGGATTTGACACCTAAAGGGGTAAGCGGTTACAATATATTTCCGCAAAACGACAAATATACTTGGAATGAAGATCAATTCGGACCGATTTACCTGCCCAAAGAAGGCGATGAAATCGAATTGGATTTAACCACTTATCCGATCTATAAGAAGCTTTTAACCGAATACGAAGGGAATAGCATCGAACTAGTAGATGGCAAATTTATACTAAATGGTAGCCCAAGTGAGCGAGTAAGTATTACCAAGAACTACTATTGGATGATGGGCGATAATAGGGACCACTCCGAGGACAGCAGAACTTGGGGGGTTGTTCCCGAGGATCACATTCTAGGTAAACCTATTTTTATTTGGATGAGTTGGGATCATTTCAACGATGGTTTATTTAAAATGAAACCTCGATGGGATCGATTCTTCACTACCGTAAAAGGACCTGGGCAACCTCAGTCTTATCTTTGGGTATTTGTACTCGGTCTTGTAGGTTATTTTGGTTTTAAAGCAGTGAGGAAGCGAAAAAAAGCTTAACATGTTGAAAGCTGTACTTCTGCATCCCTCTTATTTTCTAACCACTCAAAGTCTTGCCGCGATAGCTCAATACGGGGATAAAATTGTCTTTGAAAAACACGATAATTTTCAAAAACAAACCTATCGAAGTAGATGCTCTATAGCTACAGATCAAGGAAAACTAAATCTTAGCCTACCTGTAAAACATCAGAAGAACATTCGACAGCGTTACAATGAAGTTAGAAGTGAAGAAGTGTTTGACTGGAATAAACAACATTTAAAGAGTATCACTACAGCTTATAGAACTTCACCCTATTTTGAATTTTTTGAGCGAGAATTCAAAGAGTTATTCCAAAGCAGTGCAGTAGATCTATTTGATCACAACCTCAAAATCACCAAGTATCTCTGCGATCAATTTAGAATCGTATTCCCTGATCAATTTACTGAATCCTATCATAAGATTGACTCAACTCCGGAGGTATTAGATCTTCGTTATTTGGTATTATGTAAGGGCAATTCGAGAGTAATTGAAGAAAAAGGATACCCACAGGTTTTTGAAGAGCGCACAGGGTTTCTCAGTAATCTATCGGCTATTGATCTATTGTTCAATCTAGGCCCAAGACATGGCCTAGATTACCTAAGACAGGTTTCTATTTCTGGCCCTTTCTAAAGAGGTAGTCTTTTTCCTCGGCAGAAAGGCTTTCGTAACCTGACGCACTGATTTTATCTAGAATGGAATCAATTTTCTCTTGATCAGATAGGGGCTCTGCGCTGGTTCGTTTTTTGTTTTTGTAAACCTTAAAGGATGGCTTTTTACGTGTAAAATTGAATCGAAATCCTTGTCTGAAATAATTTTGTAAACCATCAGCAATCTCCACTCCTTTCAATAATTGGCTCGCCATAAAATAACCAATTCCGGCCCCAACGAGGTGGGCTAAGCGACCACCAAAATTGACACCCGAGGTTAATTGCAGTAAATCAATCACAACAAAAAAGGCTCCGAGCTGCCACAACTTAATGTTGAAAATAAAAATTCTAATAGGCTGATTCGGAGTATAGGTAGCAATAAATATGAGCACCGCCATGACACCAGCTGAAGAACCAACTAAATAGGCGCTAGAGGTTAGAAAAAGAGAGTAAGAAAAAAGAAAAGTAAGTCCGGCAAAAAATACACCCAAGAAGTAAACCGTAAATAACCGGGCAGTATCAAACAGCGTTAAAAAATAACGACTCGCGGTGTATAGCCAAAGCATATTGAATATCAGGTGCCAAAGATCTGCATGAATAAAACTATAGGTAATTAGGCTCCAAGGTTGAAATAATAAAGTTGTTAATGACGAGCTTAAAACCAGCCAACGGTCTAGAGGCAATCCGATCACACCTAAAATCGAGATCACCAAAAACACGAGTACTTGAATCGCAATGAAGCGATCAAAGCTGCTCATCAAATTCCATCGATAACGCAGATTTTCCATTAGTTCCACCGGTGATTGTTAAATGAATTTCTGCTCCAGTACCACATCATAATATAGCCTAATAATGCACCACCAATGTGAGCAAAGTGAGCGATACCGGTGTTTTGATTGGTAATACCAAAATAAAGATCCCCTAGAATGATCAGGGGCACAAAGTATTTCGCTTTAATAGGAAATGGCAGAAATAGTAGCATAAGTCGAGCATTGGGATACATAAAAGCGAAGGCAACTAAGACACCATAAACAGCTCCTGAAGCTCCTACTGCAGGGGTGTAAAACGCAGAACTCAACTGTTCTGCTACTTCGTAAGAAACACCGCGTTCAATATAACTTAAGTTTACCCCTGAGGTAGAGGTTAAAGCCTCAAATAGTTGTACTCTGGATATTCCGGAGTCAACAATCGCTTCAACGGCACTATTGAAATAGATGTAATTTACACCCGTATGTAAAAACGCAGCCCCTAAGCCAGCGGAGAAGAAAAAGAAGATAAATTTTTCTTGACCCCATTGACGTTCAAGTGGTGTTCCAAAGGCCACTACCGCATACATATTAAAGAGTATATGAGCAAAACCTCCATGCATGAACATATGGGTAGCAAATTGCCAAAAGCCAAATCTAGGGTTCTCCATAAACCAAAGGGAGAATCTACCATACATAAAGTCGCCTAAGCTCAGTGTCAGTATAAAGAACAATACATTAGCGATAAGTATTCCACGTACAGCGGGAGTCATTTGTTGTAGCATAGCCTAGAATTTACGTACAATTTCTTGAACATCGATCAACCTAAAAATTAGTTTCTGATCTGGCGACCATTCGCGTTCTTTACACAAATTTAGATCTTCTAAAAGTTTTCTCATTTGTTCAGGCGAGAGCTTCACCCCCGATTTAATCGCCATATTTCGAGACAAAATTCTAGCCGATAACTCAGCAGTCGAAAAGCTTTCTAAAGAATGCTTATCCTGTGAAAGATTAAGAAGCTCCTTGAAAAGCTTAAGAGCATTAGGAGTGTCTAAAAATTCAGGACCGCCACTTAAGGTGAGTTGATGGTCTGTTAAACTCATAGCAAAGCCTAGATCTCTTAACTGATCTTCAATTTGTGAAAACTGGTTGCGCTCCGAAGGGTTTAGTTCGATCTCTTCAGAAAACAACCATTGCTGAGAGTTAGATACCTCAACAGTCATTGCCGCCAATAATTGCTCATAAATCACACGTTGATGAGCTCTATACTGATCGATTAATACTAGTTTGGTATCTCTGGCTATTACGAGATATTTCGTGTCGAGTTGAATAGGTGAATGTAAAGACTCAAAGCTTATTGTGTCTCCTTCAAAGTCTTCAGAAAAAATGGTCTGCTTGGCTTCAGTTTCTACCACGAGTTGACTAAATCCGAAAGCATCGTTAGCATCTACTGACACAAATGGATTGAAGCTGGGATCAACTTGAACTTTGGGCATGCGGTTAGGAGAAGAGGACCGTTCAGATCGATAATCTACCTGATAATCTGGATTGAGATCAAAATCAATGGTTGTATTGACTCTGAATTGTCCCAAACCATGGCGAACAGTAGCCTGCAATAGAGTGAAAATCTCGAACTCATCAACCAGTTTTATTTCGGTTTTGGTCGGATGTATATTAACATCAACCATCGATGGGTTTACTTCTAGAAAAATAAAGTATCCGGGTTGATAATCATTATTTAAAAGACCCTCATAGGCTTTAATCACTGCCTTGTGCAAATAGGAATGACGCACATAACGACCATTCACGAAAAAGAATTGTTCTTGTCGGGACTTTTTGGCAAATTCAGGTTTTTGCACGTATCCCGAAATTTTAACCACTTCAGTAGCCTCCTTAATAGGTACAATACGTTCAGGGTATTTCGATCCGAAAACATGGCCAATGCGCTGTAATAAATTGAATGGTGGAAGATCAAATAAGACTTGATCATCAGAATACATCTTCCAATGAATATCGGTATGAATAAGCGCTACCCTCTGAAACTCATCGATACAATGCTTCAATTCTACTGAATTCGACTTCAAGAAGTTTCTACGAGCCGGTATATTGAAAAAAAGATGTTTCACAGAAATCGTGGTACCTACCTCAGCCACGACTTCCTTAATATCGTAAGACTTTCCGCCATGATTCGTGTATTCAAAAGCCTCTTCTGAACCTTCAACCCTACTTTTACAACTAACTTGGGCAATGGCTGCAATACTTGCTAATGCTTCTCCCCTGAACCCTTTTGTGCTTAAGGTAAATAAATCTTCTGCAGATCGAATTTTAGAAGTAGCATGGCGCTCAAAGGCCAATTCTAACTGGTCTTTATCAATACCTACTCCGTTATCAATGACACTGATTAATTCCTTACCTGATTCCTTAATAACCAAAGTAATACTTGTCGATCCCGCATCAACCGCATTTTCAAGCAATTCCTTAACCACTGAGGCTGGACGTTGTACAACTTCCCCTGCGGCTATCTGATTGGCTACATGTTCTGGAAGCTTAAAAATTTCAGGCACGACTAGTGAAAATGCTTAAATCAAAGTCAATAATGACTAAAAAGAAAAAGATTAAAATTAGAGCTATGGTTAAAACCAATCGGTTACTTTTTTTTGATTCTTCACCCGATTTAAGATCATCGATAGCCCAAAAAAATTTGTTTTTTAAACCTCTTGGAGGCTGGGCTGTACTACGAAACGCATCGAAACGATGTTCCATCTTAAAAGGAGAACCCTCCCCCTTGTAGTAACGAGGTTGGTATCCGAATTTCTTATGCGATTTCATCTTTAGAAATGCCATAGAATAAAGATACTAAGAATCGATGAACCCGAAGTTAAACTTCAGACATTTGAAGAGCAGCTATCGCTGCCTCAACACCCTTATTGCCGTGCTTACCTCCACTTCGAGCTCTTGATTGGTCGATATGATTATCGGTTAACACACAGAATATAACCGGTGTAGTTCCTTTTAGATTGAGTTCAGTTATACCCTGGGTAATGGATTGACAAACAAAATCAAAGTGCGCCGTTTCACCTCTAATCACACAACCAATAACGATAACTGCGTCGTACTTCTCAGCCTTTACACATTTAGACGCGGCATAGGTAAGCTCAACCGCACCAGGTACAGCAATCTGATCAATGGTTTCCGCTTTGTGTTCAGCTAATGTCGAAAGACAACCATCCCTAAGCGCATGAGTTATTTCTTCATTCCAGTCCGCAGTGATAACGGCAAACCGTTTCCCCTCACCCAAAGGAACCTTAGATGAATCGTAAGTTGATAAGTGATGATGTGCCGTAGCCACTCTTACTCTAGGTTTCCGATAATCGCATCGATACCCGACGCCTCAGTGTTACCG
>Ga0255768_10006538_pt1 | contig 11058 bp, 26 predicted proteins | sample 071ome_33_FD_179983 | JGI IMG/M metagenome (GOLD analysis project Ga0255768, IMG submission 179983) | Coastal salt marsh microbial communities from the Groves Creek Marsh, Skidaway Island, Georgia - 071412AT metaG (version 2) | ecosystem: Environmental > Aquatic > Marine > Intertidal zone >...
CGTATCTTTTCGTGCAGTTCTGTCTGCTTTTTAAGGTCATGACGAGGTGCTGTATCATTCATTACCTCTGTCAATACCCTTTTTGAAGGTAAATTTGACATTGAACCATAATCTGACACGAGTTTTGTGGTTCCCCACATCTCTCTCATGTACTCTGTGTTCCTATCGACAGGTGATTGTCCCATTTTAGCTCCTGATTCATACAAATCAGAACTTTTAGAGGGGTTGCTATCCCTTATTCTTATTTATTTTCATAAAAAAAGAGGGGGAACACCCCCTCCTGATATTAACCTTTACCTTGACCGCGATACTTCTTCTTCGCTTTATTACGAGAAGACGCAGCGAGCTTCGTATTCACACTGCACCCTTGTCGAGTTTTCTTCGGTGCGCCTTCCACATAACCGCCACCCTTACGCATAGCCATAATTAAATCTCCTTTGTAATCTTAGTTTCAAGTTCTTGTGGTCTTGGAAAACCTGTCTGATAAAACTCTATCGACAGGTCCTCCATCCTATCAAAGTATTCCTCCTCCGTCAAGTTCTTATATAAAACTTTGTTGTTATGGAGAATTGTATACCTTTCTGTCATTGTATCAAATTACTCTTGACTTTTCGTGACCAACTCTAATACGAGGATCGCACCAAATCTCAAATCCTGCTTCCTTTGCATCCAGACAGAAACTTACATCCTCTCCACACATATCCTGAACCTCACCAGATTCAAAGATTTGCATCTTTGGTGCAAACCATGGATACTTCATCTCACTATGCTCAAATACACCGTGCTTAATCAATAACCACCCAAATCCTGCATAGTCAACAGTAAATGGCTTCTTACGTCGTGACATCGTATCTAATGTCTCATGATTCATGACTCCACCATTGTTTCGGAAGTCATCCTCCTCCATCCAATGTGCAACACTAGTAGTACGACCGTCCTCAGTACAATACCATCCACTCGCAATGTCCTGGTCCATCAAAACTAACTGAAGAAATTTCTCAGTATTAAACACAATATCACTATCAATCCATAATTGATAATCATACTGTAACTTCCCGTCCCAGGGAATCTGATCTGGTCCTCGCAGTACATTCGCTCCTAAACATTTGCATCTTGCAAAATTTACCATCGATGAATAATCTTGCGAGATCTGAATGCTACCTCCCATTTGTACAATGTCAAAACACAATTGTACGAAGTTTTTGAGATACGTATACGATACTCCCCTCCCAGGTAGACAGAAGACAATTGACTTCCCTCTGACCATAGAACGGGCTAAATCGTAGTCAAACTCCACATCTTCGCGCTTCTGTGGAGTCGGTGCCTTTGCTTTTACAGTAAATCCTTTAGCCATAATAGAGTGTAATTACATCATTGATCATACAGTATTATCTATGTAACGTCAATCTCCCTTCATTTCCGTTATCACAATACAGTCCCCCTCAACTTCCATATTCACTACCGTACCCTCATACCACCCAAACTCACTCACTACCCACTCAGGTAATGTTACATAATACTCCCCACTAATAGGATCGACCTCTACAGTCCTAAAATTTTCCTCCGGATTTTTTTGCATCTTCATGTTTTCGTTCCTTGATTTTATATATGTGGTTGAAGAATTTAGAGGTCGATCGTAACACTTTATAGCTTAGGGTAGTTAGGGGGTTTTATATACGGGGGGGGCCTAACGCGCCGCGTAACAAACATTAATAATATAAAACAACTGCCAAATCACGAACACATAAGGTATGTAAAGGGGGTGCTAATCACCCCCCTCATAAGTGTTAATCAAGCGAGCAGAAGATCATTGGAAAGTGTACCCAGTTTCATAGAGTTGCGGAACTCAGTGATAAAGAACTCAGTGCCATTGTATAAACGAATGAACCACTGATAGTTCTTTTGAAATACACTCTCACCAGCGATTGCGTGCTCTGAGAGAATAGCATTGAGACGGGACTTCGTGGTAGTTGACTGATAACCACCGTCCCAAAGACGAACTCCGAAGTCACCAACCTCTGCAATCTTGTTGCCGTGGAGGTATACAGTAGAGGTCTCAGTCTCAGGGTCAAAAGTAACAGCGGTGTTGGCAGATTGCCAGTTGATGCCGTTAGAGATAGCGGCGTTCATTTGCTGTTCGATTTTGCGCATGATGCTTGGGTTGTTTGGTATGAGAGAATTCTAAGGGGTGGAGGGGGTCGGGTGTGACCCCCTGTTGCAATCCTTAACGAACCTGGGTGACGAAGTTGGTACCGCTGCTGCGGTTGGTACGGCAGCGGTTACCCTTGGTCTGAGTCATCACCAGGTCTGCCTTACGGGGTGCTTTTGCAGGGAGGCGGGTGACCTTGAACTTGCCAGCAGCGATAGCAGCGTTGAGTTCAGCAGCGGTCATGGGAGCGGTGGTCATGAGTCGTTTCGTTTGAACTGTGTTTACTATAGAGGGTCTGCCGCTCAGTCGCGGTCGGAGATGTGCCAGCGTCCCCACTGTCCTTGGGGTCGGGTTGCTTCCCACTTAGCAAACCAGGACTGTTGGGCAGTCTCAGGTTCAGGGGTCAGGATCTCAGTGCGTCCCGCCACATCGGGGCGGGAGTAGAGGTCGGAGAGGTTGGGTTGTTTTTTCATGCTCTTAGTATTGCACCAATCGGGACGGATTGCAAGGGGGTGTGTGACACTTCCCCAACTGTCACACCAGGGTCAGGGTGTCCAGGTTGTTTATAGTAATGGTGTCAAATTCGGTCAGAGTCTTAACTCCTTCAATGTCAAAGTAAAGGTCAATTGCTTCTACTTTCCCATCGTATTGTGCAGTCAGAATGTCATTAATTTTGGTGCGGTTCTTTGCTGCCAGAACATCATCAAACCCCACAACTTCTTTCTTTGTATTAAAGCGGGGTGCCACACGGGGAAGAACACTAATGAACAACACTTTCTCCATTTCAATATTAGGAGCGAACATAATACGTGCTGCTTCGCCTACACTAGTGTTAGCGTAGTTTTTGATATTTTTGCTGATATTAGAGTTTAATGCTTTACCCAAAATAGCAACCTTAAGTTCACCCTTACTGAAACCAGCAATATCAATATCAAACGTGCCACCGAAACCATCAACGGGCAAGCGATATTCGAACTGCCAATCATACTCTGCCCACTCAGGGTTAGAGTTAAGAACCTCATCCAATAGGGCAGTGTGAAACTCATCGGTGCGCTTAGAAGAACGCACATTCTGAAAGGAAGTTTCCAGGAAGGTTTCCATGGGGGTCGTTTGAACTGAAGTCATTATAAGCACGGGGTCCGACGGTTTCGGGTCAGTGGTGGACGGTTCCCCAACTGGTCAGGCATCCGTCCGTGAGTATAAAGAACTCACGGGGAGTTAGTTATACCATGTGGTCTAACAGTCCCCAGTTGTGTATCTCAAAGTCAGGGTTAATCGTCTGACATTTGTTCAACGCTTCCTCAGCAGTTTCTGCAAGGTAACAAAGAATGTCATGGTAATCGTTGCGCTTATGTACACCAACGAAAGCAAACTTGAATTCTTTCATTATAACCTCAGAAGCGGGAATCATTCATGAGAGGTTCATAAACCTCCGCAACTTTATCCCAAGCATAGTCAGGAAGGTCACCACATTGTGCTTCCATAAAGTCATAAACCATACACCAATCTGCATCGGTTTCCATAACGAACTGGGTGAGACTTTCCAGAGCAGAGTTAAACAGGTCCAATTGAGTTTGGGTCATTTTGATGAGCATAATCCTTTCGATTCAGTTAAACACGAGGTCAGCGATTGCGGTGGGTCCGTCTACCCATTCCCACTTAGTGATTTGCTCGGTCGCGGGGACCTGACGACGACGGTCGTGCTGCTCTTGCAGTGCGACAGCGTAGTCTTGGTTTTCCATGTAGGGACCAACGTGGTCAACCTTAACGGTCCGACCCACGAAGTCGGTCCAGGTCCGACGGACGTAGAAGGAGGAGGAGTCGTTGCGAATGTCTTTTTTCATGCTCTTAGTATTGCACACCCCGTCCGACCGCGTAGTTCGTGCTGATACAAAACCGGAGATTCATCCATTACCCGTGCTTATGGGTCCGCTCCGAATGATATCCCCCATTTTGATACGGATTCGTATCAGCAAAAATATAACACTACGAATCCGTAGCGGCAGCCGACCTGAGTATAAAACAACGACGAACAGTAAGCATACCCTACTCCCCATGAGTTAGGTATACTTATGAACCCTATGAGTTTCTATAACGATGTGACAGTAATCATAGTGTCACATTATATCTCCACTTCGTATTCTTTTATGTTACTATTAACTTCTTCGTCACCGTGGAGATCTAACAAATCTCTCCAATTTAGACTTTCTAAGTCTAAATCATCATAACACATGACGTTGAGCGTTATAGTAACTAGTCGCTTGTTATGTGTTAACATGTGTCTAGGTGCGAGTGTGCGTATAATCTAGCGCATCACATGCGTTACATTATATCATGCATAATGTCGATACGCAAGCGCATCATAATCTCGTGCGTCGCGTGTGTATTCCTCGTCGAGTTCTTGTACATCGAGTTGCGCATAATACTCGTAGTACGTATCCTCGTCGAGATTATAATCGTTTCCGAATGTATAGTCGAGATCGTAGTCGTCGTACATAAGCTCGTCGAGATCTGATGGTTACTTGGTTATTCTAGCATAAAGCTCGACGAGATTCAACTAATGCGGGTATCAGTCTCGTCGAGATTCATAACCATTATTTATAAGTCTCGACTAGATTTTGTGTGGGTCTCATGATATTTTCGCGGTCGTGTGACTTGACAAACTGCGAGTCTTATGATACGCTCGCTAAACTTGCATAAGGATGAGGTCTTTATAAGGTTTTAGAGAGTATAAGATCCGACCCTTTATAAGGTTTTAGAGAGTATAAGATGGTGGGGTTTATAAGGTTTTAACACACATAAAATCACACAAAACAATACGAATTCATATCATTATTCAGTCTTATTATGAATACTTATTGAGACGAATAAGACACTACTTTATATTTAAAAACATATTTAATTAATAAAAAACCCCTAAAAAGGGGTAAAATAAGGGTTAAACTTGGTAAAAACGTAGTTTTTCCCATAAGCGCAAGCGCTGTTTTTTCAGGGTATCTTAGGTGGTGTTCTACCTGTCTCTCTACTATATCTTGCTTGGTTCATTACACTACACAACTTCTGTCCTGGTCCTCGGCAATCTATATGAGGTAAAGACTTTAAATCAGGTCCTAATACAGTAGTCTTCATTGGTGCTATCTGTGCTGTTGGACCTAATCCTGTCTTAGGGTTAATTAAAAACCTTTGGGGTGCTGGATTAGGTTTTCCATCTTTAGTCTTCAATGGAGGCATTACTCTATAAGGTGCAAGACTCCTTATATTACTATATGCTTCTACTTCAGTAATAAACTCTTGAAATGTTTTCACTGTTTATGATGGATTACTTCTCATCATATTTATTATTGCGTGACTTGATATATGTTAATTGATGATAATACTCAGGGAAACACAATACCAAAGTATGAGTCTTATGATGAATAGGACAATCAGTAATGTTATCAGGATCCTTACACTTTACTCCTGTTTCGATTGTGATGTATTGTGAGTCCTTATAATACACCCATCCTTCTACTGAGTGTTTATCTTTGTTCCATCTTACATAATCATCGACTTCAGGCGTATAAGGCATATTCTAATGGATTAAGGTTTAGAGGCATAGAAGTATAAGGAGATGTGTTTGATAGTTGTATTACATCTCCTACTGTTTTAGAATTGATAGGGGCGTGCCATTGGTTTGTCTTTGTATTGTAGAATCCCCAGATGGTACGAGTCGGAGCACCACCATTGTAAATATACCGACGATGACATAAAAGCCACACAGCAATAACATGACTCTTAAATTGTACTGACTCATACTCATATCCCTCTGGTGACTTATGGGGAATCAGGGACAGCACGCAATCGGTTGGGATTATATCCTTCTGCAAGTCTCCTCTCAAGACGCTCTTTTGCTTGCTCTTTTGTGAGTTTGACATCAGTCTGATCAGTAATACCCCAACCGTTAGTTCCTAATTCTTCAATGCGATACAGTTGTTCCATAGTTCTTTAAGTCGTAAATGAATCAATAATACCACTCTCATAGTCTTCCTTAAGAGTGAACTTCTGTGCTGTAATCACATTCTGCATAATTAAATGACCATAGTTATCATCATAACTCTCTTCCTCAGAAAGAATGTTAAATGCCTCATGGTCGTTCTCTGCAATTAGGTTGATCACTCCACCATATTCTGATGATGGAAATGGTACCCAGTAGTCAACAATATAAAGACTTTTCATTTCAGTGTGTGGTTTGCTCCTTGATTGTATCATATTTAGATGCAGAAATCAAACTCAACTGTCGGTTCATCTCAACCTGTAATGTAATCAACCGAGTCTTCATATACTCCTCATACTGATTACCCTCAATCAATGACAGAATGTTCTGCGTTTGCATTAATGCTAAATGCAACTTAACTTCATCAGTCATAGAAACTCACTCATGTAATAATCAACAGTTACCTCTAACTCTGCTGCTTTCTGTTCATAGATATTCCCAATCTCTTCCTGTACTACATCACCATGTTTCCTCCGATAAACAGTCTTTCCACCATCAGGTGATTCATACACATACTTGTGCATTTCCATGTCAGCATGTTTCATGAAATCCTCAAATGCATTACAAAACTGTCGAATGTCCTCTTCATTCATCTCATTCACCTCAGTTGATTGTTGCAAAATTAGGTACCCACCATACCTCACATTCCTCTCCATCAAACCATTCATTAAACTCCTCAAATACAGCACGACAATTGTCCTCTTCCTCCGCCTCTGCAAAACATTCACATAGTCCCCACATGTCCTCCATGATACTATCAATCAGTTCCATGCGGTCGTCCATCGTCATCTCAGAATGATTCATTTCAGTATGTCTGTGAAGAGGTCAGTTTTTCGTGTAGTACAACTAAATCAAACACATTTTGTTGTACCTTGGATAAGTCTTGCGACTCTAAGAGTTCCAGGAGAATCCTGATCTCCTTCTGTGAAAGTTGTACCATCTCCATCATTCAACAGGCATCAAAGATTCAAGCATTTCCTCATCATAGATAGAGGTCACTTCCTGTTTCATATCTTCCTCATTAAGGTCTTTCAGGTTGTTCATTAACATATCAAAGGCAAACTGACACAGACTATCCATATCCATACCGTCAAGAATCATGTTAGCGTAGTTCTCTTTCAGTTGGAGAAGTTCGGAGTCGTTCATGATGTTGGGGTCAGTAGGAAAAGAAACGAAAGACATCAGTAGTCGTAGTTAGCGTTCAGATACTCATTCACATCAAACTTGTTCTCATCATCAAGTTCCTGCATCTCAGGAATGTCAAAGATCTCACCAGGAGCGTCTGCAATCTCAAAGAAGTCGGTCATGTCGTTTCGTTTGAACTGAAGTTATTATAGGGCATCAGAGCACCCCAGAGAGGGATGCTGTGACACTTCTTCATTTGGTCTGAAACCGTCCGCTGTTGAAGTTGGCGCGACTGAACGCCTCCCGACGAACTATTTTGAACATTCCAAACTCATTAGAATAAACATAACCCTCAGCATCAATTCGGTCGAATCCTACATATGCATCAGGTCCATTGTTGCGACAAACTTTCAAACAGTCGTCCTTAATAGCCTTGACAAGTTTCCACAATCGAATTAGGTTGCGGTCGCATCCGCAAGCGAGCGTCAGTGCCTCCTCGTCCAGGTCAGCACCAGTTTTGATGAAACTGTTGAAAACCTTCTTCATTTCACGCGCTTGTTTATCATCAACAAACTCACACGTTGTTGCCATCTGCTTGGCAAACATCACAACATTAACCACATCCTCAAATCGGTCAGCACCTGATGCAATCCAGGACTGTGGTTTGATAAACTTACAATGATGAGTGTCAGTCAGACTGAAATCCAACGGGCGACCAACTGCATTACGCAAATCATCCTCAGCATCATAATATGTGTGAGGAGCAACAATGATAGTCTCCCGAATCACACTGGGGAAGACATAGGTAATCGTGTTAGGTTGGTACTCATCGCTACCACCAACACCGATAAAGTCACCCTGCAAAATCCACGGAGAGCGTGGCAAATAGTCAAAGCAAAGATGCAGAATCTCTGCTACTTCACCAGTATGATTATCATCAATGTCCTGGTGGGATTCATTGATTTTAATCTTTACCTTGTTGAATACACTCTTCGTACCAACAAAGAAATTACCAGTCGCAGGATTGCGTCCCCATACAATAGCAGGAGCACCGTCAATCTTCAAACTCAACCTACCATCAGTGACGAACCAATTCAGTGCTGAAAGGTCACCAGTCAGGATGGAATCTTCGGGGTGTTCGATGTGAGTGTTTTGCATCAGAAAAGTTCGAGTTGGGCAAACATCAGGTGGTCGTCACAACTATCAGAGTCGTGAAGGTCAAGCATATCAGTATCAACATGCTTGACCAGTTTGCTGAAAAGAAAGTCAACAAACTCTCTATCCTCTTGAGTCATCATTCTCCAAACATTTCAGTGAAGAGGTCAGGGCGATTCTGACGGTCATACTCTTCATTAGTCAACCAAATCTCTTGCTTGACCCATGCTAACTCTGCATTGAGTTTGTCCATCTTAACCCGCAGGTCGTAGAGTTTCTGATTGCGTTCGGTGATGGTCATCGGTCGTTTGCTGTCGATGAACTTAGTATAGGGCATCAGAGCACCCCAGGAAGGGGTGCTGTGACACTTCTTAAACTGCCACGGGTTGCTGGAAATACAATCCAGCGCGTTGCATCATATCAATCAGTGCAGACTGAATCTCATCCAGTTCATCATAATCCGTTTCTGCAACATCAAAATCAACCCAATGAAACTCATTCATATTCACATTACCACTAGCAAGAATTGGAGCATAATAGAGCTCACCCTCCGTGCAGATAGTATAAACACAACCGTGATTCTCAACGGTCAGGAAAACACCAGTGAAGTTAGTCATGAAAAAAAGTTGTGAACGAGGACTACGATGAGAGCGAAGAAGTAAAACACTAGCAATAGACAGGAGAGTAATCAGAACCAGTGTATGCTTCCAGGTTAAAGTCCAGGACTTGAGCACCGTTGGCGATGTACTGATTGATGTCATAAATGGCATCAGACTTGACGCGGGTGGTGAAAGAAGTCATCTCAGTCTCCTCACCCTTGTGCCAGATAACGCGCTTGACAAAACGCTTGCCGCTGCTCACGGGATAGAAGTCGATGGTGGTAGCGGAGGTTTGGAGACGCATGGGGTGTTCCCTTGATTACCTAGTAATCATACAGCAGCACAGAGTCGGTTGCCGAAGCACTGTGACACTTCTTCATCTGGTCGTCCAAACCTGTCCGTCAGGTACATCTCAAATAACCTTTCTTCTTCCTCCCGTGCTTCAATCTCATGTGGTTGATACCAATACTCCCAATTATCCACTGGTACTTTAGAATAACACAATTTTCCGTATCGCTGTCGCAGCGAACCGCGTACCCACTGTGCCAGGTGCGTCAGTTCGTGCAAAAGAGTTTTTATATACAAATCCCTATCCATGTGAGTGTCCAACTCTATCAGAAAGTGACGTGGGCGATAGGTCTCACCAACCACATCACAATATCCCTGTACGTTCTCACGTTTCAATCCACGATGAACAATATCCACCGTGATCTTGTGACGTGGGAAAAAGTTATTCAGAAACCAAGAGGTAACATCCTCACAGGTGCTCTTAGGATAACCGTATCCACTAATGTAGAGAATAGACATGTGCCCCAGTGTAGAAACCAAACAAATGAACTAATGAAGACAAGTTTATGGGTTCTTGTCATCCCCACGCCTCCATATACTCACTCAGGTGATAAGTATCGTCGGTGCAAGTCTCATCAACTAACTCATCATAAGTCATGTCTTTTAACATGGTGAGATAATCTTCGGGATCAATATCAACCCCAGGTTCAAAGTCATCATGACATAAAAACACATACTCATTGTAGAGTGCTTCGATGAGTTGTTCTCTAGTAACGTTCATTGTCCTTGTTGAGATGATTGAACCAGGGTGAAAAGAGTGCTAGTGCTGCCCATACAACACTAGCAGTAATGATAAGGAAGTAGATCACTTGTAAAGGTAACCACCTGCCCAGTCAGCATGTTGCAGCAACCATTCACGCTGCTCAATGATTCGCAGGTCATAACGAACACCTTTGGCAGGTGCTTTGAATGATGCAGACTTATAAACCTCACCAGTCTTCTTATCCACAAAAGCATGAACACTACGGGAACCGTAATTAGTCTCCATGATGATCTTGAAATACTTACGTCCTTCTTCGGGGTAGAACTTATACACAGGAGCATCATAACCACCGACTTTGCCATGGTTACGGGACTTGAAGTTGTCCACCAGAGCATCACACAGCATCAGAGTCCACTTACGCACATTCAGTTGGATGGTGTTCCTAGCGTCTTGCTGGGCAGCGTAGTCAGCGAAGGTAGCAGTCATGGGGTTCGTTGCTTATGAGACTATTATAGGGTCATATGGGGGCATTTCAGCGCCCCCTGTGCCACTTGTTCAACTGGTCATCTCATCAATTTGTTGCTGCAACTGGCGCTGTACGCCTTCCAGGGTGTATGCTCCCGTAGCATTTTTACGTCGATCCATTTCTTCTTTAATCTTACTCATAATAGAAGCATGACGACGGATTTCTCCACCCATCATCATTTTGTCTCCCATTGTACTCATACAATAAGAAAGTTGGAACAGTTCCATATCATCAAATTCAAGCATAATTCTCCTTAATAAACAAGTTCAGGGTCGGGCAACCAGTAGTCATCGTCTGCTAGATAACCACGCCAGTCTTGTGGATCAGTTTCATAGATTTCGCTCTCACGGAACTCTTCGATAAACTCTGACAGATTCATGAAATGATCCTCAAATCGTTTGGTAATTATAGCATAAGGCG
>Ga0255768_10006553_pt1 | contig 11042 bp, 7 predicted proteins | sample 071ome_33_FD_179983 | JGI IMG/M metagenome (GOLD analysis project Ga0255768, IMG submission 179983) | Coastal salt marsh microbial communities from the Groves Creek Marsh, Skidaway Island, Georgia - 071412AT metaG (version 2) | ecosystem: Environmental > Aquatic > Marine > Intertidal zone > Salt...
GGGACGGCGCGGGCGTCGGCGAGCCAGCGGGCGGCTTGACGAGCCTCGTCGGGAGACTTGACGCCGACGGCGCAGAGGGTCACTACGCGCGGGGCGCAGGCGAAAGCGATGGCGACGGCGGGGAGGGCGACGGCGTGCTCGGCGCAGAGACGACGCCAGCGGTCGACGCGGTCGATGATCTCGGGCGGGGCGGGGGCGTACTTGTAGTGGGAACCGCCGACGAGCAAGCCGCTGGCGAAAATACCGGCGTTGTGCACGGCGACGCCTCTGGCTTGACACTCGAGGAGGACGTCGAGGCCGTCTTGGTCGAGGAGGTTCCACGAACCGGCCATCATGACGGAATCGAAGGTTCCCGGTTCGTTCTCGTTGAGCATGCGCATGATGTACGAGGCGTCGTTCATGCCGAGGGATACTTCGGAAACGGCGCCCGAGTCGCGCAGCGCGGCGAGCGCGCGCACGCCGCCGCCGCGCACGGCTTCCTCAAATCTCTCCGCCGTTTCCGCGTCGTGAATTCGCAACCCTTCGATGCGATCGATCCCTAATCTCGATAAACTATCGGCGTGCGAGCGCTCAAACCCGCCCGCGGTGTAATCTAAAACCGGTAATACGTCCGTCGGAGCCTCTGGGAAAATGCACCCGGCGTCTCCGGGAACGTTGCCCCACTCCACTTTTCCATTTCGTTTCTCCTCCTCCGTCACCGCATCGATGGGTTTCATCACCCGCCCAACTTTAGTGTACACCTTGACTCGCGTCATGTCTGCGTTTAAATCCCGAAGCGCGTCGCCTAACCGACGCTCGCTCAAACCCAACCCGTAGTGCGGCGCCGTGTCAAACCGAGTAAACCCGACGTCCAACGCCGCCTTCACCGTCTCCCGCGCCGTCTCGTACGTCGTCGCTTCGTAAATCCCCGCCAACGGAGACGCGCCAAAGATCAAGTCTGACACCGTCAGCGGCGCATCCGCCGATCGCGCCTCGAGCGTCGTCGACGTCGCGTTCGTCGTCGACGTCATGACTTTTACCTTTTTCCAACTGCCGCCGACGCGCGAGGTTCCGAACGTCGCGCGACGAGTCTCGTCGAAACGCGCGAGGACGCGGGCGAGGACGACGACGGCGATGGCGGCGACGACGGTCGAGGATGCGCGTCGGTGGACGGTGTGCGGTGTCTCCCGGAGCGAAGACGACGGCATGCAATGACGACGCGCGTGAAGGAGTGCGCGTGAAATCCTCAAACGATGACGACGCGTCACCGGTGGCGATTCGAGAGACCGGCGCCGAAACCTCCGTCGTCGACGACGGCGCGTGATCCACGAGCCGGTGGCGGGGAGGCGACGACGACGACGACGGAGAGGCGTGAGAGACGCGATGCGTCGACGTCAACAACGACTCTAGAGGCAAGACGACAACAACAACATAGACGACCGACGACGACGACGACGACGACGGAAAGAGGACGCGACGGGGATGCAGCACGACGGCAAACGATGCACAGTTCGAGGTTGGATCGTACCGGTGACGGTGCGGTCGTGGTGGAGGTGCGAGAGACGACGATGAAGACGACGGAGAAGACGCGCGCGACGCGACAGCCGAAATCAAATCCGACGAACGAACCAAAGACGAAGAGAGCGAAGACGACGCGGCGAAAGGCGGCGCCGACCGCGGGTGCGGAGGCGTTTGAAATGGCGTGTGAACCCGGACGAGGATGCGCGCTGGAGGATCTTCCTGATGGATGGTTGGATTCAGAAGCCGGGGCGTCGGTTATCGAGGCGTTTCGACGTCGGTGCGAGGAAGTCAAGGTTGGTGAGGGCGGCGACGGTGACAACGACGACGAGGGTGGATGCTGTCTCGGTGTTTTATCGCGGGATTGCGTTCGATGCGGATTGGAGATTTGGTTCGGGTACTCAAGTAACTTTCGCGACGTCGAGGCGAGCGAAAAGAAAAAGGCGAGAGCAGCGGCAAAAAAGTTTACTCTGGCAGATGACGTCGTGTTTCTAGACGCAGACGACGACGACGCGCAGAATGGTGTGCAGAGCGACGTCGTTGGTTTCGCAGTTTACTTTCGCGATAGTAATGAGGCTTACTTTTTGAGGCGAGATGATCAATTTACAAAGGATTGTTTGACAAAGCTCTTTGCGACTCGTCGGGTGTCGACGTACCACGCGCAAAGGGTCGTTCGAGCGGCGATGGACGCCGGCGCGGCGATCGATCCTTCGACGGTGCGCATGTCCGACTGTCGCCTCGACGCGTGGCTCATAAATCCAGACAGTGGTTTCGACGGTGGCCTCGATGTAGTCGCGAGCGCGTTTCAACGCGCATCGCCAAGAGACGCGGCCGATGCGCTCGCACGATTACGCGACGACGTACGCAACGCACTCGACTTTTGCGTCCAAGGCGCGAACAGGCATCGTAGAATTGCGGCGGCTAGGCGCGTCGAGTCGCGTGTCGCGGCTGGTCTCGGCGTGCTCGAGTACTATGGCATCGGTTTCGATCGCGACCGAGCGGGGGAGATGAAGAATGCAGCAAGCGCTCGAATGGATGCCCTCAACGCGAAAGCAAAGAACGACTTTGGCGTCGACATCAACCTCGCGAGCGCGCAGCAGGTTGCGGATGTGCTTTTCAACAAGCTCTCGCTCCCTCATCCCGGCGCGCACGCTGCGAAAGGGTCGAAAACGTCTCACATATCTACATCCGTGGAGGTGCTCACTTCTCTTGCCGAGCGGCATCCGTTTCCGCGCCTCGTTTTAGATTTCAGAGGCGCTCTTAAGGAGCGAGCCATGTGCGATGGATACGACAGGTCAGCGTCGGCACACGGTGAGGACGATGATGAATATCGCATCCACACTCAGTGGAACAACACAAAGACCGCAACCGGACGTCTGTCGTCGAGCTCGCCAAACGTCCAACAAGTCGGTCGAGGATCGATGCGAAACGCATTCGTGCCGGCGCCTGGTAAAATATTTTTAGCGGCTGATTATAGCCAGATTGAGCTCAGAGTTTTAGCGCACCTGTGCGGGGAGGAAAAGTTGATATCGATGTTTAAAAAAGCCGCTGATGAGGGCGGCGACGTCTTTGTCGCAATCTGGAATGCTGGTAAGAATCTGCCGCCAGACGCACCCGCAGAGCCGGGTACTAGAGACATTGCAAAGAGAACGGCGTACGGGATCCTTTACGGACAACATGCCGCGGGATTGGCTTCGAAACTGAACATCGGAAAGGAAGAAGCGCGCGGATACATTGACGCGTTTCATCGCGCTTTCCCACGCGTGCAGACTTGGATTGCCCGCGTGTTGGAACAAGCCGCCAAACAAGGAGCGGTGGTGCTTCCAATGTCTGGGCGTCATCGATCTCTTCCAAAGATACATTCAAAAAGCTTTGGCGAGAGATCTGAAGCGCAGCGACAGGCGGTGAACAGCGTCATACAGGGCACGGCGGCGGACATGATGAAGATGGCCATGTGCAGATGGTTTTCCGCCGTCGGTCACGGATCATTTGCCCCAGACGTTCCCGCGCACTCGGTCGATTCGACTCGCATTCGGCTCGTCGCACAGATTCACGACGAATTGCTCTTCGAGGTTGATGAATCGTACGTCGATGAGGCTTCTGACGCGATACGATTATGCATGGAACGCGCCATGACGCTCTCCGTCCCGTGTCCAGTCAAGATTGCCATCGGACCCTCCTGGGGCGAGCTCGAGGAGCGACGACGACTCGGCTAGAGATTTGATAGATTTTACACACAGATTTTGTTATCACAAATAGGTTTAGCGCCGGCATCGCACCGGTAATCACTTGTCAAAGTATTGCGAAGTCGAGTTCGCCACATCCGCGCTGCGGCCCATCTTCTCCAGCTTTTCGCTCGTCGTCAAACCACTCGTGCCCATGAACGCCGCTCGAAGCACGTCATTCGTACACGGGTCCTCCACCGAGCACGCCGGCTCGTCTCCCGGCTCTTGCGTCGCCAACCTCGCCACAAGTTTCTCGCTCTGCGCCCGCGCGTATTCCCGACGATCCGAATCGCAGTCAAACATCCCACCCTTACACTTGAACGAAGCCGCTTCGTCGCGCTTCTTCATGTACTCGGTCACCGCGGGATCCACACGAACGAGATCGATCGCCTTCGCATCCGGGGCGACGACGGTGAACGAAGCCGTCGCGATGATCGCAGCCGCGATCGACGATACCGACAGCACCGTCCGTGCTGCATCGTGTTCACGCCTCGTCACCATCGTCAACTTATCCGTCATCTTTGACGACGCTCTCGATACGCGCTTCGCTTCACGGCGATCCCCGCGCCGCGACGGCGCGACGGCGGCGCGGAAGCGCATCGCACACGTCGCTTGCATCGTCGTCGCGCTCGTTCGTTCGGTCGTTCGGTCGGTCGAGCGTAGTTGTGTAGTGATAGCGAGTGACAGCTGCGGCTTTTTTGAAAACGGTCTTCACAACTCGACGAAACGGACGGACCGGCGGACGGACGGACCGACGGACCCCGTGGGCGTCTCTCTGTCCACGGAAAACGCGCTCATCGGTGAATCGTTCGCGGGACGCGACGCGCGTCGGATCGAACGAGAAACGCGTCGTTCGGTCGAGGTGTGAGTCCCGTCGAGAGCCTCGTCGGTAGTTTGTCTGTCGTCCGAGAAAAGGATGAAACGCCGCGCGTCGACGGCGACGACGACGACAGGATCGCTCAAACGCGCGGTGGAAGACTTTGGTGGGGACTTGCGTGAATCTTTGGATGAGCTCGGGCGAAACTTGTCGTGCGCGATATGCATGAGCTTGCCTCGGAAACCGGTGAAACTGGCGTGTTCGCACTACTTTTGCGTCGAGTGCATCGAGACGCTGTTTACCAATCCGAAAGCGACGTGTCCGACATGCCGAGCGCCGTGTAGAAAACGGGAGTCTAGAAGAGATGAGAGGTTTGAGGAGATTGTCGAGGCGTTCACGGGTGTGCTGGCGTGCGCGGCGCGCGCGATGGATGTGGACGAGGTGCCGTTTGCATCCCAGATTCCGAGGGAACAGCTCAAGGCAAACGGAGTGGGTAAGCAGGCGAGACGAACGAGCGTGAGCTTGTTGAAGAACCTTCGTGCGAATATGAAACCGTTGGCGCCTGTGGCACTGCCGAGTGGGACGCACGAAGATCAAGGGAAGGAACCTGCGAGCAAGAGGCGTAAACAAGCGGGAGCGTCCTCTTCGGCGGCAAACAAGACGACCGACGAGGAGCGACAACGACGACTCTGGACGGGACCCGTGATCGATCCGAGCGCAAAAGTTCAAGGTGAGCACAAGTGTGCGTTTTGTAAGCGTGGCTCTGAGGTTGGTGAAGATGTACAAAATTTCAAGGAGGGTAAACAGAATGTGTGGAGTCACGTAACGTGCGCGCTGTGGGCGCCCCAATGCGTCAACGCCGGTGGGGAACCTAAAGGCTCGACGCCGAATCTCATCAATGTGTGCAAAGAGGCCCGTCGAGCAAGTCGATTGCGTTGCGCGCACTGCAAGAAGAGCGGCGCAGCAGCAGGATGTTTCAACGGATCGTGTCGCAAGTCTTATCACATTTGGTGCGCTCGTCTCGCTCACGGCACCACGTTTGACGACGTCGATTACAGTCTCACGTGCGGTCCGCACTCGATAACACAATCGACACCAACGCACACAAGACCGCGAGTAGAATTGGATACAAACCTCGAACGATTGGCATCTGTAGCGCCCAGCGACTCATCTTACGATTTGATTGGTGGTCGTAATCCGCCAAAGCCACACATTGTTGGATCACACTTGACTGCTTCTGAGAAAGCGTTGCTGCTCGCGTTTTGTGACACTTTCGACTGCGTGCGCGAACTTAGTGTGACGTCGCAGACGACGCACGTCGTCATGGGCAAGTCGAAATTGACGAAAGAGATGTTTTTGAAGACTAGAAGTGAGAAGTACTTTTTTGGCGTCATCAATGGATGTTGGATCTTGAGCTCTGCTTGGATCCACGAGTCGAATCGTGCGAACGAAATGGTTGATGAAGAGCAATTTGAAATTCAAGGCGATACGCTCGGTAACGAAGGTGGACCGAAGCGCGGGAGACTCGTGCCAGGAGCACCGATATTTACTTCAGCGCACTTTATCTTTGCCGGCGCATTTGGAGTCAAATCATTGGAACCGACGATGATGTTTGCTCGTAAGGCTGGCGCAACGACTTCACGCATTGTAGATGTTGAAGATGACACCGCCATTGCGGCGCAGAATGCAGATATTCAAGCGACTTCTGCTAACCAAGTTTTCATCATCGTCGAAGACGGCGCGATGAAAACGGCAAAGCGACGTCGGTTGATTGAACGCATCGTCCCCTTTGCGAAAACATTTAGAAACACCGCGGCCATCTTGCCAATGAGTTGGCTGCTCGATAGCATATCGCGTCGTGAGATGAGCGAGTTTGAATCCAATACGATTGAGGCGTTGGAAAACGCTTCAGTCGCGGCGTAACAAGCGCGACGCATGTACGATATGAAACCATTGATTGGAATGCAGTATACTACTAGACTTTTATTGATGATGTTGATGCGAATTCACTAATAAATATTTCCTACATGATGACAACCACGACTTGGTCGCGGCGCTGCCGATTCAGCCACGATGTGTGGAGCGTGACCTGTGTCTGCGGTCCCTTTGCCAGGTGAGCGGTTTGCACGACCGATGCCAAGGCGTGGCCGTTCGTGGGATCATTCAAATCTCTAGGGATCAGACAGGAAGAGTTTGCGCCTTTCCGATAATGGTTGTCGTCACGTGTTTGACCCCCGGTAAACTTAAAATCGAACCCAGCACCGGCACCCTCTTCAAGAAAATCAACACCGTCGGGAAGAAGGCGCTAAACAGCGCGATGAACCCGTACCCTTCCACCAACAACCCAAAAAACGGCCATCCGTACAGCACCAACAACAACCCAAAGATGAAGCAAAACGCCCCGCGCTGATTCCGCGGTCTCAAGAAAAACTTCACCGTCTGCTTCGGTCCAATCGTCAGCGTCACCCCCGACAGAAACATCAGGTTCCCCATCGCCAACAGCCCTCGGTCGAAGAAGAACAACACCCCGAGCACGGTAAATCCGCACCCAAAGCTCGTCAAACCGATACCAATCTCTGCGCCAACCACCGAAGAACCGGTCGCGAGACACGGCGAGACGCGTTTCGGGTCAGTCTCTCTTCCACACGAAGAAACGCATTTCTCCTCGCTCATCCGTCCTCTCGGTCCGCATTCCGCGTCGTCGCCATCGTCGTCGTCGCGATCGTCGTCGGAATCATTCACGCACTCTTTCTGTCATCCATCGCGTTCGCGCCGCGCTCGGTCGCGTCGCGTCGTCTTCTCCCGTCGCTCGTCCTCCTCGGTCGCGCCCTCGGCGATCGCGGTCGTTTCAACGGTCCAAATGTCCGATTATGCTGAAACCGGTCGATTATTCTACCGGTAAAACTGAAGTCGATCGATGACTGATTCCACGTCGGATTGCTGTCGTCAATCAACGCCGCGCGCGTCCGTCCACGCGCGACTCGACGGCGACTCGACGGCGATGAACATGGAAAAAGCGGCCGACGCGGTCGCGGACAAGGCTGAGGATGCGCTGCATAAGTTGAAGTCGTACGTGCAGTTCGGAACGGCGCCCGAGGTGCTGTTGAGGATTCGCAAACAGTTCCGGTTGGGGATTCCGATCGCGCCGGACGTGGTGATCACGGCGGGAACGGACGTGCCGCTGCAAAAGGAGAATGACGGGAATTCGTTTGGACGGGAGGTGTTCAGTTACAAACCCAACTTGCAGTGGAAGGTGACGGATTCGTGGTTTAACGGCGACATCAACGTTGACACGCGCAAGAGCACGATTTACTATGAAAAGTGCTTTGATTTTGACCCGCTGACGTTGAAATTGAGCGGTAACTTTGACTACGAGGAGAAGGAGCCGTACATTGGTTTTCAGTTTCTCACCACGTCTGGCGTGACGTCGCCGTCGACCGAAAACGGTTTTTCGGTGAGAAAGTCTGTTCAAATTACTGAGAACGAATCCATGGCGCTCTCGACGGACTTTGAGGCGAGCCTCAAGCTCGGTGCGACGACCATGGGCACCAAGTCGAAGAAGTTGAAGACGTCTCCGGCGACTGTTGATTTCCACAAAATCGTATTTGACCTCTTCATCAAGTAACGAGTGAGTTAAAGACGCATCCGCAAACGCGCTCGTCTGACGACGAGACTTTTGGCGCGGATTGGAAGTTAGAATATCCTTCTCGAAGAGAAAGGTAGCGACTCATCTAAGTAAGCATGTTAATAAGCATGTACCGGTACTTAAATAACGACTGGCGTCGACGTGAACTCGGAGTGTTTTTCGCAGCGACTTTGTTATCCTTTTGCGTTGTGAGATATACCCATAATCACTGCTTCATGGTACATTGTTTCCTTGTACGCTCTTGAAATTAGCAAATAACGCTATGTCAGCTGTTAGAAAAGCTTCAGACATTTTGCTATTTTAAGCATTTTTCAGGCGTTTTCCAACTGTCTCGATTTTATACAAAACGATCGACAAAGTAATTGAGGCGCAAAAGGTACTCTTCCGATTGACACTATTCGTAGGTCCACGCTAGCGTGCTGCACGTCGTCGCAGATTGTCCGATCGTACGGTAGATAATATTAAAAGAATCGTCAAGATGTAGAATATCTACGCGTCAAACGAGAGAGCAATCGATCTTGCCGACCTCGACAAAGTTTGCGCCGCTAAAAGTCTTAGCGACGACGTCGCGTTGAGACTTGTCCAACTTGTTTGGGAATTGCACCTGGAAAGTGATGTGCAAATCACCAAACTTTTTGAACTGGTTGTGCTTTGGTAAGCCTTCGCCCGGGATTGTCATCTTTGCAAACGGAACGGTGACCCCATCGCGCGCGATGACGACTTCGTGGCCGTCGTAGTGGGTGAAGACTTTGGAAAATCCATTCAAGGCGTCGACGAGAGAGATTTCGTACGTCATGTGCAAATCGCTCGCGCCCACTCGAGTAATCTTATTCTGCGCGTCGTACGCCGTTTTGACGATAAACTGCAAGTCACCCGGATCGCCATCAATCATGGCGTCGCCTTCTTCAAAGAAGAGAACCTCGTGTCCGTTTGGAACGCCCGGATCGACGTCCACCGTCAAATCCGCGCCCTCTCGAACCAGCTTTACATTCGGACAGTCTTCGCATTGCTGCTCTGCGTACTGCTGATACATCCCTGGTCCAACTTGTCTTGTCACAAGTTTCTGTTTGCAGTTGCACTTTCTCGTTCCTCTGGCGCTCTTCGTGACCAACTTTTCGCGTCGCACTCGCACGCTCGCTCCGAGGTACACCTCCTTCACAGACATGGTCAAGTCCACGCGCACCGTCGGCGCCTTGGGCGTCTCTGGTTCGCCGTCATCGTGACCAAACCCAAATCCACCGAATCCACCGCCGAAAAACTGACTAAATATGTCTTGCGCTCCGCCTCCTCCTCTTCCGCTCGCCCCGCTCGCTTCGTGTTGCTTCACGCCCTCCTCTCCGTAACGATCGTAAATCCGGCGCTTCTCCTTATCGCTCAGCACTTCGTACGCCGACGAAATCTCCGTGAACCGTTTCTTCGCCTCTTCATCGTTCGGGTTTTTATCCGGGTGATATTTCAGCGCCAATTTTCGATACGCCCGTTTGATTTGCGACTCGTCCGCCCCCCGGGAGACACCCAACGCGGCGTAGTAATCTTTCGATCCAACCACGACGCCAACACAGGTTGCGCACGCGATCGCGACACACAGTATGAAAAGTCGGACGACGCGCTTCGTCATCGCGGTACTCGTCGTCGATCGACGCGCGAACGATGCCCTGGACGTCCGCGTTCGCGTTCGTCGAGACGGCGTGGATTCGTCCTCCATGGTACCCGATGGCGGCGGCGGTGACTGAAGATCTGAGTGCACTGCATCTTGTCCCTCCCTCCCCAGTGGGGAAGACAGAAATGCGGACGCGTAGCGTTGGATGGTTTTGTCTAACGTGTGTTCAATACAAGACGTGTGATTGATAACCCGCGCGTGCGCTCACGCGACGGATGACGGAAGGGTTGGGGTTCTGGCGTTTGGCGTCCACGCGTGAGCGAGCTCGAAAGGGACGAGAGCGTCGGAACCGAGCGCTTGCGCGAGCGGAACGGCCAAGGCTTGGTAGTTGTGACGAAGCAAGGATTCGAGCTTGCGAAACTCTCTGACCCAGGCGCTGGCGTTGTCGCTAATTTGCCGTGCGTGTGATGGATTGGCTTCGGCCCATTGAATGCGATCGATGAGGTCGTGGAGGTCCTCGGAGACGGGGATGTAGTGCACCCACGGCGTGAGCGAGTCAAAGTAGGAATCCTTCATGGACGTCTCGTGGTGCAGGAGGACGCCCGGCATGGAGAGCTTGGGAATGACACCGCTCCAGGTTGTGCCGCCACCGCCACCAATGTCTAAGTGATACTTGAATTTGCCGAAATCTTTCGCCGACATCGATTGCGTCGCCTCAAAACCGAGCTCCTTGCCAACCTCGACGACGGGATCGAGGATGTTCGCCCACGTGTAAAAGCGGGCGTCGATCAACTCGGGGTGCAGTTTTGAGAGGAGCACCGTGCGTAACCTCGGGCCTATGTCTGGAGAGTCGACCATTGCGCGCATGGCGGCTTGTCTGTCTTGCGAATGCATCAACTTTTCCATGAATTGCTTCGCGTCTGGCTTGTGACTGCTAAAGGCTTCATTGAGAAAGGGATAATCGCTCCCGCGCCAGACGGCGCGCGGAATGAGATTATCCCATTCGTACTGGCTCCTGTCGTCGACCGCATCGATGCTAAATAATCCGTGATACCTACACGCCGCCTTGTACAGGTCGTCCTTGCCGCAGTCGACCGCCGCAGAATACTTTTCCTCTGGATATTGAAGAAATTCGCACAGCGGCTCGTTTGAGTTCAACCGCTTCTTCTCCAGCGCCGCCGAAATGCATCTGTTGAGCACCAAGAGCGTGGCTGGTACGAGCGTCGGTAACAAAGTTGTGTCCTTCGGAGTGCTACC
>Ga0255768_10006561_pt1 | contig 11034 bp, 14 predicted proteins | sample 071ome_33_FD_179983 | JGI IMG/M metagenome (GOLD analysis project Ga0255768, IMG submission 179983) | Coastal salt marsh microbial communities from the Groves Creek Marsh, Skidaway Island, Georgia - 071412AT metaG (version 2) | ecosystem: Environmental > Aquatic > Marine > Intertidal zone >...
AATTGCTGGTGACGATAATATATATCATGTAATGGCACTTATTAACGGAGTTATTCATAGACTAATACAATGGAGCGATCCTAAAACAATAGATATGAAAGAATTAGTTACTCCACCCTGGGCTGATTTTGTTCCTGGTAAGCCGATTACAAATTTTCTTCATCAGGTAATGTTACGCGATGCAGCAATTAATAACGGAATGCAGTTGCATGACACTTGTCCTACTGATTTTTGGTATAGACAAATAAACTAACAGTTGACAGAAATGTCAACACCAATTATAATAAGATTATGGCATATTCAAAAAAAGTAATTGAACGCTTTGAAGGCGTTCTAGCAAATCCTCACGAATTTAGTGTAGGCAGATTCGATCCAAATGATCCCCGTGTAGCAACAGGCATGACTGGTGCTCCTGCTTGCGGTGATGTAATGAAACTTCAATTAAAACTAGATGAAGATGAACGTATTGTAGATGTAAAATTCAAAACATACGGTTGCGGTAGTGCTATAGCAAGTTCAACTATGTTTGTTGAAATGTTAAAAGGCAAAACCATAGAAGAAGCAAAACTTATCAAAGACAAAGACATTGCGGCTTCATTAGAACTTCCTGCAATAAAATTGCATTGTAGTGTATTAGCAGAAGAGAGTATTAAGGCAGCAATAGAAGATTGGGAAAAGAAAAAATCTCCTATTGGACACAACGGTGGTCCCCCTATTTAAACAGATTCTGGTATTAAATCTACTTGTTTTTTAATCACGTTAGAAATGTGTTTAATCGTTTTGCTGTCAAAGTGGAAAGGATTAGGCCCAAGACTGTGATGGTCATCTGCTACAGTATCTTTATGCCCGATTGTTACATGGGGTATTTTATAAGGATAACGCATCCTAAAACCTGTGTGTAAAAATCGTATTGCTTTGTTAACTTCGTACCAGTTAGTTTTATCATGATACTTTCCGTTATTTGCCGCTGCATAGACTGAACTGAAAGAGGCCGAAGTTGGTAAAGACCAATACTGCCCGAATCTTTTATTAAATCTCCTTCTTGCAGGCTCAACGTGTACTAATAATACTCTGTCTGCAAACACTCCGGCAAAATAATCAGCAAGTTTTGGTCCCCAATTATTTTTGTAATTATGTATAACAAGTTCGTCGTCGAATCCTACCGCATATTGTTTATTAGCCAAAGTTTCATAAACAGCACTGTCTAGTCCAGTGTCTATTGCTCTCTTTGCCCCTTCTAAAATATTCTGACCAATTGTGATATGTTCTGATTTATAATTACATCGAGGATAAATTTCTTTAGTAAAACTTATTACTAACCAGTCTTTTTTAGTAATGTGCGGTAACTGTTCTGTAAAGTAATCTTTAGATACTATTTCTTTATAAAGATCATTAAACTGAAGAATACTTTCGTATCGACGATCTGTTTCTTTTAACTTATTATACCAAGAATAAACTTTTTGGGCTATTTCTCCTGGGTCGCTAAACAATGAGCCGCAAGATGTTCCGCCTAGATACCAATACTTGTTTTTGGGATCTTGGGATCTGAGTTTTTTGGCACAATCGTCCAATTCGCACCCTCCCCATAGATATATGGCCATATTATTCTCCTTCAAATTATTTATGTACTTGTTGACAGGCGAATAAATTAATGCTACAATATATTTTTTTCTAATGGTACTATTATGCGCACTCAACCACAAGACATTATTTCACAACTAGAAGCCGACAACAGCCGTTTAGGTAAAGAAGCAATTATTAAGGCAGCACACGAAAGCAATTTGCCAGAATTTTTTGAAGGCGTAACAATGGCCTTAGACCCTTTAGTAACTTTTGGTGTAAAACAGGTTCCTGAAAGAAAAAATTTAGAACCTGGGCAAGGGTTAGTATGGGAAACCTTTGTCGAACTTGCTATGCGACTCGCAGGTAGAGATCTTACAGGACATGCGGCACGAGATGCTATTGAACTAGCAATGAGTGTAGCAACAGACGAACAATGGAATGGTTGGTATCGACGTATCCTTATCAAAGATCTACGCTGTGGCGTAAGTGAAAAGACAGTAAACAAAGTTGTACCAGGTACTGTACCTGTGTTTACTTGTGCTCTCGCTCATGACAGTGCCAAGCACGAAAAGAAAATGGTAGGCAAGAAGCAGATTGAAATCAAACTTGACGGTGTTCGTGTTATTACAACTATCCGTGGTAACAAGGTTGAAATGTTCAGTCGTAACGGAAAACAGTTTCACAACTTTGGACACATCATTGCAGAAATTGAAGAAGTTCTAAAAGAACATCCTGCGCCGTATCCGCTTATGCTAGACGGTGAAGTAATGAGTGCTAATTTTCAAGACCTTATGAAACAAGTGCATCGCAAAGACAATGTAGAAGCAAACGATGCTGTATTGCACTTGTTTGATCTGGCTCCGTTAGGCTGTTTTAGAAATGGACTTTGGGATAAACCACAAAGTGAACGAAGTGAATTTGTTAAGGCTTGGGTAGCGGAGCACAGTAGCGTCTTAAAGCACGTACAAGCGTTGGACTGGGAAACCGTAGACTTAGACACTACTGAAGGACAAAAACGCTTTGTAGACCTAAATAAAGCGGCTGTAGACGGTGGATATGAAGGTGTAATGATAAAAGATCCAGATGCACCGTATGAATGTAAACGAACACATGCTTGGCTTAAAGCAAAACCATTTATTGAGGTCACACTGGAGGTAAAGGAAATTGAAGAAGGTACTGGTAGGAATGAAGGTCGCCTTGGAGCGTTTGTCTGCTCCGGGACCGATGACGGAAAAGATATTCGCGTTAATGTTGGTAGTGGGTTCAGCGATGCTAATCGTGATGACTTTTGGAATCATCGCGACAGTATTATCGGAAATCTTGTAGAGGTTAGAGCAGATGCTATTACACAAAATCAAGACGGTACTTATTCGTTACGGTTTCCTCGATTCAAAACCTTCCGTGGATTTGAAGTACACGAAAAAATCTAAACACGAAAATCCTAGATGTGTTTGGGATTTAGAAAATGAAGGCTAAATCAAAAATCGTTGACTTTTTTTGAGTTGGCATATATACTTTTAAAATTCAACTTTCAGGAGAAATCACATGCCACGCAAAAAGTCAAAAGTAAGAGCCGCACCCAGAGTTAAACGCGGCGGCAAATTAGTCGGCCCTAGTTTTGAAGGTTGGGAAACCTGGACTGGAGAAGCATTTAGTCGTTTTCAACGCAATGCTCATATGTTCTACTATGAAAATTGGAAATATAATGATTTGCTTGCATCTGTTTGGGTTTGGATGGCCAATAACGGTTATTCGAAAGAACAGATAAAACACGCCAAAGCCGCTCCGGGCGCCAGGGCAATTAGCAATACAACTGCAATTTGTTCTAAACTAATAGAAGATGGCTGTCCTGATTACAACGAAGAATATAACAAATATTGGTTAAGTTGCAAAGGTACTAGTGGAGAAGTTAAACCTTTGTCTCAATACATTAAAAAAGATGTAGAAGAAGCAATTGAAGCAGGGTCACTAGTCGTTGAAGAAACTAAAAAAGAAGAAAAAATAAAAGCAAAAGTTCATCAGCCTACTATACAAGAAAGAATAACTGAGCAAGCGGCTAATGTGTGTGTCCCTATAGATGAATGGTTAGATACCTATCTAGATGACCCTAAAGCATTTAACGAAAAAGAAATTAACATCAGTAGCCATTTTATAAAAAATAAAGTAACACAGGCTCATGCTCGTAAAATTAAAAATTTTTATGATAGCGAGATGCAGGACTTTTTAGATTTGCAAAACATGCCCACAGCAAATCAACTGAGCAAAATGGAAGAACTAGATGCCGATATGTGGGAACAATTAAAAGAAGGCTATTCTCACGTTAAAAAAGCAGATGTAACAAAACTTCTAAAACTTTATCAAAATATCCACGATGCGTGTGACATGATAATTGATCAAGCAAAGGCTACTAGAAAAACACGTAAACCAAAACAGCACTCTGCTAGTAAACTAGTTGAAAAACTAAAGTACAAAAAATCAGATGACAAGTACTCAATAGTGAGTATTAATCCTACAGAAATTATACACGCTTCTGAACTTTGGGTGTTTAATACAAAAACCAGAAAATTAGGCAAATATGTTGCTGAAAACGTAGATCCTAAAGGACTTGCAAGACAAGGATCAGGACTGAGTGTAAAAGGTACTACAATACAAGACTTTGACGAAAAACTAAGTGTTCAAAAGACACTTAGGAAGCCGGACGAGCAGTTACGAGAGTTCAAAGCCGCAGGTAAAGTAGCACTACGCAAGTTTATGGATACTGTAAACACAACAGATACTAAACTAAACGGTCGAATAAACAACGATATTGTGCTTCTCAAGGTAAACTGATAAATATATGCATGAGTGTAAATAAGAAACAAGTTCAGGCAGTTCGTGGAAATCTAAATGAATTAGCCTCTGTAATAGAAAGCCTGTCTTATCAGGAACCACCGTCAATTGCTGATTTACCAGATAGAAGTATTTCTGGTGATAAGATCCGCGGCGGAAAAATAGCACAATTTGCCAGTTTAGGCATCAAAGATGACAGTACACAACTTGTTGTTACTGTAAACAACGATGGATTATTTACTGATAATATTGCAGTTAAACGTATATTAAACGATATTGCAGTTAACGGCAATTTAACTGTAGATGGTGAAATCACTGCTACAAAACTACATGTAAACGAACTCACTGCTGATATTAGAAACGAAAGGTCGACACCTTTAGAGTTTGTTGCTACAGAAACTGATACTATTTACGGCAAAGGATTGCAATGGAAGAGCAACGAACCTACAAAGCAGTTTGTTTTAAGGCCAAATCCTGATAGATATTTTTCCAGTGAAAACGTTGACATAGCCAGAGATAAAGGTTATTTCATAGGTAATATTCCAGTACTTACAGAAAACGAACTAGGTTCAACTATTACACAATCTAATCTTAATAAGGTAGGAATATTAATAGATCTTGCTGTACAAGGTGATTTTAAGATAGATGAATTCCTTTTCTGGAACAGTGATTCAATGCGTTTAGGAATAGGCACAGAAGAGCCTAACGGAATGCTATCAATTGCTACACTCGAATCTGAATTTATTATTAATCCTGAAGGTAAAAATCTTCGCATAGGAACTTATACAAACGACACAATTGATGTTATTACTGATGATAAAGTTCGACTACAAATAACTTCGTCAGGACATATTCATTTAGGAAAAAAAGACAGTACGGACGGTAGAGTTACTGTTAATGGAAAGATTGGCGTTAATGTTAATAATATAAAAGATGACACTGACTTAGAAACTGCTGGACCTGTAAGGTTCCAATCGAAAAAGTTTGAAGTTAGTAATCAAGAACCGAAACAGGGTGTATACTCTAAGGGTGACATTGTTTGGAGCGATGATCCAAAACCAACCGGTTATGTAGGTTGGATTTGTGTTAAAGATGGCACTCCTGGTATTTGGAAACCTTTCGGCCAAATAGGGGCGTAACATTGAAAAAGTTGTTTAGTCTCCATTCTAAGGAGATCGATCAGGCCTCTAAAATTCACAAAGAAATAATATGGTGGAAAGTATCTGCTGTTAGTTTGCCCATTATTGGACTTGCTTTCTTATTTTTTTTGCAACTGTTCGGATTTGAATCTTTATACGAAAAATCACTCACAATAGGTTTTACGATTTTTGCGTTTACTGGATTTCTTTGGTGGTGGTGGGTCATGCACACTGTAGGCTCAGTAAATCAAACAATGCAAAAAGTAACAAAAGACTTTGCGGACGTACAAAAACACATCGTAGATATCAAAAAAGATATTAAAAAATAATCAGTCATGCTTGTAATAGGAAACGGTGAAAGTAGAAGATCTGTTGATTTAGATCTCTTTACTTGTGTAAAAATAGGATGCAATGCTTTGTATAGAGACTACAGAGTACGACACCTTGTCTGTGTAGATCGTAAAATGGTAAGAGAAGCACTTGATGCTAACTATAATAACGATTCCTTAATTTATACAAGGAAATGCTGGCTTGATGAATTTTCAAATATAAAAAATATGAGGCCGTTGCCTGAGTTACCATATGCTGGCAGCGAAAGATATGATGAACCAATAAATTGGAATAGTGGTCCTTATGCAATTTTACAGGCTCTTACACTTTCTAATAGAGGAAAAGTTTTTGTAAAAGACATTAATATAATAGGCTTTGATTTGTACGGCACTTCGGATAATAAAGTAAACAATATTTACAAAGACACAAATAACTATAGTTTGTCTCGGAAATCTGCGGTGGATCCTCGTTATTGGATAATACAAATAGCCAAACTAGCAGAAGAATTTCCACAAAACAATTTCATATTCTATACAACTCCAAATTGGAAAAAGCCTTCCTCTTGGAAATGTAAAAACATTGTCATTGACAAATTAGAAAATCTGTCGTATAATTAATGTATGAGAAATTCTACAAAAAAAGCACTGCGAGAATCTTGCACTGACACACTGGTGGCTCTTGCAATAAATGTACCACTTAATTTTGTCTTAATTTCTTCGGCTTTTGCTCTAAAGTTAAACGCAGTTGAAACTACAATTTATTTAACTGCTGTCTTTACTGTTACAGCAATAATAAGAAAAACATATATACGTTTGTTATTTGATAAAAAGTACGGAAGGAAAGATGGGCAAAATAGACAAACGCAACCTAACTAAAGAAGAGTGGCGTATTATCCGAGACCGGCGCCGTCTGGAAAAAGAACAACAAAAAGCCAGTAAAAATCTTTCACCTGTAATTGATCAACCTGCTAAAGTAATACCTTCAAACAAAAAAAATTATATAGTCTGTCTTAAACACGGCACAAAATACGATGCAAAGTATCCTAACACCTTGTATAATATGGTCAAACGTAATTGTAATGTTGATTACGAGTTTGTCTGTTTTACAGAAGATGGAAAAGGTCTTAATAACAACATAAATGTCTTACCTTTGCCACGTATTCCAAAAGCATCTGGCTGGTGGTACAAGCCTATGTTTTTTGATCCTAATTTTCCGCTAGATGGAACTATCTTATATATAGATCTAGATGTAATTATATTTAAAAATATTGATAATTTATTCCACTACGCTCCGGATAGATTTTGTATACTGAGAGACTTTAATAGGAGTATTAGACCAGGATGGCAAAAGTTTAACAGTAGTGTATTTAGATTAGAATCAAAATCCTTGCCGCACGTATATACAGATTTTTTGAAAGATCCAGGACATGCAATTAAAAGATTTCACGGAGATCAAGACTGGATATTTGACAGAGTACGTAAAGATTTTGAATACTGGCCCGACGAATGGATACAAAGTTATAAATGGGAAATGAGAGGCAGGCCAGCAATGGCAAGAGATAGACACGGAAAACGTAACTTTGGATCACCTGGTGTTCCTAAGATATTACCTAGCACTAACATTGCAGTCTTTCATGGAGAGCCTAATCCGCACGATTGCATAGACCCTTGGTGCAAAGAGAATTGGCGTTGACATTTTTACAAATATGTGGTATACTAAAAACATGACTAAGAGAATCGGCTTTGCATGCAAATACATGCACCCAGACCAAACGCAGAAAAAGAAACTGCTAGAAGAAATTCAGCGACCGCTAAATACTCGCAGTACAACAGTTGCTTGGCTTAATCGACAAACACGCGATGTAGCAGAACAGCGGTTGTGGGATATAATGGAGCACAACATTGCTTCGTATGAGAGACTAATTGAGTATGTTGGCAGTTTACCAGAAAATTTGCGAATGGTTAGACTTGGTAGCGATTGCTTGCCTGTGTTCACTGAGCCTACTTGGCGGTACTATTGGCAACTACCAGACGTTAGAAGATACATGGAAACACATTTTGCCAAGGTCGGCGAGACTGCTCGTAGGCTTGACGTTCGTCTTAGTTTCCATCCTGGCCAATTTACTGTTTTGGCTAGTGATAATCCCGACATTGTAGATCGCAGTATAGAGGAATTTGAATATCATGCAACAATGGCCAAACTTATGGGGTTCGGACAACAGTTCCAAGACTTCAAAATCAACGTGCATATTGCCGGTAGACAAGGCCCGCAAGGAATTATCAACGTCTTACCGAGATTATCCCCCGAGGCAAGAAACTGTATTACAATCGAGAATGACGAAATGTCATGGGGAATTCATTCCAGCATCGAACTATCACAACATCTCGCACTCGTACTTGACATACACCATCACTGGGTCGCTACAGGTGAATATATTGAGCCAACCGATGATAGATACAAAAGCATAGTAGATTCGTGGCGTGGTGTGCGCCCTGTGATTCATTACAGTTACAGTCGGAATGAACATTTACCAGAGTTGTTTACACACAATAAGTTGCCAAATATGAATCTATTGTTAGAAGCAGGATTTAAAAAACAAAAACTACGTGCACACAGTGATGATTATCCTAATCGTCATGCAAACGATTGGGCTCTTTCTTTTTTAGATACAGCAGACATCATGTGTGAAAGTAAACACAAAAATCTTGCAAGTATAGAACTGTATAAATATTATAAAGGACAAAAACAAAATGAACTATTTGCGCAAAATGTACGGACGTCGATCGAAGAACACTCCGCAGTCTATTGATAAAAACCCTAATCGAGTTGCTGGAGGTTTAAGAGCACAAGGAGTAGATACGTTCGTAGTAGTAAGTGAAGATGGTTCTGAACAACATATTCCTACACAAAAATATGTGCAGAGTCTCGAAGAACAAATTCGAACACAACGAGAAAAACTTAATGTTCTCGAACGCAGACTTGTACGTCTAACAACAGAAACCGAAACTCTTAGAAATTTTATTCAAAAAAATAAGGGCTAGTGCCCTTATTTAAAAAAATGTTTTTTATTTTTGCTTCTTAACTTCCTTTTGAAGATCAGCAATCATATTGTCCTTTGTTTTCCTCTTATCAAGTTCAACTCCAAACTCCCTTGCTAGTTCTTCAATTGCAGCCTTTTTCATTGCTTGTAGTTTTGATTTAGTAGGAAGTTTCTTAACTGCTTCTTTTACAGTTTCTGCAACTTCTTCAACAACTTCACGTACATCTTCTTCAATGCCTTCTTTAGCATTGTCGATAGCAATATCTAGATCTTGTAAATCAACGTCTCCGTCTTTATCTAGATCTGGACCTTTGTCTTTGTTGTAAAACCAAACAATACCGCCTAAACCTACAACAACAGCAATTAATAATATAATTAGTTCTGACATAATTTACTCCTTACAGACTATTGCACTTATTTATATTAAAATACCAGTTAATATCATAAATTTGGCGTTTGACAAATTTGTAAAATAATTATATACTAGTAAGATGCTAAACTTTTTTCTACCAAAGTTTGAATACAAAAATCTTGATTATACTCAAATGAACAATGTTTCGTTTGAAAATCGATCTATCGAATTCGAACAACAAAATAAAAAATATCTAGACGCAGGATATACTAACCATAATTCAGAATATTTTCAAACATTTGAAGTTGGAAATGATGTAAAAGATTTTTGTAACAGTGTCTTTCCTCGATATAGTGTGTCGATTATACAACAACGTCCTGGTCAAACTCTTCCCTTGCATGACGATACTTTTTACATGTTTGCACATCAAAACAATCTAGATGCAAATATGTGTATAAGAATAAACATATTTTTAGAAGATTGGCAAAGCGGACATTATTTTGAAATAGACAACACACCCGTATTGCAATGGAAGGCAGGTGATGCTATAATAATAGACAGAGGTGTATTTCACCTTAGCGGAAATATGGGTATGACTAACAAATATACTATGCAAATTACAGGAGTACGCAGTGAATTTAAGAGGGGCTAAGCCAGTTGTCGATAATTCAGTAAAAGAATTTATTACTGAAGTGCAACCTATGAATGACTTATACAACGACGATCTTCCTGAACAGTTTATTACTAATTTCGTAAACTGGATAAAGAGTAGCAAACTTAACAATCTACAAGGACTCGAAGAATTTACTAATAGAAAGTTGTGTGCAGGTACTGCACAAGCATTTGATCATTTTTACTGGCGTTATCAGCACCGACGTTTTAGATTTTTTAAAGCAGAGTTTATGTATCACAGTGCTTTTCTACGTAGCGGCGGCAACTACGAATACCTAGAAGAATGCAAATTAGAAAGTAACGATGTAGTTATTATCAGTGTGCCTTACAGTGACACAGGAAACATGCATCCGCAACTTGCGGATATTTTAGACACCTGTAACAGATTAGGGTGTCCTGTGCTGTTAGATTTTGCTTACTATCCATGTTCTCGCAATATCAAACTAGATCTAAGTAAATATTCCTGTGTGGAAACACTCACGTTCAGTATATCGAAAGCGTTCTATGGCGCAGAATTTTTACGTGTAGGGTTACGTTTAGAAAGAACGGATACCGACGACGGCATAGATATTTTCAACAGTGTGGAAATGCTCAATAGAGTTAGCATTAGCATTGCAAACAGTCTAATAGAAAATTACGCTGTTGATCACAATTGGAACACATACCAAAAAGTTTACGAAGAGGTGTGTGCTGAAAAAAACCTAGAACATACAGACTGTATTATGTTTGGTTTAGGCGGCGAAGAATATGCTGATCTAAACAGAGGCGGAACTGTTAATAGAGTAAGTATGTCAGAATTAATTGGAGAAAAAATAAATGGCAATAGTAAGTAGTCACAACGACTGGGATCCCTTAGAGGAAATATTTGTAGGAGTAGCAGATCATGCTCGTATTCCTACTGTTGATGCAAGTACCCACAGTTTCGGATTCGCTGATTGCACTTACGAAGAAATAAAAGATCTAGAAGGACCCAGCCCACAATGGGTTATCGAAGAAGCAAATGAAGATTTAGATAGACTAAGTGACGAATTGCGCAAACTAGGTGTAACAGTGCGACGACCAGAAGCAATTGATCACTCAAAGAGTTTTAAATCGCCTGACTGGGAAAC
>Ga0255768_10006570_pt1 | contig 11026 bp, 38 predicted proteins | sample 071ome_33_FD_179983 | JGI IMG/M metagenome (GOLD analysis project Ga0255768, IMG submission 179983) | Coastal salt marsh microbial communities from the Groves Creek Marsh, Skidaway Island, Georgia - 071412AT metaG (version 2) | ecosystem: Environmental > Aquatic > Marine > Intertidal zone >...
TACCATTAGCTTTACCCTTCGGTTGATTTGGAATAGGAATGATCTTTGTTGTGGGAAAGATACCACTGCACTGTCCCAGATTAAATCCCGTAGAGTTCCAGTGCTTACAAGTTCTACACTTCATTCGTCACCGAAGTTGTTAGAAAGAAAGTCCTCAAGTTCAATCAGTTTGTTATCACTCAAAGAGGTAACATACTCATTGATGATAGTCGCCAGAAGGTCAGAATCTTCACGACATTTCTCATACAGAAACTCTTCAAGTTCGGAACCAGTGGAGTAACGAAGGTCAGTCATAATTAAAAAAGAATCAGTCTACGGGCAGAAGATCGTTGAGCATTTCTTCATCATAACATTCAAGAATCTCACTCTTGATGTCTTCTTCATCCCAGTCTTTCAGATTGTCCATGATATTATCAAATGCAAATTGTATCAGACTATCCATGTCCATACCATCAAGAATCATGTTGGTATAGTTTTCTTTGAACTGATTGAGTTGCTGTTGATTCATGATGTTGGGGTCGGTGGGAAAAGAAAGAAAAGACAATTCAGTAGAGTTCGTATGGTTCGGCATTATACTCAATCACATCCATATACTCAGAGAAGCGATTGATTGCCTTTGCATTCATCTCAGGGTCCATGAAATCATAGTAGAACTGGAGAGCATACTTGGCACGGGTTTCGGGTTGTGCCAGGTAACGATCACGCTCGGCACGAACTTCTTGGATGGTGCGGGTCATCGGGTTGCTTGCGTATGAAAGTATTATAGGGCATCCAGGCGGTGCTGGAGGGCATCGTGTGCCACTTCCTTAACTGACATACTCCCACTCACAGAACAATGATTGTTGAATACCATTACGGAGTTTTTCCTTCTCAGCATCCAACCAATCTTGCATCTTCATACGCTCAACAGCATTACGCATCTCTTTCATGGTCCAGATTTTACTATGAGACCATTCATCATTACCATTGGTATTCCAAAAGTAATAATGTAGAGTTGGATGCTTTTTAGTAAATGTCCAACCCTTCTTGTTGATCAGGTAGTCCTTGCACTCTTTGACAGTTGGTGTGTAGTGAAACATGATGATCAGTGCTTTTCCTTGAGGTATTGTTGACGTTGTGAATCCCAATCTTCCTCGAATGGTTCATACTCAGGATGAGCATTTTCCCATCTCATCAGTTCATCATTCCATTCCTCTTGTTTCAACACATTGTTCCAGAAATCGTTGTAGTTCATGGCCTGTGTTTGTTTGATGAACTTATTATAGGGTGGAATGGGGCAGAGTGGGGGCAGAGTGTGCCACTTCCTCAACAGGCACAGGCCAGTGCAGAGTTGTAGAGTTGAGGAATAGTATTGAAACCAATCACTTGATAACCATAACCATGCACACGCGAATCAACCTCACGTTGCATATCTTTCTTGTTAATCATGCTCATGGATTGAGTGCCACCCATAAAAGTCACAATCTTAAGCACTTGACGCTCACTAACAGTGCCATCAGCAAACTTCACGGGATAGAAATCAACAACCATGCTGCCAGTGTTGCTGCTGAGTTTCATGGGGTGCCTCCCTTGATTACCTTTGTATTATACTGCCTCCCGCCAGCGATTCGGGAAGAACTGGACCACTTCACCGGCTGGCACACCCTGCTTGTCAGTCAGATACATCTCAAATAACCTTTCTTCTTCTTCCCGTGCCTCAATCTCATGTGGTTGATACCAATACTCCCAATTCTCCACTGGTATTTTAGAATAACACAATTTTCCGTATCGGGACCGCAGGGAACCACGTATCCACTGTGCCATGTGGGTCAGTTCATGCAAAAGAGTTTTTATATACAACTCACGGTCCATATGGGTGTCCAGTTCTATCAAAAAGTGTCGTGGACGTTTATAGTCACCCACGACATCACAATAACCCTGAACCTGCTCACGTTTCAGACCACGATGCACAATCTCCACCGTAATCTTATGACGTGGGAAGAATGTATTCAGAAACCAAGAGGTAACGTCCTCACAGGTACTTTTAGGATAACCGTATCCAGAACAAATGATGTAAGACATGTGCCCCAATGTAGAAACCAGATGAAAGAACTAATGAAAACAAGTTTATGGGTTCTTGTCATCCCCATGCCTCAATGTACTCAATCAATGTAAAGTGCTCATCGGTATCAGTCTCCTCCACCAACTCATCATAGGTCATGTCTTTTAACATGGTGAGATAATCCTCTGGGGCAATGTCCACATCAGGATCATAATCATCATGGCAGAGAAACACATACTCGTTGTAAAGTGCTTCAACTAATAATTCTTTGGGAAAAGTCATGTCATCCAATGATACGGTAGCAAACAGTGGCATTACCTTTACGGGTAGATTCTATGTTAGCAAATGCTGCATAGGAAAGATCTAGATCAGCATGTGAATACGGTCCACGATCATTAATCCTTACAATCACCTGCTTTAAGTTCCTTTGGTTTGTTACCCTGAGTTTTGTACCCATAGGGAGGTAAGGATGCGCGGCAGTATGAGCATAAGCATTGAAACGCTCACCGTTAGCAGTGCGATTGCCATGGAATCCATCATCAACACCATAGAATGTGGCAATGCCACACATTAAACCAGCAATAATCATTTAGTAACGCTCATTGTCTTTGTTGAGATGATTGAACCAGGGTGAAAAGAGTGCTAGTGCTGCCCATACAACACTAGCACTTATGATGATAAAGTATATCATCGTGCGTAGAGGTAAGCACCAGCCCAGTCAGCATTTTCCAACAACCATTCACGATCCTTGATCAGACGCAGATCGTAACGCACACCCTTGGCAGGAGATTTGAATGATGCAGACTTATACACTTCGCCAGTCTTCTTATCAACAAAGGCATGAACACTACGGGAACCGTTAGCATCCATGATGATTTTGTGATACTTGCGACCAGTCTCAGGGTAGAAGTTGTAATCACAAATACCCTTTTTCAGGTCATCAATACATGCCTGGTGATAATCAGCGTTCACCTCCATATACACACGTTGTTGATGAGACTTGATGCTGTAGTTAATGTAGTTCTGGCGAAGTGCCTCACAGAGAGCATAAGTGTGTCCAAGCACAGCGTTAGCAATGTTGTTCCGTGCCTCTTGCTGGGCGGCGTAGGCAGTCAAGGTGGTGGTCATCGGGTTGCTTGCGTATGAAAGTATTATAGGGGCATATGGGGGCATTTCAGCACCCCCTGTGCCACTTATTCAACTGGACTCATAGCGTTTAATGTCTTCATCCAACTTGCGCTTTATACCTTCCAGGGTGTATGCTCCTGTAGCTTTTTTACGTCGATCCATTTCTTCCTTAATCTTACTCATAATAGAAGCATGACGACGAATTTCACCGCCCATCATCATCTGGTCTCCCATTGTACTCATACAATAAGAAAGTTGGAACAGTTCCATATCATCAAATTCAAGCATAATTCTCCTCAATAAACAAGTTCAGGGTCAGGCAACCAATAGTCATCATCTGCTAGATAACCACGCCAGTCTTGTGGATCAGTTTCATAGATTTCATTCTCACGGAACTCTTCGATAAACTCTGACAGATTCATGAAATGATCCTCAAATCGTTTGGTAATTATAGCACAGAATGGACTAATCAGTCAGTCCACCAGCAGGAATCTCTTCTTGCTTGACCATGTTGTAATCTGGACCAGCATTGAGTTTGTGACAAATCCACTCACCATTTACATAGTGATAAGTGTATTCTGCACCATAATTATCATCGGCACCACAGAGAAACTCATTCAAATCTTTGTAGAGTTTGGGTGCATTGTTCTCCAAAGATTCACCACGAGAGGTATAGTGAAGAGGACCAGACTCGGGCAGAGTTTCATTGTTCCAACCTGCATTAGTCCAAGTGCAGGACATATCACCACCGTCGATTAGTGCGGCAACTTTATCTGCGGTGTCGAAGTTGTCACGCAGCACACGGCCGTTGTACTCAGGATAACCATCATAATGGCAGTAGACGCCAAGGATGCTACCGTCAGAGAGTTGCTTGCCGATGAGAGAACGAGTGCCCATGTGTTTGTTTGAACTGAAGTTATTATAGGGTGGAATGGGATCAGCAGATGCCCTGCTGTGCAAGTTCTTCATCTGTCACAAAACCCACATCTTTCAGGTATTCTTTCTTATCAAAAGAATAGAAAGATTTGTCCCAGTTAGCATAAGTTTCATCAAACTCTTTTGCCATACGAACACATCGAAGATTGAGCATGGTGTTGTAACAAAGGTTGTTCATTTCCTTTGTTTCTTCGGCAGGCAACCATGCTTGTGCTACTTGATTAAACTTCTCACCCACAAGTTCTTCCATGAGAGCAAGTTGTTGTTCGGTCAGGTTGACGGTGACCATGGTGGTTCCCTTGATTACCTTAGTATTATAGGGCATGAAAAAGGGGCGTTGCCGCCCCGTGTGACACTTGTTAAACTGGCTCAGTCATCATAAACTCTACACTCAGATGCATCAGGATGAGTGTCGCAATACAACTCAAGTGGTGTGGGATCGTGTGACTCACCAGGATGGTTTTCTTTATATGCTTTCAGTGCTTCTAACTCTTCTTCGGTATGTCTACGTGACTGTGGAGAGATAGTTGGGTCATTCAGAAGTTCCTCATCTTTCTGAATGTGCTTGTCGATGTTTTCCATAGTTTTGTATCGGGATAATACTTATTTATTTTATTAAGGAGTATTAGACTCTTTTCCTTCAAGGCTTCGCACCATCAATTCAGCAAACTTTTCCATTTTATGGGCAGAAACTGTGTGTGGAGCATAGGTAATTGCCTCTTTGAGGGCAATAAGTTCTTTCATTTCTTCATCCGTAAGGATTCCAGGACCAGTTTTAGCGAGAGTCATGAGTTCTTTGCGATGTGTCCCAATGTTAGCATTCTATAACATAAGTATCTAGATACTTAATGTTTTCTTTGGGATCGTGTTACAGTTCTTAATCGTCAGTGAATGGTCCAAACTTTCCACGACTGCCTGGTTCTCTATCAGACAACATATCCATCAGTCCATCAAATGACTGGACGTTCTCTATATCGTGAATCATTTTTGCAATTTGGGTACATACAATCGGACGCTCTTGACGTGCAGCATATGCTAATGCATTACGCAAAGATGATTCTGCTTCTTTCAGAGAATTTTCAACAGATTCAGATAGAGCCATTTGCCTCCTCACATTTAGAATAGAAAGTTCCATTAATGTAGCAGGACTTTCCAGGTTCATAGTATTTTACTACAGTTGGTGGTCTATTGTCAATGACACAATGATCACCCTGTCCAGTTGCAACTCCTTCAAGACACATAGCAGCAAGAAAAGGAGCAAGAAGTTTAAGAGTGTACATTAGTTTTTCTTAAACCAAAATCCATCATCAGACATTTCCCATCCTTCCTCAATCATTTGTTCATAAGTCTTATTTCTTCCAATATCATAGCGGTATCTATCTTCATTTGTGGAATAACCATCTGCCATTACTTGCTTGGCAATTTCTTGTGCCTGTCTCTCGTGTGCATCAAGTTCTGCACGTTTGGTGTAGTATTCTGCCTCACGCAGGTTATACTCACGGCACTTGTTTTTTTCTTCCTCAGCAGCTGCATCACACATTGCATTAAGATCTTCTTCAGTATAGTGCTGAGAGATTTCAGTCTGCTCACTCCAGAAGTCTGCCCAATCTTCTTCAGTTACTTCAAGGTTGACAGGACGATTACCTTTCAACAACGAAAGAAGTTCGATACTTTTAGTCAGATACTTTTTGTGATACTCTACACTCTCATCCACACACTTGACGACAGTATCATAGATGTCTTGTGGTGTAAGATCTTCACAATTCAAAGCATCATTGACCCAGTTGTCAAGTTGTTCAAGAGAATACTTCTTGTAAGAGAAGTCAGAACTCAGATACTCATTGTCCATCGAGGAAGTCCTTGATTGCTTGTTCCATAATAACCTGAATTTCCTTCTGTGTCAAGCGATTCATCCAAGACCATTTTGGGTCTTGTGGGTCCCAGTCCATCGTGAAGGAGCCGTCTTCGTTTTGTGTTATTGTGAGTGTGTCGTCTTTCATTTCTTTATAAAGTGAAATTCTCCATCTTGTTTGCTTTTACCCCATACGAACTGATCTGTTTCTAAATTATATCCAGCATCCCTTGAGAAATAGTTGATTCCATCGAATTTTATAAATGTGGAGACATATTCATTTCTCTTTGGTATTACACACTTATCATTAGATCCAATCCAATAATTGTCCTTGTATTCAAATACTATTTCACAAGATTTTGTATTAGTAATGTTATTGTAAGGAATCATCACTACATTATCATCAGAGACATACAATTCCAATACAGAGGATCTGTATGGCTTGTCTGGACTTTCTACTTTATACCAACTCTTTGATAATAGTGTTCCATCTTCATTCTCCTCAAACAAAACACAAATTTGTGCCCACAATGCTGGATATGTAAATGCTTGAGTTTGATTGTCATATAATCCAAGAAGTTTGGACTTAAAATCTAGTAAGATGTCAGCATTCATCGGTCCCTTTGTTGAATTGTTTACGACATTTCTTTAGTTCTTTAAGTTCAGATTTAATCTGTTGATATGATTCTTCTGGAGTAATCCTACGGGACATTTCCATAGCAATAATCATATCAACTCTTGTTCCAAAATGTTTAAGTGCCTCTTCAAAGCAGTTTAGAGATTCATACATCCCATTCATTCCTTAAATTTTCGGCAATAATATCTATGCGGGCATCAAGAGAGTTCCAACACTCATAGAGTGCATTAGTTTGCCCAATGTTCTCCTCTTCAAGCACACGAACTCGATCTTCAAGTTGTTGTACTTTTTGAGATAAGATTTCAAGGGGAGTTGGTTCATCAATTCCCCACTTCATAAAGATAGAGTAAGGGTTAATTTTCATAGCACACCTACAGATTTAAGATAGTTTCTATATGCAGCAAATCTCTGCCACTTTGGTTGGTTTGGTACATTTAATTGATGACAAATCTCACAATAACATAACCACTCATACCAAGGTGTTGTAGGGTCTAATTCATGATAGGGATAATCAGAGTTTTCCACCTACCGTACCTTCGTGAACAACGTCGGGTTTAGCGAAACCTTCCTGCCGTCCTTTAAGATAAAAACGGGTCGCTTTGATACACGCTTCTTCAGTGAGAGCCGAGACCAATCCACCATTTTCTTTGTCGAAACTGTGCCAGAGGAATCGTGCTTTTGTGACGTAGAATGCATCATCAATCCAGTTGCGTTCAACATTCATCGGGTCCGATTGTGTCATTCTTTTTATTAAATCCGAAGGGTGCTTCTTTTTCTTCTAGTGCTAGTTTCAGTGCCACACCACCGACTGCTTCCATTACTTTCAGGATGTCTTCTGGTTTAGCATCTTCACCTAGTTCTTTGGCGACATACCAATACTTTGGCCAGAATGTTTCTCCTGCCTTTTGGTAGTCTTCAAGTGTCAGTAGCTTCATTTTTTAATATCAGGATGGGGAGCATACAGTGGACCTTGGTAATCGTGGGGACGATTGACTCGGTTATTCACAGAAGTATTGTGCAGTTGTTTGAGTGCTGCTACGACTTCAGGAGTTTCTTCCCAAGTCCATACATCACCAGTTTTTCCAGTAAAAGTTCTTTTAGTCATTGTTATTCGTCAGTAAGGTGGTCAGCACATTGTAGCACATCGCAAGGTGGGCACTCTTTATATGTCATTTCATAAGGAGTAAGTGCCTCATTCAAAGCAGACAGCACATCTTCTTTGAATGTACGACGTGGGATGAACATCTCATCATCTTCATCCTTATAGTCTGGGTGTGATGCTTTGAATGTGTATTCTACATCATACAGGAGTGACTGTGTGATGTCATTGATTGTTTCAAGCGATGATGGTGGGAGAGATTGCCACCCATACCCAGGGAACATATCATCCTTGACACGATCTAACAGGGCTTTCTTACAATGCCAACGGGAATCAAATAGTGCTGTGAATGTTTCCCAATCTTCTTGGGATTTGAAATTAGGGATTGTCATAGGTAGATACCAAGAATACTTTGATTGTTTGTCCATCATCCTGTAGTGACACCTGAACGTTAGAACATTCATAACGAACATACTCACGTCCATCACTACCAATCACCTCTACACGGGTGACATCAGGACAATTCTTGATGAAATCACCATTGGGCATATTATAGTAAGTCATTTGTTTGGGTGGTGGTAGGGGTGTGTAGTTGTTCTTTTGGTATATTATTATTAGACATTATAGCAAGACTAATGATAGCAATACCTATGATGGCAATGGTAAGTGACACAGTACGAAAGAACGCTTTAAGTTTGAGAGTATACTTATCTTCAGTCATTTGTTTTTTTCACACGTAGAGGATTGAGTTGGGGGGATATCTGCCCAGTCTGGGTGTACAATAGCAATACCGATGATGACAAGACCTGCTAGACCAATAGCAAATACAACATCACTCATGTACTGTTTGAGTTCTTTTTTGAGTGCTACTTTATCATCTTCAGTCATTTTCATCATTCCAAGGATACTCAAACTCTACACCAATCTGTTCTAAAAGTGTGCGGGCAAAGTGGATTGTAGCATATTCTTCTGCGTGTTCCACAGTTTCACTCAAATCCCTTTCATCATAAACATCATAAAACTTATCTCTATTATAACAGTGTTTGTGTTCTGCGTATTCTTTGAGAACTTTGAGAAGATGTGTGAGTTTTTGTTCGTCAGTCATCATTCACTATCCCATTGTTCTGTACTAATTGTGCCATGAGGATCAGTGATCTTAAAATGAGGTTTATCATCCTCCAATACTGTACCCATAGCACCTTTTTGAAGTCGAGAAAAGTCTTCTTCTGATTGTTTCCATTGCTCAAACTTACTACGAAGATCTTCATCCATAGTCAGTTCATACTCTTTACAGACGTTAAGTTGTTCTTCCTCACTGACATAATCATTGAATACCAATGACATAGCACCACTGCGGATAGAATAGGGGGACATACCCACACACAACATGAACTTCTCAAACAGTTTGAAATACTGTTTGGCATTAAGATCAGCAGCAGGTGCTGTAATTAGAAAATGTTCTTCTGGGAGGAAGTCATCATCACTAAAAGATGATCCATATGTAGGAGTCCAGGTAGAATCAAACTTGAATTGAACTTCAGCGTTGTAAGTCATGATTTAAGGTGTTCAAGAACTTTGGCGAAGTGCATATCGCCGTGGATGTAACCTCCGATGATTATAGCACCGACGCAGAGCATTAGCAAGCCCAGCGTCAGCACAACCATCACATTATCAGGTGGTTTTTTTATGATCATATTCAATCACAATTTGCTTGTGCTCTTGACGACCATTGGTTACAATCTGATGGTGCCACTTACCACCAAGTTCTTTGGCAAGTTGGTCAATACGATAGCGGGAATACTTTTTCTCTTCACTCATTACAAACTCTCTCCATCTCTACAAGGGTTTCGTATGGAATCCAGGCAGGATTCTCATCACCAAACTGTACCTGAACTTCAGTCAATACAGTCTCATACTGTTTGCTATAAGTTTGTCGTGTGTTCTTCACATAAGAAATAGGATTGTCAATCATTAGTAGTCATCTCCATAGGGAACATTAGAGTCGGCATCCATCAGTTGGACGGTTGTTTTATATCCTTGTGCCACAGTAAACTCATGTTGGATAGCAATGTCTTGCAGTGCCTCAACATCATACTCTGGTGCAGTTATCCAACTAAATCCTTTTCCAAAGGTATTGTCTGGATTTACGACATACCAATGGCAGGCAGTATCAGGGACAAAGACAGAACATTCAGTCCAGTCGTTATCCCACTGCGGGACTTGGACGAATGATAGGGCAGCAAACAGAAAACCAAACAAATTGAGAAACATAACTTACACTCCGTCGAATTTGTATCCTGTGAAGATAATTTCTTTCTTTGTTAATTTATATCGTGTGATGTGCTTCTTACGATGCTCTTCACACTGGAAATAGCAACTACGCTTCTCACCCCTCTCATTGTGGATTAGTTTCCAAGGAAAACCATCATAAGGATATTCTACCTCAAGTTCGGCAGGAGTATATACAGGAGCCTTAGGTTTGGGTTTTGCTTTTGCCTTTGGTTTAGTAGTGCGTTTCGGTGTGGTTTTCTTTACAGTTTGTTTGGGCATTTGGTAATTACACTAGAAACAGCAAGGGTTTTAATTTCAAGAGGTGATGCCTCATTAATGATCTTGATTACATTATCAGGACCATACTGTTTGTTTGCCATACTATAGGCAAGAAAGGTGGATTTGACAACATCACCATCTTTCTCCATCAGAGCACAGAAGTCTGCTGACATTGTATTCAGCAGAGATGCTAAGGTAAGTTCTAACATTATTCTTGGTATTTTGTAAAGTATTTGGGCTTTTCTGTGTCAAACTCCCACCACTTAGCATCTTTCATATTCAGACACATTAGGATGGTTTCGTGCTCACGATGGTATCGGTCAGATTGTTTGTAAAGATGTCTGCGTTGATAGGCACAACACCATACATTCTTGTAGATTTTTGCCTTTTCAGTTAGTTGCATTACTTGTTAAACAACAAATCTTTTGAAATCTCTTGATGCTTCATATGCAGTTTAATGTAGCATCTCAACATATTCTTGAGAGTCTCAACATCATTACACTCTTCTATTTCTCTTGAGAGTTTTTCATACTCAAACATCTTTGCGGTGCTCTCTAGCTCTATGTCGGAAGGGTTCATTGTTATACATTAAAGGATATAGTATTTACTCACTGCAATGCCTTCTCAAGTTCATTGATACGCATAAACTCTTCATATGCCTTATCAGAACGCTCTGAGAGGATGCTCAGAAGGTCTTGACGGATGGTGTCAGTGCTGACATAATCATCTAGGTATCTGTCCAGTGCTTCCTTCAGGTGGCGTCTTCTGTGCCACTCTGGGGAA
>Ga0255768_10006582_pt1 | contig 11014 bp, 25 predicted proteins | sample 071ome_33_FD_179983 | JGI IMG/M metagenome (GOLD analysis project Ga0255768, IMG submission 179983) | Coastal salt marsh microbial communities from the Groves Creek Marsh, Skidaway Island, Georgia - 071412AT metaG (version 2) | ecosystem: Environmental > Aquatic > Marine > Intertidal zone >...
GCAAATAGCTTGCTGCTTGATGCCTCCGGCAGGCTGTTGGTGGGGACTACTGCGACCGCTGGAGGGAATGCGACTGTTCAAATCCGAAATGATGCAGCAAGCGATAACTTAACTCTTTTCCGCGCTAGCACTATATCGGCTGCCGCTGCTCCCGCCCTCCGAGTTGCGAGGTCGCGTGGGACTGCAGCGTCACCGACTGAAGTATCTAGCGGGGATGCCTTGGGCTACGTGGTATTTCAAGGTTATGACGGAGCCGCGTACAAAGACTCTGCCTATATTTATGCCGAGGCAGATGGAACTTGGACAGACGGCGGAGATACGACTGATAATCCGTCGCGCCTTGTGTTCAGCACGACGGTGGATGGGGAGGGAACTCCGACGGCAAGAATGACCATCAAAAATGATGGCAAGGTGGGTGTGGGGACTAGCTCGCCCCAGGCACAACTACAAGTTCTTGACGCAATTAAAGTTAGCGACTCCGCCCAGTCGCAAGGTAGCATTATTCTGGGTGATGGTGGTAGTACTGCTTTCGGCGTTGGCATTGCGCGTTGGAATGGTGGTGCAAATGCAGCGGGTGCAGGTGGTATGGGCTACTTTGCACAAGGATCCGTGAACGCTGGTGGTCATTTCTTCTATACAGGAGACGCAGTCGCAGGATCACAAACTGAACGCCTCCGCATCACGTCCGACGCCTACGTCCGTCTTGCCTCTGGTAGTGGCGGCATCCAGTTCAACGGTGACACCGCAGCGGCTAACGCGCTGGATGATTATGAGGAGGGGACGTGGACGCCTGTCTTTATTGGCACTTCTACTGCTGGTACTCCTACTTACAACACTAACGGTCAGGCGGGTAAGTATACAAAAGTAGGTAACCAAGTTACAGCCTGGGCATACCTTGACGTTACTGCTCTTGGTGGAGCCGCTGGAAACATCAATATCACTGGACTACCATTCCCTATTAGCAATACTGGATTTGGTGCTTCTGGTATTTCAACTGGTCATGCCGATGGAACGCTAGGTAACAGTGTACGTGCTTACCACAATACGACTTTTTTAGAGTTAAGAAACAACAACAGTGTGGTAACTGCTGCTACTGGTCTAATCTACGTTTCTGTTACTTACACCACTTAACCATTAGCCCGCAACGGCATAAAACTACGAACCTAAACCTGTTACGTCTGGAGGACGTTCCTAATGGCGCTCACTAAAGAAACCGTTGTTGACAAAATCGAAGTGCTGGAAAGCAACGCCATCCAAGTGCGTTCTGCTACCCGAGTACTGGAGGATGGCGAAGTGCTGTCCTCTTCCTATCACCGCCATGTGCTTCAGCCTGGCGATGACCTGAGCAATGAAGACGCCAAAGTGGTGGCGATTGCTAATGCTGCGTGGGCTTGAATAGTCCTACTCGCTAATCAAACCGAGCAAACTCACCATGGAGCCTGCGTGCAGCCTCGCAATAGGCGGCGTAGGCTTCTTCTTTTGTTTCAAAAGTCCCGAGACTTTGGCGCTTTTTGTTCACGGTAATTGCGGCTCGATATTTACCGTTTTCACGTTGATATACACCCTTATACCCGCTGACATTGTTTGATTTTCTTGGTCTGTAATACGAGTTCTGACAGTCCGTCGCCAGTCGGAGATTTGCTATACGATTATCACCTTTTATGCCATTGATGTGATCAACAGTCATGCCTTGAGGTATTTCTCCGTACATGACAATCCAAGCAATACGGTGTTCCATGTAATAACGCCTGTTTATGTAAAGTAGGCGATACCCTTTCGACGCTACAGATCCAGCTCGTTTGTCAACTGTCCAAGGGCAATATTTGCTGTGCTTTCGTGTGAACCATCCAGTCTCTGGATCGTAAACAACAAAAGCCACAATTTCCTCACGCGAGGGTAAGGCTTTAAAATTTTGCATCGGCCTATGGGAGTAGGGCGGTCATCCCCCAGGTGCGTCAACACGCTGGGGACACTATTGTACGAGAGAAACGGACTTATCCAATGGCTACCGAATTCACTTGGGGCGTGGCAAATCTGGAAAGGGAAACCGAGGACGGGTATGTTTTCGTCTGCCATTACACCGTGGCTGCTAATGACGGCACCTATTCCAGCTCTGCCTACGGCTCTGTTGGTTTTGAACGCCCCGACACGCTCATTCCGTTTGCTGACTTACTGGAAGATCAAATTGTCGGCTGGGTCAAAGAAGCACTTGGCGGCGACGAAAAAGTCACCGAAATCCAAGATGCTTTGCAAGCTCAACTCGATGAGCAACGCGCACCCACTAAGGCTGCCGGAGTGCCCTGGTAGTGGCGACAAAGTCAAAGACTGCACTGGGGCGGGTTGAACACCGCCCTGGAAAACCGAAGAAAACCCGTCAAGGTAACGGGCAACACTCAAAAGCCAGCCACGGTAGGAAGAAGTATCGCGGCCAGGGCAGGTAGATGGATCGACATACCCGCAACAACTGGCGCAAGATCAAAATTGCGTTAGAGGCTGCGGGTAAAACCGATTCTCTTTACTACAAGCGAGCCGTTGTGATCTGCAAGGGTGGGAAAGACCCGGTAGATCATGAGGATGTGAGGCTTGACGGTGGCGGTCATGCATGAGTTCAGCGACAGCGAGATGCGGTTGATCTATACCGCAGTCTTGGCCTACCGCGAACAAGGCAACGGCAACCCATCAATCAGGCAACATCAGGCCGAGCTGTGGCGAATCCTGCAACGCCTCAAGCCGATGGCCTACTACCGAAGCTATCTGCAAGAAGTATGATGGCTGGGCCGCCTTTGGGGCGGCAATACAAGGCCCTGACCGACGCCAACTCGGTCGGGGCTTTGTCTTTGAAAGACACTTTTCCCACCGGCCAAGTAACAATTAGCGGTAGGATTTGGCGACGGTTTTTCTATTCAGATGATCAAGACCGCTTGCGCCGCTCTCGCCCTGACTGCTGTGGGTGTGGCCCTCGCTCCTGAAGTCCAAGCCAAGCCCCAGGTCTACGCCAATCCTGAGTTCAATCAGGGCTGGGTGAAATCCAGCAACACCGGCGGTGTGCTTGATCTCCATATTGGCGTGGAAGATGGGCCGTTTTACATTCAGGCAGGCCCTGCAATGGCTACCGGCATGGGTGACACCGTGTGGGGCGTAACTGGCAAGGCTGGCGTGTCCGGCAAGGTGTCAGATCGCATGTCGCTGTATTCGGAAGTCAGCGCCGGCAAGTTTGACGGTGGCGACATTGGTTACGGTCTGAAAGTGGGCTCGAAATTTCGGTTCAACTGAAGCCATAATTAGGCCACACCAATCCCGAGGGTCGCTGCGGCGGCCCTTTTTTGTGCAGTTGTACGAGCAGGCCTTGGTCACGCGCAACTATGCGCAGGCCCTTTGGCGCACCGTTGTGCTTGGCTGCATGAAGCCAGAAAACTGGGACTATTGTTTCCCGCTTGATCGCTGGCTTGTGCCATATCTTGACGACCTTCGGAAGTTCTATGCAGAACCCCCCTACGCTTCAGAACGTGCAATCCTTGACGATCGAGACGGTTAATCACCCCGCGCATTACACGCAAGGGGCGATTGAGTGCATCGACGCGATCGAGGCGGCCCTGGGCCCTGATGGGTTTCGGGCATTTTGCAGAGGGTCGGCCATCAAATATCTTTGGCGCACCGATCTGAAGAACGGCCCAGAGGATCTGAGGAAGGCCCGCTGGTACATCGACCGACTGCTCGCTGATGAAGATTGACCAGTTCGAGGCCCCTGGCCTGAAGATCACCCGGACCTTTGATCCTTGGAATGGGGCCTATTGGATCGCGTGGAAACCCGACGTTTCGATGTGGTTCCAAGATCGCAAAGCCATGCTCAAGTTCGTTGCGTGGCCACCTAAGACGCCAACTGGTGATCGTTTGCGCGAGTGGCTGAAAAGCTTTGAAAGTGACGCGCCAACCAAAGGCCAGCCCGTTACTGAAGAATTAAGCGAAGAGGTGCTGAAAACTGGATTTGGGCCAGAATGTCACTTGGATGAAACCGATCCAAATTTTCAAACTAGGACTGTGATCTGATGCAGAGAATCTTTAACGTGCTGGGCCTGGCCGGGTTTCTGCTGTCGGGCTCGATGGCCGCAGCCTTAGTGATTTCAATCATGCAAATGGACTCGATCCAAAGAAAGGCTGTGCAGCGGATCACTGGCGAGATTACAAGCGCTGTTGAGAAGGAACTCACCGGCAAGCTCGACGGAAAGTTCGACGGCATGATGCAGTCCATGCCAACGACAACGGGCCCCGCTGTTCCGTTCTTGAAAAAATGAAGAAAGAGGGCCTTTGGTACGACCCCGTTAATGACCTCTATGGCTACGACGTGGATTATCTGCCGGATATCATCTGCGAGCTGCTTGAGGGATGCCTGAGATCCGGTCAGTCACCATCAAACCTCTACCACTTCCAGAGGTCCGCGGCCTTCCAGAAATTAGAACTCTGCCGGCTTCGCCCCCTGTCACCCTCCAACCAGGACTAGCGCCGCCGATCATTGAGCTGCCTGGGTGTGTTCCGGTTCATCCCGACCAGAACCTCAACCCGTCATTGCTGAAAGATGACCCCAACCGGGTCGGCATGTTCTGCCCTGATGGGGAGCTGCCATCGTTCAACCCGATGGACTTTCGGCCTAGTGAGCTGAACATTTTGGAGGCCGCCCCAGCCAATCAAAACGATGAAAAGGACGAGGCCAAGCCGTCTGCTGAACTACCGGAAATCCCTCGACTACCTCGAACAGATGCGACGACAACTCAGGAGACAAAACCTGCAGCAGAGAAGCCATTCATTAAGCAGGCGATCGACGGCCTCCCGGATGTGGGAGCAGTGGTCACGACGACCACGATTGCCTTGGTGGCTACGACTTCTGCCTTGGTGGCCAAACCACTGGCGGACCTAATCCTTAAAGCGATCAAGCCCACCGTCAAAAAGACGGTGAAGACTATTGCGAAGCTCCGCGGGGAAACGGTTCCACTGGAATCGGTGTGGGAGCGGAGGGTTTCACAGCGGGAGCGGAACCAGGCTGTGAGGACGTTGCGGCAGGCTTTGAAACCGTAAGCCTGTGAACGTGCGGAACGGGCTTTTGGCCTGGGATAGGGCCTAGGACAACGTCCGAGCAGATCACGAAATATTGGCTCTTGGGGTGGAAGCTGATGCCCTTCTGGGCCAGTTCGCCGCAGTTCTTGAGCCGTGCCAGTTCAAAGTCGAGGCGCTTGTTGGCCAAGATCTGCCGCTGCAGTGCGGTCTGGGTATCGGCCGCGGCCTTGCAGCGTTCTTGAATCCCACCGTCTAGAGGGAAGGAGATTGTGGCGCTGATGCCAAAGTTCAGCGCGTGCGAATCCTTTTGGTTTGAATTTCTTCGGTCCTCATAAAGTATTCGGCCGGGGTTGTCGGGGACGCCGTCCTGATTAACGTCCGAGGTGTCATAGACCGGGGTGACCAGTGTCGGGGTGTAGGGCAAGGCGTAGGACTTGCTCTTGGTGACGAACGGCGAGAGATTAAACGTTGGCCCTTGGCAAGCAATCGACCCGCCAAAGTTTGCATTGGGATAGGGCCCAGTAAGCATCTGAATAGCTTGGTTTGTCACCGAGCCATTGCTCACAGACGACGGCGCTGCCGTTGCGTTGACCTGTGCAACTGCTGCCGAAGGGCTAAGGATTACTGCCCAAAGACAGAGGTGGTTGAGGTAGTGGACTCTACGAGGGTGGTCCGCTCCACGGTGGTGACCTTCGACAGGCCTGGGCCGCTGTACGACTCGGTCAGTTGAAAGCTGCCGCCTGGTGTTGTCATTGTCCACGCTGGCTTTGCTTCTAGTGCAAGTCCCGTCCACGAAGAGGTGATGCCATCGGTGGTTTGCGTTTGCACAGTTTCAGCCCCCGGAATCATGGAGGTGCCGGAATGGCTGACGCCTGTGCCGCTTGTTGAATAAACGTAGCCCGTTTGATAGTCAACGGACCGGATTGATTCCGTGATCTGAGTTTTTGACTCCGTGTGCGAAGTCATTGTGCCCGTGTTGAAATTCGGCACAAGCGGGGCCGCGCTACAGGGCCCCGCCAGAAGCAACAGAACAGCAAGCCGGCGCATTAGTTGCCGATGGTGATTTCGGTGACCACCTGGCCGGTGAAGCTAGTGCCAGCCCCGCCTGCTGTTCCGGTAATGCCATGGCCTGAGGCAATGGTCCCGGCCAAGGTTCCGGCCACCCCACCGCTAGTCGTCGTGGTTTCGCCAAACAGTGGCAAGCTGCCCACCACCCCGCTAGTCACAGTGGTGCTAGTGGTGCTTGTGCTGTCCCCTTCTATGTAGCTGGACGAGAAGGAGAAGGCAGCCCCGTCGGTGGCTTGAGTTGCGCTGATGGTGGTGATAGAAGGGACACCGTTACTAACAGCGCCAAAACCGCCGAGAGCGCCAGTAGTTGTTCCATCAGTAGTGGAAGCCCCTGTCCCCGACACGGCGTAGACAGTGGGGACTCTTGTGGCTGCGCTTGCGGCTCCATCGACGGACAGTTGGATGCTGGATTGGATTTTGTGCGTGATGTCAGCTTGAGCCGGAGCCGCCGAGATCACAAACGCCAGGGCTAGGAGTCGCTTCATTTTTTAGGCGTGCTCGTAGTGTTTGGTTCCTCAACTCTAGGGCCGTCTTTCTTGTTGTTGTTCTTGCCAACGCTGACGCCCATTGATCCGAGAATGCCGGTCAGCAGCGAGGCCGGGAACGTGGGATCCATCGCTTTGACGTGGCCCAGATAGTTAAGACTTAAGCAGGCCAAAGCCCAAGCCAAAATCACAATCCGAACAAAGTCAGCTAGCCAGCTGTGATCTTGTCCCTCGCGCTCGTTTGCCATGATGGATAGAGGTTTTCAGGACGTGGTAGAGCTTGGGGCGGCTGTGATTGGGGCCACCGTTTCAGGCCTGCTTTTTAGCCTTAATGGCCACAACAAGAGAGCCGCGCAAGATCGCGACTGTTTGGTGAGGCTCAGTGCCAGCGTAGACAATATGGCCAACCAGCTAGAAGAGTTGCACCGCGATCTCAGGACTGAGCGCGTTGAAATTTTTAGCCGCTTAAATGCTGCAGAGCAGGCAATCGCTCGGCTTGAAGGGGCCAGAAAAGCTGCCTAGACTTTCTGTAACTGCTAAGCGGTAATGATTGCTCTTGTTCGCCCTATCCTCTTCGCCTTCCTGCAGTCGCATTCCGTCAAAAAGTTGGTGCTAGATCTCTGCCGGGCCCTGGCCGAGAAGACCGACAACAAGATTGACGACCAACTGTGCAACATGCTTGAACGCGCCATGTTCCCCAAGCAGAATTGAGCCATGTTCGACTGGCTCATGCCGACGGTGATTCAGCTCGAAAAGTTCTTCAACTACTACGACCCCGATCGGCCGCATCAGCGGGCAGCAATTCAAAAGCTGCAAGAAGACATGCCGAGCGAGCTACTCAGTCACGACGCTGAGTGGTTTGAGATCTGGAAAGCCGGCGGCAAGATAACGCCGTTCAAGATTCCATATTTCAACCAGATGGCCCTGCCAAACGGCCATCGGAAGTGCTTCACCGCTGCCATGGCGATGATTGCCGCGCACTATGGCACCGTCGAAACCCAAGAGGAATACAACCAGATCCGCGCCAAGTACGGCGACACCACCGAGGTCAGCGCCCAGCTGCGGGCCCTTGAAGAGCTAGGCCTGCGGCCTCAGTTCGTGACCGATGCCACGGAGGATGAGATCGAGGCAGAGGTTGACGCGGGCCGCATTGTGGCCGTCGGCTGGCTGACCCAGGGCCCACTCGATGCCCCCAGCGGTATTGGCCATTGGTCTGTCGTGCTTGGCTACTCCCAGAAAGGCTTTTGGATGCATGACCCGCGGGGTCGGTACGACCTGCAGCGCGGCCGCCTGGTAGACCCGGAAGGTGGCGAGGGTGTGTTCTACAACCGCAGGGAATTTCTGCAGCGCTTTAGCCCGGAAGGGCCTGGCCATGGCTGGGCCATCCTTGTGGACCCCCTACCGCCTGTGATGCCCCTCTGAGGGCTTTTGCGCGAGCTGCTGGACGTACATCTCGCAGGCTTGGCGATAGTGCCACTCGGCCTGCCAGTCTTGCCGGTGCTCTTTGATCATCCCGGCGTAAGTAACGCGCCAGATTTTTGAGCCGTCAGCCTTAGTTATTTGTTCAATTTGTGGAGGATGCATACAGCTATCCTTAAAACTCTGCCATTCGCTCATGACTTGGGGCTCATGGATGGTTGTCAATTTAACGATTGAAGAAGAACTTCAGATCGAAGCGTTGGCAAGAACCGCAATAAATCACCCAGAGCATGACAAGGTGGCCGATTTATGCGCCTCTTTGGTCAAACAAAACGCATATCAGAAGAAAGTTTTGGAGCAGGCGGTCAGGTACATCGCCGAGCTTGAGATCAAAAACGCCTTAGCCGAAGACGTGGCAGATACCCCCTGGCGGCGGTTCCTAAACGGGAACCCTATAGCCGCTGTACTTGGAAAGCTCAAGTTTTAGTTTGTTGACGCCTTTGACTTCAAGCTGACGGATCGACTCTCGGCTCACCCCTTGCTCACGGCCCAGCTCTACACGGGTCTTGGGTGCCTTGCCATCTAGCCCAAAGCAGGCAGACACAACACTTCTCTCGCGTTCTGTCAGGCGAAAAAAGGCCAGCTGCAGCTGCTCGTACACCTCCTCTTTCGTCACCTCAAGCATCAGGAGGTTGGCCTCTGATTCGTCGGCGATCAGGTCAATCAGCGGGCTGCCGTCTTCCTTGCACAAGCTGTCAAGGCTGCGGTGGGTATTGGTGCGGGCCACAAGGTTGGCGTAGTCATGCGGGGTCATTTCGACATGCTCCGCAAGCTCTCGGATCGAGGGCTCGTAGCCGCTTTCCTGCAGACAATCGCGCTTGTAGTTGCTGGCCTTCTGCAGCTTTTCGAGCATGTGCTGCGGCACGCGCACCACGCGGTCTTTGGTGTAGATGGCCCTGGTGATGCCCTGGCGGATCCACCAGTAGGAGTACGTCGAGAATTTGTAGCCCTTGGTCGGGTCGAACAGGTCAACCGCACGATCGAGGCCTAGCGTTCCCTCTTGGATCAGATCCTCGAAGGCCAAGCCACCATTGCGCAGAAGCTTGGTGTATTTCTTGGCCACATTCACAACAAGGCGCAGGTTGTGAACGATCATGCGCTCCTTTGCCTTTTTGCCGAGGCGCACTTCGCGGCGCTCTCGTGGCGTCAAAGGTTCTTCTTTCTTTTCTAGTTCGAGGCCGCGCTGAACCTGTCGAGACAAAGTGATCTCTTCGTCGGCAGTCAGGAGGCGATGCCTGCCGATTTCATTCAGATAGGAGCTGATCGAATCGGAGGCCATGAAGATAAAAAAGACGGGGCCACCGTAGCAATAACGGGGCCCCGCGTCACTGGTTGTTTCGGTAAGTTAGAAATCCAAAGAGGCAGGCGAGGCGCTGGCCTTGGCTTCCATTTGAGGGGTGACCCTGCCGCTGAGGTAAGAACGGCCGGTCTTCTCGCTGGTAGTGTCCCACCCTGCCACGCGCAGCTTGACCACGTCATCGCCGGCGTAGTTCTGTTCAGGCTTCTGATTGCGCAGCCAGTTCACAAAGGCAGGAAGCTGGGAGCGCTGAATCTCAAGGGTGCCGGTTTGATCCGGGGCCTTTTCGTTGCTCTTTTCGCTTTGCTTGAAGAGAGAAAAGCGGAAGGAAAACTCGTCAGCCATGGTTAAGGATGAGGCAATGGAACAGTTGGGCGGATGACATGCCGAGGCGTTTCTTTAGCTGCTGAAAACGTTTGTAGTCAGCGGCCGAAATCTCGAACGAGTATCGGTGCGTTACCGGGTCTCGTTTGGCGGCGGCCTCGACTGCCCTTTGATACTCAACGTCGTAGACGTTACCCGGATCCTGTGGCATCTCAAAGAGGGTTCAGGTTGTCGTTAATGAATTGAATGTGCTCTTGGCTAGTGATGCTGGCCGAGAGTTTGGTCGAGGGTTCTAGCTTGAAGTGGGCCACGAATTTCTTCTGCAGCTCTGGCAGGTCTGAGGGCTTGGCCTTGTGGCGCTCGGCTAGAACTTGCAGGATTGCTTCGCGCTCTTCGGCGGTGAGAGGCTGCTCACTCAAAGGCTTGCTTTTCTTGGCCTTGGGGGCCTCTTTTTTGGCGGTGCTGTTTGCGCGTGATTTTTCGGGCTCTTCTTCGACGAATGCCCCGTCGGTGTCCACGTCGGCCACCAAGCCAAGGATTGAAACCAAGGCATAGCGTCGGCAATAAGTCACCGAACTGCCGAACGAGTGGAGCTGGTTCTGGGCCTTGTTGATGACCATGGGGAGACGCGATTCGATCGTCTCGCCAGACTCGTGGCGCAGGGTGGTGATCAGGATCGGTTCGAAGCCTTCGCTCGGTTCGTAGGTCTGGGTGAGGACTAGCCCGTTCTTGGCCAAGGGCGGAATGACGGTCGAAAGCACGTTGGCCAAGTCAGCGAATTTGCCGTACTGGGCCGAGGCGTTCTTGTGGATGGTGCCCACCTCGCGGTGGAATTTGCAGAGGGCTTTCGTCAGTTCAGACATCAGGGGGTCACGGAGGTGATAGTGAGAAGGACGCCAGGGGGTTCGTTGCCGATCACCCAGCGTTTGCAGGTGTTCCAGGAGACGATCTGCTGATCGCCTTTGCACAGGCCTGAGGCCTCGACGCTGTCCCCTACGGATCTCTGGAGCTTGTCGGCGTCCGGTTTGACCGTGTGGAACTCAGGGGCTGAGGTTTTGAGCTGGGCAGAATTGCGGCCCGTGCCGAAGTGAGACTTCGGGCGGTTGAAGCGGAACACGGCGGAGACGGTGATGACGCCGTCGGCGTTCCAGTCTTCGGGCTTGATCCGGCGCATCTCCTCGATCAGGAGGTAACGCCATTCCTTGAGCTTTTTGTCGTTGCTGTAGCGCAACCCTCGGCCGCGGCCATTGCTGACCATTGAGCCTTGAGGGATGGGAGTGCCGGCAACGTCAAAATTCAAGCTCTGGCTCGG
>Ga0255768_10006596_pt1 | contig 10999 bp, 6 predicted proteins | sample 071ome_33_FD_179983 | JGI IMG/M metagenome (GOLD analysis project Ga0255768, IMG submission 179983) | Coastal salt marsh microbial communities from the Groves Creek Marsh, Skidaway Island, Georgia - 071412AT metaG (version 2) | ecosystem: Environmental > Aquatic > Marine > Intertidal zone > Salt...
TGGTATGATTGCTTTCGTAACAGATGGTGACGGTGGTGGAACTGCTCAATTCCAAGGATACGATGGTTCTGCTTGGGTTGCATTGAATTAACGGATAGGATAAAGAAATATGGCAATTGATAAAATTCTAGTAGCAACAGTTGATGGACTACAGACTGAGTTAGATAACTCTCAGATTAACCCAGAATTCAGTGGAACAGAAGCAGCAAGAATGCCAGTTGGAACTGCTGCTCAAAGGGGAACTGGAAAAACTGGTGACATAAGACACAATACAGATATTGGCAAATTGGAACAATATGATGGTTCTGGTTGGAGAGCGATTGATGCTCCCCCAACACTAACTTCTATTTCACCAACATCTATTGCTAGTTCTGATAGTGCTGACCAGATTACTCTTACTGGTGATAACTTCTCTTCTGGTGCAACTGTAACTGCAATTGGTCAAGATGGTTCTACTATTACGGCATCGACAGTAACAAGAAATTCTGCAACAGAACTGGTTGTAACCTTTGACGGAACTTCATTTGATAATGCTCAAGAAGCATACTCTGTAAAGGTTACAAATAATACTGGACTTGCAATCACTCTTGCAGATTCACTAAATGTTGATGCCTCTCCAACTTTTGTTACAACTACAAATGCAACAGTAGATACGATTTGGGATAGAAATGACCCAGACACAAATAGTTATACAAACTATGGAACAGCACTTTCTGCTACAGACCCAGAAGGGGGTTCGATTACATTTTCTGAATCTGGTTCTACATTGAGTGATATTGGTATCACAGTTAATTCTGACGGAACATTGAGTGGTGACCCAACAAACCTTAGTGGTAATGAAGAAACCAAAAACTTTACTGCTGCAGCTTCAGATGGAGAAAATACCACCACTAGAACATTTAATCTAGTAATTCGTCCACAGACTGCATCTTCATGGTGGCAGAGTGAAAACATTACAGACAACGGTTCTTCCTTTACTTGGACAGATAGTGTGTCTGGTTATGATTTTACTTCATTTGGAACTTATGGTGACTTGTCATATTCTAGTTCTGACTCAAACTTTAATAATCAAAAAACTCTATCTATGCCATCAAACAGTATTAGTGGTATGAAAACTTCTGATTCAAATGGAAGATTTTATACTTACAACAGTTCACATTCTGTAATGGTGGTGTTTAGAAAAACTGGCAACAATGGTGGTGCTTCTTATGGTGACTGTATGTTTGGACACCAAGTAGATAATGCACAAGATGGTTCTTGGTCGTTTGACATTAGTGGTGACCATACATGGGGTGGTTCTTATGGGGAAATGTTTGCATCTACTTCATTCAGTTATCCGAAAACTGGTATTATGTTTGTTCACTTCAACACAACATTATCTGGCAGTTTAGAATACTTTGATGCCGCAAACAATTCATGGTCAACTCTAAGAAGTTTCACAAACGGAAATCATCCATCAAACTTTAACTTTGAGAACGTTTCAATCTTTAACTGGCATCGTGCAACACACTCTGGACACTCATTTAACGGAACAATTGCTGAAGTTGCATACTGGACAGGAGTGAACTTGGACTCTACTAAGAGAGACTATTGGAAAGATTACTTTGTTGAGAAGTTTAATCTGTAACCCAATAAATAACTTTGTAAAAAAAGGAATAATGGAAAACTAAAATGGCAGCGATTATTACAGAAAAGTTCAGACGCCATAATGCAGAACAATTTTTTGAATCGTTCTCTGAAGCGGCTGCAACTACATATTACTTGTTCGTAGGTAAGAGTTCACCTTTTACTACTACGACTTCGGGTGGAACGGATACGTCTCCCCCTGTCCCATCAAACGATATCACCACTGAATTTTATAAGTGGGATTCGATGTTGGGTGCAAAACTCATTTCATCTTCTGATGTATCTTATGTTGTCCCTCGTAGAGATTGGACAAACGGAACAACTTATGACATGTATGAACATGACATTAGTTCTTCTAATACCACAACTTCTGGTGCAACAACTCTGACTGATGGAACTTATTTCTTCATGACTACAGAGTATAAGATTTACAAAGTTCTTGACAACAATGGTGGAACTGCATATAGTGGTGCAGAACCTACGTCAACAATTACAGACCCATTTGAGTTGGGTGGTTATACATTGCAATACATGTATCAACTCTCTACTTCACAGATTCAAAAGTTTGTTACTTCAGACTTCATTCCAGTTGCAACTGATTCTGCTGTTAATGCTGCCGCAGTAGATGGTTCATTGGATATTGTTCGTGTAACTGCTGGTTCTGGATATACAGATGGAACTTACTATGCTGCTGTAACTGGTGACGGTTCAAGTGGTGTGGTTGAGATTGTTGTATCTGGTGGTGCGATTGCATCTCAAGGGACTACAGGTTCTAACGTTTACACTGCTGGTTCTGGATATACATTTGCGAATGTAGATTTAACTGACACATATTCAGATGCTTTGTTGTCTACTGCTTCTTCAATGGGTGCTGGAACTGGTGGGGCAGTTGTTCCTATCATTTCACCAAAGGGTGGACATGGTGCCGATGCTGTTACAGAACTTGGTGGACATTATGTAATGATGAACGTCAAACTAGAACAGTTTGAAGGTGATGATATTTCAGTCGCAAACGATTTTAGAGAAGTTGGTATTGTAAGAAACCCTTACAACTTTGGAACAACAACTGTTTCATCTGCAACGACTCGTAGACAAACATATGCCGTTTACTTTGCATCTGCTCCTAGTGCAGACTTTGAACCAGATGAAAAGATTACACAAGCAACTACTGGTGCAGTTGGTAGAGTTGTTGATTGGGATTCAACCAATAACATTCTTTACTTCATGCAAGAACAGTGGGCAAATTACGGTATAGATAGTAGTGGTAATGTAACTGCATTTAGTGGTGCAAACGCTATTACTGGTGCATCATCTGGTGCAGCAGGAACACCTTCATCTAATGCTTCTGATACAAAGACACTTGCTGGTGGTTCTACACTTACATTCACTTCTGGTTATGCAAACCCAGAAATGGAACCAGACAGTGGGGATATTATCTACGTTGAAAATAGAAGACCTATTTCTCGTGCATCTGACCAAACAGAAGATATTAAAATCGTAGTGGAATTCTAAACAATGCAAAAAACCAACCTAAACGTCAATCCATATTATGACGACTTTAGTGAGGATAAACAGTTTCATCGTATTCTGTTTCGTCCTGGCTTCGCAGTCCAAGCTCGTGAACTGACCCAACTCCAATCCATTCTACAGAATCAGATTGAGAGACACGGAAGGCACATGTTCAAAGAAGGAACAGTTGTCATCCCAGGCGCAATCGGTTTCACAAATGAATACTATGCAGTCAAACTGCAATCGACTTTTGTGTCTACAGATATCACATCTCAGATTGATGATTATGTTGGTAAAAGAATTACAGGTGCAACCTCTGGTGTTGTTGCTGAAGTTATTCAAGCAACTGCTGCAACAGTAGATGACCCTATTACACTCTTCGTAAAATATATTCGCACAGGAACAGATGGTGTTACTACAGTCTTTGCAAATGGTGAAAACATTTCTGCAAATGGAACTGTAGGTTCTTTTGGTGCTAACATTGAATCTGCAACACTGGCAACTGCAAACGCAACTGCAACAGGTTCTTCGGCAAACATTGAAGAAGGTGTATATTTTGTTCGTGGACATTTCGTTCACGTTCCTCAACAAAGAATTATTCTAGACAAGTATTCTGACAATCCATCTTATCGTGTTGGTTTGACTATTACAGAATCACTTGAAACTCCAGAAGAAGATTCAACTCTTTTGGATAATGCTACTGGAACATCTAACGTAAATGCAAAAGGTGCTCATCGTCTCAAGATAGCATTGACCCTTTCTAAACTTGCATTGGATTCAGAAGACGATGATGACTTCATTGAACTTCTAAGAACAAGTCAAGGTATTATACAAGAGAAAGCAAGAAACACTGAATACTCAGTTTTAGGTGAGACACTTGCTCGTAGAACTTATGACGAATCTGGTGACTACACTGTTCGTCCTTTCCAAATTGATATTAGAGAAACTTCAAACGATGGTTTGAATAATGGTATCTATGACCCAGGCGCAATCACTGATGATTTGAATGCTGCATCTGATAATTACATGACGATTCAAGTATCGCCAGGCAAAGCATATGTTCGTGGTTATGAGATTGAAACAATTGCTCCACGTTACATAGATGTTCTTAAACCAAGAACGTTTGAAAATTATAATGCTGCTGTTACCCCTGTAGAAGTTGGTAACTTTATTCGTGTATCTAACACATACAGTTCTCCAGAAATTTCACCTTTTATCTCTGGTGATATTGATGAACCTTATAGACAACTTGGTTTGTTTAACACAAGAACAACTTCTTTGGGTTCTAAATCTGGAACACAGATTGGTGTTGCTCGTGCAAGAGCATATGAACACTTCTCTGGAACTGCTGCAGCAGATGGTGCATTTGGTTCTGATGCTCAATTTAACTTATACGTTTTTGACATTCGTATGTTTACTAAACTTACAATGTCTGGAACACCTTCCACAATCCCAAGCTCTGGTGAAAAGATTACTGGTGTAACTTCTGGTGCATATGGATATGTTGTAGAGAATGAAGTAGATGGTTCGACTGCACTTACAACTGGAACAACAATCACTGTTGCTTCTGTTGTTGGTGTCTTCACTGCTGGTGAAAAAGTCACATCCTCTGGTTCTACTGAAACAGATGAGATTTTGGAAGATGGTTCAAATACAGACTTAACAATTAGTTCTGTTGAAATTAATGATTTCAGTGAAGCAAAACAAACTTACATGCCTTCTACTGATTCTGGTGACCCAGACTTTACTTCAGATATTCAATTAGAAAATGCAATCACAATTGCTGGTCTGATTTCTTCTAATTCTTCTAACTCAATTATCAGTGGTTTCCAAACTGACTTCACAACTGAACTTAAAGTTGGTGATATCATTAAAATTCCTACTGGTAATGGTGGAACACTAGAAGAAAGAAGAGTTACTGCAATTACAACTAACACAGAAATTTCTGTGGATTCAAATCCAACTAATACTGTATCTTCTGTTTCTGCAACAAGAATTAGAGCACAACTTCGTGACCAAAACAAAAACGTTCTTCTTCGTAAACTACAGAAGAATTCGGTCAAGACACTCAAGACAGAACTCAACAATGGAGTATCTGATTCACAGGTTACTATTCGTAGAAACTTTGTTGCTCAGTCTAACTCTTCGGGTGAACTAAGTTTCTCTGCTGGTTCTAATGAAACCTTTAATGCAATTAGTAATAGAGATTATGTTCTTACAATCCTTACTGCTGGAACTGGTGGTAGTGCCGCAGTTGGAGAAGCAATTGATTTAGAAAACACAGACTTGTCTGTTACTGGTTCTGGAACTGGAACTCTTCAGATTGAAGATTCAACTGACACCCCATTTGGTGACGGTGCAACTGTTCGTTTGGTTGCAACTCTTACAAGAACTACAGTCAACGAAAAGTCTAAGACTAGAACAAGAATGAATCAAGTTCTTGTTGACAATGATGGTGTAGGTGGTGGTGCCGAATTCGGAACCTCTGCACATCATAAAGAAATTTCATTGGGTGTTGCAGACGTTCATAAACTTTGGGCAGTATTTGATTCAGAAGATGCATCAACTGACCCAGTTCTTCCTCAGTGGACAATCACTGGTGCAACTGGTAACTTCACTAAAGGTGAATTGATTACTGGTTCAATCTCTGGTGCAAAGGCAAGAATTGTAAATACAATTTCTCCAATCACATATGTGTCCATTAACAATACAGAATTTGAAGCAAGTGAAACAATCACTGGTGCTGAAAGTGGAGAGACTGCTACACTAGATACCTTCACAGAAGGGTCACGTTTGATTACTACAAACTTTACTCTTGACACTGGACAGAGAGATAACTACTATGATATTGGTAGACTAGTTCGCAAAGCAAACACGGTTACTCCTTTGGGTAGACTGATGGTTGTATTTGATTACTTCACACACGGAACTGGTGACTTCTTTACTGTTGACTCTTATAGTTCAATTGACTATAAAGATATTCCAACATACTCTGCTACTCGTGTTGACCCAGAGGTTGCAGAACCTACTGGTGAATATGACTTGAGAGATACTGTTGACTTCAGACCTCGTGTTGCAGATGCTTCAACAACAACTCAAACAATTCAGTCTCAGACAGTTTACAAAGTTACCTCAATGTCGTTCAACTTAGAGTCTCGTTCTTTTGCTGGAACAGGTTCTTCGACAACGAACATTCCTAAAGATAACTCAAACTTTGTCTATGACTTTGATTTCTATGTGGGACGTAAAGACTCACTCTTCCTTGCTGCTGATGGTAAGTTTAAGGTTGTAAGAGGTGCTCCTGCTGAAGCACCAACAACTCCAAAACCACTTGATGATGCAATGAAGATTTCTGATATTACATTGCCTGCTTTCGTTGTAGATATCGCAGACGTAACATACACTTCTGTGAACAACCGTAGATACACAATGCGTGACATTGGTAAACTTGAAGCTCGTATTGAGAACATGGAATACTACACTGCATTGAACCTACTTGAGAAAGATGCACAGTCACTTCAAATTCAAGATGCAGATGGTTTCGATAGATTCAAATCTGGTTTCTTGGTAGATAACTTTGCTGGTCATGCTACTGGTAACGTTAAACACCCAGATTACAGAAACTCTATTGACATGCAGAATGGTGAACTTCGTCCGAAATATTTCATGAAGGGTATCACTCTTGAAGAAGAGAACACAACAGATTCAGATAGAACAAATGACCAGTATCAAAAAACTGGTGATGTTCTGACACTCCCTTATACACATGCGGTGACAGTTAATCAACCGTATGCAACTCGTATTGAAAACCTTAACCCTGTCCTATCTTTTGCATGGGCGGGTATTTGTAGAATTTCACCTTCTGGTGATGAGTGGTTTGAAACTACTAGACTTCCAGATTTGATTATCAATAGAGAAGGTAACTTCGATACTGTCCTTGCTCAAAATGCAAACGCATTAGGAACAGTTTGGAATGCATGGCAGACACAATGGTCTGGTGTAACAACATCAACTTCAAATACTTGGAGAGACCATTCGTTCAACTCTGCTGCATCTCGTTCTGTGCCTGGACGTGCGATTGTTAGAACAACCGTTTCAACTGAACAGGGAACAAGAACAAGAACTGGTGTAAGAACTACAGTGGTTCCACAGATTGATACAGAGTCACAAGGTGACCGTATTGTATCTCGTGCATTGATTCCTTTCATTCGTGCAAGAAATATTACTTTCACTGTCACTGGTATGAAACCTTTGACAAAGGTATATGCATTCTTCGATAAGTCAAATGTTAATTCACTGGTTACTCCTAGTGGTGGTTCAGAAGGTGACAACTTGGTCACATCTGCTGCTGGTAAGATTGAAGGAACATTTAGAATTCCAGACCCAAATCAAAATGGTAACCCAAGATTTAGAACTGGTGATAGAGTCTTTAGATTGACTTCATCACAAACAAACCAGACTGACCCAGAACCAGAAACATTTGCACAAGCAATTTATTCTGCAACTGGTATTCTGAATACAGTTCAAGAAACTATTATTGCAACTCGTAACGCAAGAGTTGAAGTTCGTAACGTTTCTCAATCAGAGAATGTTACTAGAACAGATAGAAGAAACGATGTTGTAGGATGGTGGGATCCACTTGCACAATCCTTTATGCCTCAGGCAGAGGGTGGTGAGTATTTGACTAAGGTTGATATCTTCTTCCAAGGTAAGGATGAAGACCTTCCAGTTACATGTCAGATTCGTGAGATGGATAATGGTTATCCAACAACTAAGGTTCTTCCATTTGGTTCTAAGACACTTGAACCTGCTGATGTATCTCTATCGGATGATGCATCTGTTCCGACAACATTTACATTTGATGAACCAGTATATGTTAAAGACGGTGTAGAATACTGTATCGTTATCTTTACTGATTCACAAAAATACTTTGCATGGATTTCACGAATGGGTGAAACTGATGTGGGTGGTTCACGTCTTGTATCTGAACAACCATATTTGGGTGTTCTCTTCAAGTCACAGAACAACACAACTTGGAGTGCATATGACTTAGAAGACTTGAAGTTCAAGTTATATCGTGCATCTTTTGACACGTCTAAGACTGCAACTGTTACTCTAACAAATGCTGCACTTCCTGTCAAGACCCTTGCTGAAAATCCAATTAGAACATTTAATGGTGTTCAGAAAGTTAAGGTTGCTCATCCAAACCATCACATGTATTCGTCTTCAAACAACGTAATAATTGCTGGTGTGTCTTCTGGTGTTTCAACAACATTGAATGGTGCGATTACTGACTCTGCAACTTCATTGACTTTGACTTCTGATACTGGTTTCCCTAACTCTGGAACTGTTCATGTTAAGATTGGTTCTGAGGTTATGTCTGGAACAATTTCTGGAACAACTATTTCTTCAATGACTCGTGCAGTTGAAGGAACTGCTGCCGCACATAGTAGTGGTGCAACGGTTGAACTGTATATGTTGAATGGAATTCCTTTGACAGAAATCAATAAAGAACATGTAGGTATTGCAGATATTCAGATTGACTCGTATACTATTTCAACGACAACTGCTGCAACATCTGATGGAACAAAGGGTGGAAGTTCTGTAACTGCAACTGAGAACGCATTGCTTGATACAATGCAAACTCTGGTTCCAGTAATTGAACATCCAGATACAAGTATTTCTGCAAAGACAAGAACAACTTCTGGAACATCTCCAAGTGGTTCTCAACAGTCGTTTGTTAAACAATCACTGTCACAAGCACAGACTGTTCCAATTACAGATAACTTCTATTTTGAAGACCCTAAAATTATTTGTTCACCAGTAAACGAAACAAACGAATTGTCTGGTAATAAATCTTTTGAACTTATCTTTACGATGACTTCTAATAAAGAAAACTTGTCACCTATTGTTGACTTGGATAGAAAAACAGTGGTTGCAGTTGCTAACCGTTTGGATAATGTGGATACTTCTTCGGATGTATATCCTGCCGCAGAATTTGTTTCTGCAACAGAACCAGATGGTGATTCAAATGAGGCAATCTATATCACTCGTAAGGCACAGTTGAAAACTCCTGCTACATCTATTAAAGTATTCTTGGATGCAGTTAAGTTTGATAGTGCGACAATTGAAGTCATGTATAAAGTTCTTCGTTCAGACGATGCATCTGACTTTGATGAAATTGGTTGGACATACTTTAATGATACTGGTGCCCCAGATACAAATGTAAACGCATCTGTGGACATTGATGATTTCATTGAGAGAGAATACTCTGCAAGTAACCTTTCTGAATTTATTGCATTCGCAATTAAGATTCGTATGCAAGGTATTAACTGTGCAGAACCTCCTCGTATTAAAGACCTTAGAGCAATCGCACTGGCAACGTAATATGACAGAGTATTTAAAAGTAAAAGATTATCCTCACCTCGTTAGAGACTTAAACTCTCGTGCGATAGTGAATACAGACGTGTCTGCATATGAGACTGCTGTTGCAAGAGCAAAAGCAAGAAAAGAACAAAGAGATGAGTTGAGGGATGCGGTGAGAGACATAAATAATCTAAAGTGTGAGATGCATGAAATTAAAAATCTCTTATTGAAAATAGTGGATAAAAGTTAATGGCAGACCGTAATACCCCAGCAAGTTTTACTCTTGAAGAGTGGAGAGTTGAGTTCAATGAACTGGCAACTGATGTCGGTGACATTGCGAATCTTCCTGCCACTGTCAATGGTAATGCAGTAACAGATATTATTGAAGCAGTTGCAGAATTGCAAAGTGGACTTTCAACAGTTCTTTTGCCTAACGTAATTGACTTTGATGATTCAACTGGCCCATCTACTTACAGAGTAAAGTTCGGTGATTCTGATGATTTACAACTGTATCATGACGGTAGTAATTCTATCATTGCTCATGATGGAACTGGTGTTCTTAATGTAGATTCAACCAGTGGGGTAGAACTACAATACGGTTCGTCTACAAAACTCGCAACGACAAATACTGGCGTTGACATTACTGGTAACTTGGATGTTACTGGTAATATTACATTGGGTGGAAACATCACTGTTGGTGATGCAGACACAGATGAAATCAATTTCAATGCAGATTTAACATCTGACATTGTGCCAAATGCAACCGCAACGTTTGACTTGGGTGCATCTGGAAAGGAATGGCAAAACATCTATCTTTCTAACGGACTGATTGATAATAATGGCATTACACTAACATTCCCAACTAATAGTGGTGCTGTTGCAACAGAAGGTTTTAGTGTTGCAATGGGTATTGCTCTTGGGTAAGACTTATAAATAAAGGTATAAACAAAGGAAGAAATCAGAATGGCAAACAATTTTAAAAATTCATTCGCAACAAGTGTGAGCACTTCTAGTGGGTCTCCTACTACAGTCTACACTGCGAACAATGGTTCTGCCGTCAACTCAATTCTGATTGAACTTGATGTTGCAAATACAGGAACCTCGGCGGTTCAAGTATCGGTTCAGATTTATGACAGTTCTGCAACGGCAAGTTATCACATCGTTAAGAATGCACCTGTGCCTGCGGGCGGTGCTTTGAAAGTGGTGTCTGGTCAGAAAGTCGTGTTGAACGGTGACGATGAAGTTCGTGTCTATGCAAGCGCAGCTACAGTTGATGTTGTTGCATCAATTCTAGAAGATGTTGCATAAGGGGTAAAATAATGTCTGACGCATATATCGGTGTTCCATTTATAAACCAAGTCTCTACCACATTTCCTAAAGAGGATTTTACTGGTAGTGCATTTGGTTCTGTTACTGGTGCTCACGGAACGTATTCAAATGCGATTGAGTTGAGTATTGACGTTCCAGGCAGTGAAGCAGGTAATATTGAAGTTCTTTA
>Ga0255768_10006608_pt1 | contig 10991 bp, 8 predicted proteins | sample 071ome_33_FD_179983 | JGI IMG/M metagenome (GOLD analysis project Ga0255768, IMG submission 179983) | Coastal salt marsh microbial communities from the Groves Creek Marsh, Skidaway Island, Georgia - 071412AT metaG (version 2) | ecosystem: Environmental > Aquatic > Marine > Intertidal zone > Salt...
GCAAGCTGTTGGCATTGCCGCGGTATCAATGATATCTTTTAACCCAACCGGCACGCCATGAAGCGGCCCCATTGTCCGGCCTGACTGACGCAAGGAATCAAGCGCTGCGGCGTGTGCCAATGCCGCGTCACGATCCAGCCACGCCCATGCCTGCAACGCATCGTTGGTCTCTGCAATTTTGTCAAAAGCCGCTGATACAAGGCCAACGGCAGTGGTCTCACCTTGGCGAATCATCTGCACCATTTGCACCGCTGTTGTCATGTCATCTATTCCCTGTCTTCATCAGTGATGACGCTCAGCGTGCCAGCGGTGCCGCGTCTCTGTCAAACAATCCATAATCGCGCGTTGGCGCAAACAGGGCCGCGCGGTGCGCCCCACTCTGTTTTATCGACTGGCCAAGTGCTGCTGACAAATCGCTGCATACAGCCATAATCAGCGTCGATTTTTCATCCGCCAAAGCATGAAAGTGACCAGTGATGTTAAGGCTTGGTGCCAGCGGCGGAATGTTCGCATCTGCCGCCATGTGCAACGTCAAAATAAATGCCCTATCTGATTGACTAACTGGTTTGCCAACCGGCTGATCAACTGCCGGGTCAATCGGGGGATCGCCATGCGGCAAGTCATCAAATTTCGCTGTGCCATCCCAATGCCAAATACGCGGCCCCACGCGGATCCGGTAATCAGCGAAAATATGTTTCATGCCCTGAATTTGCGCATAGCGATGGTTTTGATTGCGCCGCCATTTAGCAAGCGCCGCTTCGCCCGCCCAATATTGGTGCGATAAAATCAGCGCGGCCTGATCAATGGATTGATACCGCTGCATCCACAACAGACCATCATGGCCTGCCAATATTGGTTTTAACTGTTCTACATGATCGAAATAAGCCTGCCGTTGTCCCGGCTTGGGCCGCACTTCAAAAAACAGTCCGAAAACAGATTGTTCCTCTTGCCGCATCAAACCTCCTATAATGTGCCACAATAAATATTGCTGATACCGGGTGTTAAATAATGTCCAGCCACATCAATTGTCATTCAGGCGTAGCATGGCGTTTCGCAGACATCCAGCCCTGCCCGGAACAAACCCAAGACTAGACACAAAAATCCACACCGCGTGATGATTAGATATCACGGTTTTGCCATGCCGGCATGATCAAGCCTGACTTGCGCAGATAGACTTGCAGGTCTATATCGATAAGCTCAATCTAATTAATGGTCAGGCCTGGGCCTGTGACAATTATTAAGGTGATCACAAAATGGCAGCGTCACAGCCTCTTAAAGCCGCGTCTTGGATGATCGGGGCGATGGTGTCATTCAGCCTGATGGCCATTTCTGGCCGGGAATTAGCACCTGATCTGAACACATTCGAAATCATGTTTTTCCGGTCATTAATTGGATTGGTAATTGTGCTGATCATTGCGTCTTTTGCTGGGACATTGCGGCAAATAAAAACCGATCGGCTTGGCCTGCATATGCTCCGCAATACCGCGCATTTCACTGGGCAGAATTTATGGTTTCTGGCGGTGGCGTTTATTCCGTTTTCGCAATTATTTGCGCTAGAATTTTCGACCCCGGTATGGGTGGCACTGTTAGCGCCTCTATTCCTTGGCGAGGCACTCACACGGCGCCGTTTATTGGCTGTGCTGATTGGTTTTGCTGGCGTGCTGATTGTTGCTAGGCCAGATGTAAATGAACTGAACCCGGCAATTTTAGCGGCGATGGCCTGCGCCATTTGTTTTGCCTGTTCGTTAATGGCGACAAAAAAACTGACCATTGATCAATCAATAACCTGCATTTTATTCTGGCTGACAGCGATGCAACTTGGCATGGGGACGGCGGCGATTGCTGTGACCGGCGGTCTGTCGATGCCACAAGGCATTGATTATATCTGGGTGTTGACTGTTGGCATTGGCGGATTAACCGCGCATTTTTGTATTACAAAAGCGTTGGCGTTGGCCCCAGCCATTGTTGTCATACCGCTTGATTTTCTGCGCTTGCCGCTGATCAGCCTGATTGGGTTTTTGGCCTATGATGAGGCATTTGAATCAGCTGTTGTTTTTGGCGCCATGCTTATTTTTACCGCGGTTTTGGTCAATTTGCAGGGCGAACATCAGCGCAATAGTACCGCATCAAAGGGCTGATCAATCAACTTCATACTGGCCGCGCATCATGTCTTGTGCGGTGTATTTTTAATGTCATTCAAAATGGCCGAAAAATCCTGTTCAGCATGGTCAGGCTGGCTGGCAAATTGCTGGTAGATTTGCAAGGCCAGCTTGCCAATACGTGTATTGGTCTCTGTCATGCTGGCGGCATCTTGGGCCAAGGCTAGATCTTTGACCATCATGGCGGTGGAAAAGCCGGGCCGATAGTCATGATCTGCCGGGCTTTGCGGGCCAATATCTGGTGCCGGGCAATAGCTGTTCATTGACCATGAACTGCCAGATGAGGTGCTGACAACATCAAAAAGCCGCTGCCGGTCAAGCCCAAGTTGATCGGCAAGTGCAAAGGCTTCACAGGTGGCAATCATCGTAGCGCCAAGAATCATGTTGTTACATATTTTTGCCGCCTGCCCAGCACCCGCATCGCCGCAATGAATGACCCGCCCCCCCATAATGTCAAATAACGGCATCGCCAATTCCAAGGTATCGGCGGCCCCACCAACCATAAATGTCAGCGTGCCTGCAGTGGCACCGCCAACGCCGCCCGATACCGGCGCATCAAGACCGCGAAGCCCAGCCGCCTCTATCATCTCGGCAACTTGTTTTGCTGTCTGAATATCAACCGTTGAACAATCTATAAAACATGATGATGACGCCATAACCGGCATAATTTCACCTGCCACTTGATGTAACGCGGCACCATTTGGCAGCATCGTGATCACAACATCTTGACCACTGGCGGCATCGGCCGCGGTGTCTGCAACGCCAAGCCAATCTTGGCATGCTTTTGCCTGATCAAAATTCACATCAAACCCGGTAACAGCATGGCCAGCATGTACCAGATTTCTGGCCATTGGTGCGCCCATATTGCCAAGCCCGATAAAGCCAATTTTCATAAGTTCTCCCCCTTTGTGCGCAATCACGTCCGCACCCGCACTAGCACCGGTAAAGACACCCGTTAAATAGTTGCAGGTTTGTAGCGAAATGCGGTATGCCTCTCATCTAATGCTAGTCTTTTTATTTTGGCAAAGGAAACATTATGCGCAGTTTGCAACGCCCCGGCCGGTCTCCCGTTCTCGCCCCACATGGCATGGCAAGCACGTCTAGCCCTTTATCCACCCAAGCCGCCGTGTCGGTTCTGCAGAATGGCGGAAATGCGATGGACGCGGCCATTGCGGCTTGTGCCGTGCAGGCTGTTGTCGAACCACAATCTACCAGTATTGGTGGTGATTGTTTCTGCTTATATTCACAAGCTGGCAGTGACCGCGTCATTGCCATGAACGGGTCAGGGCGGGCGCCAATGGGGCTGTCTGCTGACTGGCTTTTGCAACAAGGCATTACCAAAATTGAACAGCAATCGCCCCATTCGGTCACTGTGCCAACAGCCATTGATGCGTGGGTTCAGCTGAACCGAGATTATGGCAAAACACCGCTTGGCACATTGCTGCAACCGGCGATTGGCTATGCCCGTGATGGATTCCCAATTGGCCACCGGGTGGCAGATGATTTTGCCGACTGCCATGATTTATTGGCGGGTGATGCCGATATTGCTTCGGTTTATCTGAAAAATGGTCAAGATTTCCAAAATGGCGATCTGTGCCGAAATCCAAACCTTGCTAAGACATTGCAAGCCATTGCCGAACATGGACGGGATGGGTTTTACAAAGGCTGGGTTGCCGAAGATATTTTAAATAAATTGCAATCACTTGGCGGCGTGCATACACAAGATGATCTGGATCAAGCGCTGGCCAATTATGTTACGCCGATAAAAACCAACTTCCGCGGCTATGATATTTGGGAATGCCCGCCAAATGGTCAGGGCGTGATTGCGCTGATGCTGTTAAACATCATGTCTGGCGTCGATAAATTTGGCGATCATCCGCTATCGATTGACCGAATCCATCACGAAATTGAAGCTGGCCGGATGACCTATCGCGACAGGAATTTGTATCTGGCTGATCCAGCATTCAGCGCGGTGCCAGTTGACCAGATGCTAAGCGCTGATTATGCCGCCGCCATCCGCGCGCAAATTCAACCAGAAAAAGCACATGCTGACTTGCCGGCAACAACCCTGCCACCACATAAGCACACTGTCTATATTTCGGTTGTTGATAAAGACCGCAATGCCTGTAGCTTTATCAATACCGTATTTCACAGCTTTGGTGCGGGACTGATGACACCTGAATCGGGCATTGTTCTGCAATGTCGCGGGCAAGGGTTTGTTATCGAACCCGGCCATCCAAATTGCATTGCGCCAGGCAAACGGCCACTTCATACGATCATTCCCGGCATGGCAACCAAAGACGGAAAAACAGTGATGTCATTTGGCGTAATGGGTGGTGAATATCAAGCCTTTGGCCACATGCAGTTCCTGACCCGGTTGTTGGATTATGGCATGGATATTCAAGAGGCGCAGGATTGTGCCCGCTTTTTCCCAGATCCCTTTAGCGATGTTGTCGAGGTGGAAGAGCCAATCAGCGAAGATATGCGTGATGCCTTGCGTGCCCGCGGTCATAACATCCAACCCGCCCGCAAGCCAATTGGTGGGTCACAGGCAATCTATATTGACTGGGAAACTGGGCTATTGCATGCCGGGTCGGACCCGCGCAAAGATGGGTGCGCCATGGGCTATTAGCCCTCAGGCCGTTTTTTCAATGTCTAATATAATGTGGATATAGTCCATCGCATGCCCACTTGGGTTTGCAGCAACGTCGTCGCGGTATGAATCATAAAACCGATCAACAATCTGATTGATATCATCTTCACCCCGGCCCTCTAGCGCCGTGCGAAACACGGTTTCAGACCAAGACCGCATCGTTGGAATCAGACTATTTGCATAATCTATGTTTGACATTGAACCACCAACGCCCCCTGCCGCCAAAAACGCGGCTTCATATGGGCATTTGGTTAATTTACTGTGGCAGGATTTAAGGTTTAACCCGGCCTTACGCACGGCGCTATCAGGATCATTAAACGGGGCGCAAAATTCATCCATCGTCCGGTAATATTGCGCAAAGCTTGCCCGTTTATATTCATCAGCTGTAATCGATCCGTCCTCGAATAGAGCCAGCCAATATTTGTGAAAATGATCAAACATATGCTGACCACCCGTGTTGCCAAGATATCGGCCCTGTTCATCAATGCCAAAATTAAGGCATATAAACCGTCCGCCCGGTATCAATTCAGCCGCGCGCGCCAGCAAGATATGCTCCCAATCTTGCGCCGCCTGATGGGCATAGGCCGCGCGGCTTTCCGGATCAGCACATGCCGCATGCACATGGGTGGGAATTTCCATTGGCTTTACCGACACATAATGCATGGCGGTCGCGCTAAATCCCAGATTAAGCGAGGCATCGGCCATCAATTGCTGGTGGAATCCGGTGCCGCACCCATGAACAAACACATTCTCATAACGGCTTTGATAGGCGTGAACCGGATCACCCTGCATACCCTGCATCATCCGAAACAGGGTTGAAAAATCATTGCTCGCCAAATCGGTATAGATCATTTCGATCTGCCGGTTATCGCCATTTGCACGGTGATGCCCAATCACCATATCCCACATTTCACGGCTGGTCCCACCGTCAGCCGCGCCATAATCAGCAATACGAAGCCGCGGTGTTTGCGGGGTCTGGGCTAGCGCCTCAATCACCATTGTACCGGCGTCATTGATTACATGACGCGCACCGGCAGTGCGTTCGGAATAATATCCGGCACCACGCATCGCCAAAACGGCCTGTGTATTAATACCTTTTGACAATGCGTTCCCTCCTCTTTTTACCTGATCATGTAATCGCTTAGAACTGCAATGCCAGATTCCTATGCTGGGCCAAACAAGGTGTCACAAAATCAACCTGCTCTGGCGTCAAACGGTCCTGTTCACGCAATCCCAAATTATTGCGGGCATAGGTTTCAAACGCCAAAAGCTGGGTATAGAGGCCTGATTTTGCGGCCCGGCGCCACGCCAGCTCATCATCGATAATCGCAAGGCTCATATCAATTTGCGTCCGTGCCTTGGCCATATCTGGTGCCGCGTCATCAAGTGCGCGCCGCGCGTCAGATAATGGCTTTGCCGCATTTTCCGCATCTGGAATGTTGTTCAGTGCGTTATAAACCTCTTTCACATCATCCAACAGATCTGCGGCTGATGATGTTGCCGCCGCGGCCCGCATTTGCCGGGCTCTGTCAGCAATGGTGGCTAATTCGGCTTCGGCATCAATTGACGCTACCAGAAGACGAATTTCAACATAAGTTTGGTCAGACTGACGGCGGAATTTCATTCGGGACGAGTTCAGCTCAGCAGTCAGCTTTTTGAATTCTCTGTTGGTATTTTGCCAATCTGATGGGATCAATTTGCGCTGTTCCGCAATGTCATTTTGCAGACTTCGAATGCGTGTGCTGATTTTGTTTCTTTTGCTTACCCGGTCTGTTGCCCGCAAATCACGCTGGAGCTGTTTAATTTCGGCTTCATCTTGCCGGATAATACGCTCAATGGCGCGCACTTCGCTATGAATTGGCGCATAGGAAACTGCCGCTTGGTCAATAGCGGCTTTGGCATTTTCAATATTTCCAACCAGATTGAAAACCATGCCGGCATTTTTGATATTCTGCGCCAAAGCATCTTGTTTCGCTTGCGGTAAGACCGACAGATCAGCTGATTTCAAACGATTGAGCTCGGCCGAATAGGCATCTTTGTTTGCGCCGAAAAATTCAAACAAATAATCTTCAAGGCATAGTTGGAGCCGCGGATTTTTTGGCGGCGGTGCGGTTTCGCTCGACAGGAATGTCTTGGTCGGCAAATAATTGACCAGACCGGGATTAAAACCAACAATAGCCAGACCGGCAATCTGCAAGGCAATAAAGGGAACAACACCTTTATACATGTCCAGTGTCTTGACCGCTTTGCTGGCAACGCCGCGAAGATAAAACAGCGCAAAGCCAAATGGCGGCGTTAAAAATGATGTCTGGATATTCAGCCCAATCATCACCCCAAGCCAAACCGCGGTGACATTGGCAGATGGATCAGCCAGCAAAATTGGCGCCACAATCGGCACCACCACAACTGCAATTTCGATAAAATCGAGGAAAAATCCCAACAGGAAAATCACCAGCATCACAACAATGAATTGCGCCCAAAAACCACCAGGCAAGCTGGACAGAAAATGCTTTACCACCTCTTCACCGCCAAATCCGCGGAATGCCGCGGTCAACATGGCCGCACCAAGCAGGATAATGAACACCAGCGAAGTTGTTTTGGCGGTTTCTTTCATCACATCGCGCAATGTATCTTCGGTGACATAGGCGCGCCAGCCGCTCCAGCCTATGCCGGTCAGCAAACCAATCACCCCAACGGTAACTATGGCAAGGCCAAACCAATCTGACGTTTCATTGATAGTCTTGATATTGAGATTGAAATTTGCCGAGATCAGCCAGATTAATAATAATGAGGCAATGGTCAGGATCGCTGGATAAAATGCGGTTTTTGTACCCTCACGCAATTTATAGCCAGACATCAGCATGGCACCAATCGCACCAATCGCACCGGCCTGATTGACCGTGGCAATACCGGCAATAATTGAACCAAGAACGAGAAAGATCAGCAATAATGGCGGCACCAGCGCCAGCGCCACCTTGATCATAAATGTTTTTTCCAGCAATTTCCCGTCATAGGGTACGGCTGGTGCCAATTTAGGCCGAATCAATGCCGCCACCAGAATATAGACCATATATAGCCCAACAAGAATAATGCCCGGCAAAAACGCCCCAAGGAACATATCGCCGGCACTGGTTGAGATAATGTTGAATTCAGATGGCATGCTGAACTGGCCTGTGGCCTGTTTATAGAGGTCTTTACGCATGGTGGCCGCCTGATCAGCGGCGCTCGCCAATTGGTCTGCCAGAATGATTAATACGATGGACGGGGGGATAATCTGGCCTAATGTGCCGGATGCACAAATCGCCCCAGTTGCTAGAGGCTTTGAATAATTATTCCGCAACATCGCTGGCAAGGAAATAAGCCCCATGGCCACGACCGTTGCCCCCACAATGCCAGTTGTTGCCGCCAATAGGCCGCCAACAAAAACAACTGATATCCCCAGACCGCCGGGGATTGGGCCAAAAAGCTGGGCCATGGTAACCAGCAAATCTTCGGCAATCTTTGACCGCTGCAGCATAATGCCCATGAAAATAAACAAGGGGATGGCGATCAGCGTATCGCGTTCAACCTCCCAATAAATACCGCGGAAATTAGTAACGCCCGCGGTTAACCATTCGATCGGGCCGTCTTGAATGAAATAGGCCCCGCTGTCACCTTCGATCAGCAATCCGGTGAGACCGGCAAGAATAATCGTAACAATGGCTGACCCGGGAAGTGCAAAGGCAACTGGATAGCCAGACCCAAGTGCATACATCATCAATAAAAATAACAGGGCGAGGAAAACAAGTTCCATCAGGCAACAACCTCCTCACCAGCTTCGTCATCAGACAGATTTTCTTCGATATCTGCCAGCGAGTGGAAAAGATAAGACGTAAATTGAAAAATCATGCTCAGCGCAAAGACCACAAGAAACGCAGCCATAAGATATTTGACATACATGCCAAACCCGCTCATCGAGGTTTCGAAATTCATCATCGGGCTGTTAATCAGGCTGGATTTGCCCCACAGGCCGCGCAGCAATATCAGCCAGCACAAGGGGATACCAAAAAACACCGTGCCAATAATATTCAGCTTTGATTTGGTCTGGCGTCTCAAGCTTGCATACAGCACATCGACACGCACATGGCCGTCTTCTTTTAATGTATAGGCAGAGGCAAACAGAAACAGCGCCGCATACCAAAACCGCACCAGATCGCCCATAAAGGTCTGTTCATATCCATAGATGAACCGGGCCACAACAATCAAAAATTCAGCGACAACAACAAGCAGCGTCAGCCATACAAGCGACACTGATTTTTCTTTCAACGCGATCAGACCAGACAGAAAAATTAACGGGATATGCACAAACAAGCCGCGTTCGCTCGGCAAGGCAATGGCCGCACCGCCCGCCTCGCCAAACAGCACCGTATGAAACCCCTCGACCCGCAAAAAAGACAGCACTGCATCGGCGATACCAACCAACAAGACCGCCCAGAACGCTAGCCTGACGATATAGGCTGACATATCGTCCATCCAGTTGGCATCAATGCGTAAATTATTCGGTTTCATACCGCGCCAGATGGCATAGGCAATGCCAAGCCCAACAATGCCCGTTTGCACAATGCCAAGCAGCGTCTGGCCAATATTATATCCCTGTTTCGGTCTATCAACGCCAAATAGATCACCAAGGCGGAGCGTATTGATCAACCCCGGCGCGTCGATACCAAAAATCAGAAAATTATTAATGACAAAAATAAGTGCCAAAAACGCGCTGGCAAGGCCGACCATACGCAACGCAGAAAAAAGAGCATTTTGAGACAAAAACGCCATCACCGAAATTTCTTAAAAATAGTTTAGCAAAAAAGGGCTGCCAGAAGATTCCGGCAGCCCTCAATCTAGCTTAGCCCAGCGCAGCGTTACGCTTGTTTGTGTAAGAAACGTCGTTCAACTGGATGTAATCACCAACTGTCTTACGTGCGTTCACCATTGATTCATGGATCTTCTTGGCAAGAGCTGAATGTGATTGCACCTCTTCAAAAACCTCTTCAGAACCACGCTTGAATGCTGCGTAAACATCGTCGTTGAATTCTTTCACAATAACACCTTGATCCTTTACAAGACGCTCAAGTGCGGCACCGTTCTTGGCATTATATTCCGCCATAATGTTATTGTCTTCGCCCTGTGCTACAGCTTCGATCAATTCTTGGTCTGACTTATTCAAGCTGCCCCAGAATGAGGCGTTGAAACCGGCGTGAAGTTGTGAAGCTGGTTCATGCATACCTGGGAAGTAGTAATATTTCGCAGCTTCATAGAACTTCATGGCTTCATCATTCCATGGGCCAACCCATTCAGTCGCATCAATTGCACCTGAAACAAGGTTTTCATATATCTGGCCACCAGGGAGTGATACGGGAGAGGCGCCCAGTTTAGCCATGACGTCACCGCCAAGGCCCGGAATACGCATTTTCAAACCTTTCAGATCTTCACCTGAATTGATTTCCTTGTTGAACCAGCCGCCCCACTGAACTCCAGTATTGCCCGCTGGCAGACATTTCAGGCCAAATTCGCCAGCCAATTCGTCATGCAGTTCCTGACCGCCCATCCAGTGCAACCAAGATTTCATTTCTGGATAGGTCAAGCCAAAAGGCACAGCGGTGAAATACGCCCAACCGGGGTGCTTGCCTTTCCAGTAATAATCGGCAGCATGATAGGCCTGTGCGTTGCCAGAGGCCACTTCGTCAAATGAGTCAAACGCACCAACACGTTCACCAGCGGCGTAATAGGTAACCTGAATACGCCCGTCAGATACATCAGCAAGCCGTTGCGCAAAACGCTGGGCGCCAGTGCCTAGACCCGGAAAATCGCGCGGCCATGTTGACACCATGGCAATTTCAATACGATCAGCAACCACCGCTGGGGCGGCAACTTCTTTTTTCTCTTCACAGCCTGACAGGGCCGCTACGCCAACAACGCCGGCACCAATAATGCCGCCTTTGGCGATAAAATCTCTACGTTTCATTGTTAATTTCCTCCAAATGATTTGACCCTCGATGTCCGCTGGCATCTCGGTTACAGGCAAGAGCCTAGCAGATTTTTTTGGAATGGCAATGAAACTATGACGCCGCTGGCAACAGCGCAGATTGGAAAATAAAACAAAAACCTGCATGGCCAAGTGGCAAATCCAACACGCGAAATCCGCA
>Ga0255768_10006612_pt1 | contig 10985 bp, 10 predicted proteins | sample 071ome_33_FD_179983 | JGI IMG/M metagenome (GOLD analysis project Ga0255768, IMG submission 179983) | Coastal salt marsh microbial communities from the Groves Creek Marsh, Skidaway Island, Georgia - 071412AT metaG (version 2) | ecosystem: Environmental > Aquatic > Marine > Intertidal zone >...
ACATGGGGGCACAGATCATTTTGTGCGATCCGCACCGCGCGACGGTGATCGGACTGGATAAGCAGGCGCCTTTGAGAGCGACGACAATGACGAGTCCGGATATTCGAGCTGGGGTGAGTTTGTTGATAGCGGCGTTGAGTGCTGAGGGCACTTCTACTATTCACAACATCAACCAGATTGACCGTGGGTATGAAAATATTGACGGAAGGTTGAAAGCGTTGGGTGCTGATATTGTTAGACTATAAAAAATAGATAGGATGAAATTGAAGAAAAGTATGTTCATGATGGGTGCTGTTGCCGGAGCGGTGGCAGTGCTAATGGCGGCTCAAAAAGATGTTGAGGTGAGTGATGCCGGGTCGGAAGTTGTGGAAGCACAGATGGCGACCTTGGGCATTGGGGATCAAGCTCCAGAGATTGCCATGAGAGACCCGCAAGGAAATGTGCGGAAGTTATCTGATTTGAGAGGCAAGGTTGTGTTGATCGATTTTTGGGCTTCTTGGTGTCGTCCGTGTAGAATGGAAAACCCTAATGTGGTGAAGACTTACAATGAGTACAAGGATGTTCGCTTCAAGAACGGCGATGGCTTTGAGGTGTTTTCGGTGAGTTTGGACCAAAATAAGGCGGCATGGGAAGCCGGTATTAAGCAAGACGGTCTGGTTTGGGAGAACCATGTAAGCGATTTGCAATACTGGAGAAATGCAGCGGCAAAGACCTACGGGGTGAACAGTATTCCTGCAACGTATTTGATTGACGGCGAAGGGAATATCATCAAGAAGAACTTGCGCGGTCAAGCGTTGAGAAATACCCTTGAGGTATTGAAGAAATAATTGGGCATTTGAGGTCCAAGGAAAGAGTCCCCGAGGTGGGACTTTTTTTATGGGCGCAGGCGGCCGCTGACAAGGTGTCAGCGACAAAGGAATTGGTAGGCATTTTGCCTTAGGTAGAGCAGATAAAAGTAAAACCCAACCCTAATGAGCGATAAAGATCAAGTAAAGGAAGAAGGTTTGCACGAGGAGGAAGTGCAACAGGAATTGGACCCAAATCAAGAGGAAAGCACTGAAAATCAGGAGGCTGAAGTAGACCCCGTGGCTAAACTCGAGGATGAGGTAAAGGATTTGAAAGACCAGAATCTTCGCTTATATGCTGAGTTTGAGAACTTCCGCCGCCGTACCGCGAAGGAGCGCTTGGAGTTGATGGAAAGTGCCAACAAGGACACATTAGCAGTTTTGCTGCCGGTATTGGACGATTTTGACAGAGCCTTGAAGAACATCGAGGAGACGGAAGCCAATGCGCCGGTGTTGGAGGGAATGAAGCTTATTTCGCACAAGTTGAAAGAGACCTTGAAAGGCACGGGACTCAAGGAAATGGAGAGTACTGTGGGGCAAACATTCGATGTGGAGACTATGGAGGCCATTACTCAGATTCCCGCTCCTACACCAGAGATGGCGGGTAAAGTCATCGACGAGGTGGAGAAAGGCTATTTGATCGGAGAAAAAGTGATCCGCTATGCTAAAGTGGTAGTGGGTAAAGAAGCATAAGATGTCAAAAAGAGATTACTACGACGTACTGGGCGTAAGCAAGAGTTCCAGTCAGGATGAAATCAAGAAGGCGTACCGCAAGGTGGCGCTGAAATACCATCCGGACAGGAACCCTGATGATAAAGATGCCGAGGGTAAGTTCAAGGAGGCTGCTGAGGCCTATGATGTACTGGGCAATGAAGAAAAGCGCCGCAAGTACGACCAGTTCGGTCACCAAGCCTTCGGGGCGGGTGCCGGCGGGGGTGGTTTCCACGGCAACATGAATGATATTTTCGACATGTTCGGAGATATTTTCGGTGGCAGCGGTGGTGGCGGCTTCGGTGGGTTTGGCGGTTTTGGCGGTGGCGGTAGACCGCGCCAGGCCAGGGGATCAAACTTGCGCATCAAGGTGAAGTTGACGCTGGAGGAAGTAGCCAATGGCGTTGAGAAAAAGATCAAAATTCGTCGCGCGAAGATTGCAGATGGCGTGACGTTCAAAACGTGTAGCACCTGTAACGGTACCGGTCAAGTGCAGCAGGTAACCAATACAATTTTAGGTCAGATGCGCACTGCGGCCACTTGTTCGCGCTGTAGCGGAAGCGGAAAGGTCGTGGATCAGAAACCTTCGGGTGTAGGGTCAGACGGTTTGGACCGCCAAGAAGAAGTGGTGAGCGTGAAGATTCCGGCGGGTGTGCAAGACGGCATGCAATTACGTGTAGGCGGTAAAGGAAATGAAGTACTTGGCGGTGTGCCGGGGGATTTGATTGTCCTTGTGGAAGAAATTGAGCACGAGTCCTTGACACGTGATGGTGAGAACTTGCATTACGAATTGAATTTGAGCTTCCCGGATGCGGCCTTGGGCTGTGATGTGGAGATCCCTACGGTAAGTGGGGCGGTGAAAATCAGCATTGATGCAGGTACGCAGCCAGGAAAGATATTGAGATTGAAAAACAAGGGCTTGCCGAATGTGCAGGGCTATGGTAAGGGGGACCAATTAATCCATGTGAACGTATGGGTACCCAAATCATTGAGCGCTGACGAGAAGAAAGCCATTGAGAAGTTGAAAGGCGCGAAAAACTTTGAACCGAATCCAGGAAAATCGGACAAGGGATTCTTTGACCGCGTCAAAGAGATGTTCAGCTAACTTTTATACCTTATAGCTCCTGCCCGTTGGCGGGAGTTTTTCTTTGAGATTATGATTAAAGCCACCAACGTTACCAAGCGCTACAGCCAAAAACTGGCATTGGACGCTATTAACCTTAGCATTCCAAAAGGGAGTGTGTACGGGTTGCTAGGACCCAATGGTGCGGGGAAAACGTCATTCATTCGCATCATGAACCAAATCACTGCGCCGGACGAAGGCCAGGTGTATTTTGGTGATCGCGCCTTGCAGCCTAGAGATATAGCGCGCATTGGGTATTTACCGGAGGAGCGCGGATTGTACAAGAAGATGAAGGTCGGGGAGCAGGTGTTGTATTTGGCCCGATTAAAAGGCCTGAGCACTGCTGAGGCCAAGCTCAGGGCTAAAAAATGGTTCGAGCGATTGGAGATGGCTGATTTCTGGGAAAAGAAAGTCGAGGACCTCAGCAAGGGTATGGCGCAGAAGGTGCAGTTTGTAACTACCGTATTGCACGAGCCGGAGTTGTTGATTTTTGACGAGCCCTTTACCGGGTTCGATCCCATCAATACAAATTTGATTAAGCGTGAAATCCTGAGATTGAGTAAGGAAGGAGCGACCGTGATTTTTTCTACCCACCGCATGGAAAGTGTGGAGGAGATTTGTGACCACATAGGGCTGATCAATAACGGTCAGGTCATGGTGGAGGGCCCGCTATTGGACATCCGCAAGCGTTACCAAAACGGCACGTATTCCTTTGTGGTGAAGGAGGCTGTTGATCAGTGGGATGAAGGCACGCTGCTACAAGAGAGCAAGCATCACACCGGCCACAGCTACACGGTGAAGTTTGAGCGTTACCCTGGGACGGTGGTGAGCGAGCTGGCTGCGAAGGGAACCTTGGTGGCCTTTGAAGAGGTATTGCCGAGTGTACAAGATATTTTTATTGAGATTGTCGAGAACGGCGCAAAATTGGTCCCACATGAATAACCCTATCCTACTTATTATTCAGCGTGAGTTTCTGTCACGCGTTCGCAAGAAGACCTTCCTCCTCGTAACGATTCTAGGGCCTTTGGTCTTTGCTGCCTTGTTGATCGTACCTGGGATTTTAGCCTCCATGCCTGAGGACGACAAGAACATCATTGTGCTGGACGAGGCGGCGCTGATCATTCCGGAAGAAGGTCGCGGCGAGTACCAACTGGAGTATTTAGACCCTAGGGAGAAAGATTTGGCAACGGCGAAGGAATTTTTTGCGGAATCCGAATATGATGCAATGCTGTACATTCCTACGGGAGAGAATTGGGACCCAGATTTCATCAAAAACAACATCCTGCTTTTCGGTAAGGAGGATCCGAGCATTAATATGGTGCAGTTCCTTGATGGGATTTTGGAGGACCGATTAAACCAGCAGAAACTCCTGCGCAATGGTGTAGATCCGGAAGTAGTGGCCCAAAGCGCCACACAGGTAAATATCCAGAGCTATACCGTCGGCGAGGAAGGCGAAGAAGAGCAGCAGAGCGCTACTGGGCTGAAAATGGGTCTTGGATATATTGCCGGCATGTTCATCTATTTCTTCATCTTCTTCTACTCCGTCATGGTCATGCGTGGCGTCATCGAAGAGAAGAGCAGCCGCATTGTAGAGGTAATTATTTCCAGCGTCCGCCCGTTCCAATTAATGATGGGTAAGATTCTTGGTATTGGTGCTGTGGGTGTGGTACAATTCATCATTTGGGTCGTCCTTAGCGGTGGTATTTATTTGGCCACTACCACATTGATTTTCCCAGAGATGTTGGCGGAACAAGCCGCTACCGGACCCGGCGCTGCGGAAGCAGCTACGATGCAAGGGTTTGAAATTTTCGACCAGTTGCGTGCCATCAATTTCCCGTTGATCATCGGAGGCTTTGTCTTTTACTTCTTTGCCGGGTACTTCCTCTATAGCGCCATGTTTGCGGCCCTAGGGTCTGCCATAGATCAAGAAGCGGATAGCCAGCAGTTCATGATGCCCGTGACTGTGCCTATGCTCATTGCCCTAGTAACAGCAGCCAATGTCATTCAAGATCCCAATGGGCCGCTGGCCTTCTGGATGAGTATGATTCCATTTACGGCCCCTATTTCGATGATGATTCGATTGCCTTTTGGCATTCCTATTTGGCAAGTGTTTGTGAGCGGTGCTATCTTAATAGGCACGTTCTTTGCCATGGTAGCCCTAGCAGGTAAGATTTACCGAGTGGGCATCCTCATGTATGGCAAAAAAGTAACCTGGAAAGAATTGTATAAATGGTTGAGGCATTAAATGATTTTGGCGCTCAGCTTGGGGACTTCCTGAGCATGGAGCTCTGGCAGAGCAACAACTTCCGCTTGAGCGTGAAAGGATTGCTCCAGGTATTTGCCATTTTGTTGGTCGCTCGATTCTCCATTTGGACGTTGAGCCGTACCCTCAGTACTTCACTTGGCACCACCGCCATTGAGGAAGGACGTCGCTATACCATTGTACAGATTTCGAAGTACCTCATCTATACGGTGGCTTTTGTCATTGCATTGGAAACCATTGGGGTGAAGGTAACCGCCATCCTCGCAGCCTCTACTGCCCTATTCGTTGGTTTAGGTCTCGGTCTACAAGATGCCTTCAAGGACCTCTCTTCCGGGGTGATTATTTTGATGGAGCGCACCTTGAGCGTGGGTGATATCATTCAGATGGGCGAGCAAATAGGCAAGGTTGAATCTGTTGGCTTGCGTACCACAGCGGTGCGCACACGAGATGATATTTTGATCATCATGCCTAACCACAAGATGACCAACGAGACCGTAGTTAACCTCACACATAGCGAGGATACTACCCGATTTTCGGTACGGGTCGGTGTGGCGTATGGCACGGATACCGCGAAGGTGAAGGAGATCCTCCAGCAAATCGCAGCGGATCATCCAGAATCTGACCCTATGCATGATCCGCAGGTAATCCTAAAAGATTTTGGCGACAGCGCATTGATATTCGAGCTCTTCTTCTACACGCGAAACCTATTTTTCGTGGAGAAAATTAAGAGTGAAATTAGGTTTGAAATTGACCGCAGATTCCGTGAATCTGGCATTACCATTCCGTTCCCGCAACGTACGGTTTGGCATATGAACCCTGAAAACAAGTAAGCCATGAGTCGTATTCTCATCATTGAAGATGAAGACGGTATCCGCCGTGTATTGAAGAAAATCTTGCTCGAAGAAGATTCGGCGCACGAGGTGCAAGAGGCTGCCGATGGTAAGGATGGAGTGGAAGCGTTCGGTGATGGGGCTTGGGATTTGGTTTTCTGTGATATCAAGATGCCGCATATGGACGGCACGGAGGTATTGGACCGTATGATGGCCACAAACCCGGAGGTGCCTGTCATTATGATCAGCGGTCATGGCGACATTAATACAGCCGTTGATTGTTTGAAGAAAGGCGCATTCGATTATTTACCGAAGCCACCGGATCTGAACCGATTATTGAGCACTGTCCGCAATGCATTGGACAAGAAGAGCTTAGTGCAAGAGGTAAAGACCTTGAAAAAGAAGGTGAGCAAGAAGTACACCATGGTTGGCGATAGTGCCGGCATGCAGGAATTGAAATCACTGATTGAAAAGGTGGCACCGTCGGAGGCGCGCGTATTGATTACGGGGCCAAACGGTAGCGGAAAAGAATTGGTCGCGCATCATATTCATGAGAAGAGCGAGCGCAGCGGTCAACCGTTGATTGAAGTGAATTGTGCCGCCATTCCTTCTGAGCTTATTGAAAGTGAGCTTTTTGGGCACAAGAAAGGGGCCTTTACCGGGGCGCAGAAGGACCGCAAAGGAAAATTTGAATTGGCCCATGGAGGAACCCTCTTCCTCGATGAGATTGGCGATATGAGTTTGAGTGCACAGGCCAAGGTGCTAAGGGCCTTGCAGGAGCATAAAATCACTCCAGTGGGTGGCGATCGTAGCATCAACGTGGATGTACGTGTATTGGCCGCAACCAATAAAGACTTGCGCAAGGAGATTGCGGAGGGAAAATTCCGCGAGGACCTCTACCACCGCTTGAGCGTTATTGTCATTGAAGTACCTGGGTTGAACGACCGCAAGGATGATATCCCAGCGTTGGCGGAGCACTTCTTGAAGAATGTGGCCGGTGAATACGGCGCGGCACAAAAATACATTGCCTCAGGGGCCATTGCAGCCTTGCAGGATTACGACTGGACAGGAAACATCCGCGAGTTCCGCAATGTGATGGAGCGTTTACACATCTTGGGAGGTGCCGAAATTTCCCGAGAGGATGTGCTGAAGTTCGCGCATAAATAAGCGTACTTTTGTCGCAGAAAAAGTAAACCCATGGATTTCCCAAAATTCTTAGTAGCGGATAATACGGACCTTCCGGATGCAGTATATATCGTGCATACCGAATTCCCAGCGTTCATTTTAAACCTGGAGAACGACGAAGTGAAGTGGTTGGACGACATCACGGATGAAAGCGAAGGCGACCTGACCAAGACCTTGGAAGGGCTCATCGCAGAAGCCGAAGATTTCTACACTCGCGAAGTCGAGCGCTACAACCTGTAAGCCACTGTGGCCTATAGTTGGACAACATACCGCACCCAATATGGGGTGAGTTTGAAATTGGCCTATCCTGTGATGGTGGGCCAATTAGGTCAAATCCTAGTATCCGTTGCCGACTCTATCATGGTCGGCAAATTCCTCGGAACTATTCCCCTTGCGGCCATCTCCTTGGCCGTCTCCATCTTAATCATCCCCATGGTTTTCGCCATTGGCGTGGCCTTCGGGTTGACCCCCTTGATCGCGGGCGCGGACGGCAAAGACGATCCCGCCGAGGCCGTGAAGTATTTCAAAAATGGGCTTGTGCTCAACTCCGTCCTTGGATTGTTAGTCTATGGGGTCTTGGCCATTTTTGCCCAATTTGCTCATCTACTAGGACAAGACGAGCGCGTGGTTTCTGAAGCTATGCCCTACCTGCATATTGTGGGATTCTCCATTGTTCCCATGATGGCCTTCTTTGCCTTCAAGCAGTTTGCGGAAGGCTTGAGCGACACCAAAGCAGGCATGCGTGTGAGCCTCGTCGCCAACTTATTGAACATCCTGTTGAACTACCCTTTGATTACCGGCTGGGGACCATTCCCGGAATTGGGATTGGCGGGTGCGGCAATCTCTACACTGGGTACTCGTTTCTTGATGGTCGCAGGGATGGCCATCTATATTCGCAAGCACAAGAAGTTCGCCGCGTATTGGTCGCATTGGAGAAGCATAGAAATTACTTGGCGTAGCATTCGCGATATTCTCGCTATTGGGGTGCCGAGTGGATTGCAATTAGTTTTTGAAGCCGGTGCCTTCGCCATGAGCGGTGTGATCGTGGGAATGATTGGTCCCGTGCAGCAAGCCGCGCATCAAATTGCCTTGAACATTGCCTCGGTCAGTTACATGATGGTCAGTGGCCTGGGCGCTGCAGCAACCATTCGCGTGGGGAACCAGCTCGGAAAGCGGGATATCCCAATGCTTCGACTAGCGGGTCAAAGCTTGTTCCACCTTACCCTAGCCATGATGGTGTTGACCATGATATTATTGATCGGTCTTCGAAATTTCCTGCCTGAATTCTATAGCTCAGATCCTGAGGTATTGCAATACACCGCCGTACTCATGATTGCCGCCGGAATCTTCCAATTGCCCGATGGGCTCCAGGCCACCACTCTAGGCGCATTGCGTGGAGTGCAAGACGTGAATATCCCGACCATTATCGCTTTTGTGGCCTATTGGGTCATTGCCGTACCGATGTGTTATTACCTCGGCATCACTGAAGAAATGGGACCCCTAGGGGTTTGGATTGGGCTAACCATAGGATTAGTTCTGGCTTCCATAGCCTTGTACTGGCGATTCCAGCACAAGGTGCACCGCATCGATTAAGCCGCGATTCCCGCGCGCTTCAGTAGCGCATCTACTTTCGGCTCACGCCCTCGGAACTTCTTGTACAATTCATCTGGCGCTACGGTACCGCCGCTGCTTAGTACTACCGCGAAATCTGTGGCTACGGCTTCATTGAAAATCCCCTCTTCTTCGAAACGCTCAAAAGCATCAGCATCCAACACCTCAGCCCATTTATAGCTGTAGTATCCTGCGCTATATCCACCTTGGAAAATATGACTGAAGGCCGTGCTTGATAAGGTGCCTTCTAACGATTCGAACAGTGAGGTCTCCTTCAAGGCCTCTGCTTCGTGCTCGGCCACCGATCCAGTGAAGGGTTCGGTGCGGGCGTGCCAGCTCAGGTCTAAGTACCCGAAGTTGAGTTGGCGGAGCGTCATATATCCCTCTAAGAAAGTTTGGCTTTCCTTGATCTTATCTATGAAGGATTGAGGCAATATTTCACCAGTTTCATAATGCTTGGCAAACAAGGCCAATGCCTCAGGCTGGTAGCACCAATTCTCCATAATCTGAGATGGCAATTCCACAAAATCCCAATACACCGACGTCCCCGTCAATGAAGGATAGGTACCCTTGGCCATCATCCCGTGCAGGGCATGACCAAATTCATGGAACAAGGTCGTCACCTCATTAAAGGTCAACAGCGACGGCTTAGTCGCCGTAGGTTTTGTGAAGTTACAGACGATGCTAATGTGCGGTCGTACCTCCGTACCCCCTTCCGTATACATGCTGCGGTAGCTGGTCATCCAAGCACCCGCACGCTTTCCATCCCTCGGGAAGAAATCTGCATAGAATAGACTCAGGAATGTACCCTCGCGGTCAAAGACCTCGTAGGCATCCACATCTTCGTGGTAAACACTCACCGCATCCGTCGGCTTGAACGTCAATCCAAAGAGCTTACCGGCCACTGTAAACGCGCCGTCCAGCACATTTTCCAGTTGGAAGTACGGCTTCAGCGCTTGGTCGTCTAAGCTCAGTGTCTCCTTTTTCAACTTCTCTGCCCAGTAGCTAAAGTCCCACGCTTGCAAAGGCATTTCAGCGCCCTCACTTGCCGCAAAGTCACTGACCTCGGCCAAATCTTTGTGAGCCGCAGGGGTTGCCACTGTCTTTAAGTGATCGAGAAACTCAAATACCGTCTCTGGCGTTTTAGCCATACGCTTGCTCAAGGTCAAGGCCGCATGGGATTCGAAGCCCAATAAGTTGGCACGTTCTAATCGCAGGTTGACGATCTCACGAATCACCTCTTCATTATTGTGTTCGTTCGCCTGAGCACCACGCGAAGCGTAAGCCGTATAGAAATGCTTGCGCAACGCTGCGTTCTCCGCATATTTCATTACGCTGATGTAGGTAGGCATATCCAGGCCAAGAAGGTAGCCTGTGTTATCTTTTGAAGTGGCCAATTCTGCCGCAGCATCCACCACATCTTCCGGCAATCCTGCCAGTACTGCCACATCCTCTGTGTGGTATTCAAACGCCTGAGTCTCCGCCAATACGTGCTCCCCAAAAGTCAAACTCAAGGTGCTCATACGCTCGTTCAGCGCCTTCAACCTGTCCCGGTCCGCACCTTGCAACAAGGCCCCGTTGCGAACATAGCCTTCATAGGTCTCCTTCAGCAGTCGTCCCTGCTCCGCGGTCAACCCCTCTTCAGCTTGATCCACTACCGCCTTAATGCGTAAAAACAACGGCTCGTTCAACAAGGTCTGGCTACTGAACGCAGTAAGCTTGGGCGAGAAGCTGCGGGCGATTTCTTGAATCTCGCTATTGGTTTCCGCGCTGTTCAAATTGAAAAAGCAGCTGCTAATCATGTTCAACTCGTTCGTCGAAAACTCCAGTGCCTCTATCGTATTGGCGAAGGTAGGCGTGTCCGGATTTGCCACAATGGCTTCTTGACGCTGCTCAGCCACCGCGATCCAATGATCGAGGGCAGGCATAAAATGTGCTGGGGCTATGGCGGGGAAGTCCAAACTGCCGTGTGCAGTCTGGGGGAAATCAATCAGTGGGTTCATAAGGGCAGTGCTAATTTCTCTTTCAAAGATAACGTGTAGCGCGCGCAATACCTACCTTTGGGGTATGGCAAAAGAGCGAGTAAATTGGGCCTTAAGCGGAATGACCTGCGCAGGTTGTGCACACAGCGCACACACCATTGCAGAAGGGATGCCCGGCGTTTCTGAGGTCCAAGTCCGCTACGCAAGCGGCGCCTTCAAAGCGACCATAGACACCGCCGAATTCGACTTGCATAGCCTTAAAGAAAATTTGGCCAAAGCTGGCTATGGTCTTACCACGGAATACCGCACGCCGCAAGAACGCATTGCAAGCCAGCATGCCGCCTTATTACGCAAGCGCAATGAATTAATCCTCGCCACCACCCTTGCCCTTCCGCTGCTGGTCATCGGCATGATGCATCTGATGGCACCGTGGGT